>ERZ650308.814-NODE-814-length-16831-cov-12.019015_pt1 | contig 16831 bp, 19 predicted proteins | sample MGYA00376244_ERZ650308 | MGnify/ENA primary metagenome ERZ650308 (study PRJEB26733, sample SAMN07839295) | wastewater metagenome | biome: small river; feature: stream; material: water | place: USA: North Carolina | collected 2016-04-26 ... | reverse complement strand
TTGCGGCTTGACACCGGCAGCAAGACGTGAGAGAGTCCGCCCACGATGTCTCGCCCGACCGCCCTGTATCGCTACCAGCAACGACTGCTCGAGAGCATCATCCGCGCGTTCAAGCGGGGCTCGCGCGACGTGCTCCTGCACGCGCCGTGCGGCGCCGGCAAGACCCTCCTCGGCAAGGCGTTCGCCGCGTGGGGCCTGCTCGCGGAGCGGCACGATCCCTCACATGCGTTTCGGGGGTTCCACACGGTCATCGTGTGCGCGCCGCTCGACACCATCGTAGAGCCGTGGAGCACCGACGCGACGGTCGAGCACCGCCGCGAGTCCGCGCCGCTCACGTACCACGCGACGCGCCTGCTCGACCACAAGCGAGGTCAGTCGTCGCCGGAGTTCTGGCGCGAGTTCTGGGCGCGGGACTTCGGGTCCGCTCGGCAGGTCTTCACCTGCAGCCGGGCCTTGCTCACGACGGGAGCCTGCGCGCAGGCACTCGCGGACGCGCGTGAGAACGGCACCCTGTCGGGCTTCCTGCTCATGGGCGACGAGGCGCACCACCACGCGGAGGGCAACCAGTCCGGGCAGCTCGTGTCCACTCTGCTCGCGGGCGGTGGGTGCTTCCTCGGCTCGACCGCGACGCCGTGGTCGTCGACCGGCGAGGTCATCCGCGACGACACCGCGGTGGTGGCGCTGTCGATCTCGCAGTACCACGCGGAGGCCGACCCTGACGCGCTCGTGCCCGGCAAGCCGTTCGCGCCCCGCCGGTGGGAGGCGCTCACGATTACCACGAATTACGAGACCGACGACGAGTCACTGATGGTCGAGCGCGGGCGTCGCTCGGCGGAGGACGAGGACGACGAGCAGGCACCCGCGAACCTGCGGGACTTCGCGCTGTCGGTCGTGCCCTGGTACGTCAAGCGGTGGGTCGCGGACGGCTGCCGCAAGGTCGTCATGCGGGCGCGTACCGTCGCCGCCGCGAAAGCGCTGGTGCGGACGCTCGAGCGGTCGACCAAGGCGCGGCGGGTGCTGGGCCACAAGCCGCGCGTGCTGGACCTGAGCGGGCACATGAGCCGCGAGGCGAAGGCCGCGGCGCAGCGCGTGCTCGAGGCAGAGGCGGCAGTGCGACGGTATGAGGACAGCGCCGTCGACGTGGTCGTCGCGGTCGTGCGGATGGACGAGGGCACGGACTGGCGGTTGTGCAGTGACGTGTACACCACCGGGATCCCCGGTTCGCTGGGTTTCGACATTCAGCTGTCGAGCCGCGGCGCCCGCGGCAAGTCGCGGATCGCGGGCTACCCGACCGACAGCGAGGACACGCACCGCACGTTCTACTTCCTGCCGCGGCTCGACGAAGAGGCGCGCGGGCAGGTCGCGCTCCGCTACACGGACACGTTGCTCGCCAAGGCCCTGTTGCAGGAGTCGCTCGAGACCGGCCTCGCGGTGGCGAACGTCACGTCGCGCTCGCCGACCGGGACCTCGCTGCGGCGCTCGCGTGCTCGTCTCGAGAGCGAGGTCGACGCGGCCGAGCACGCGACGGCGTGGGAGGGCGATCAGATCGCGGCCGCGCAGGCGTTCGCCCGGGTCGTCAAGACGCTCGTCAAGATGGGCGACGGCGTGACGATCGAGCAGGTCAGCGAGGTCGTCGACCGCGCCGCCGAGGGCCTGTCCGAGCGCCAGCGCGTCGACCTCATCCGCGGCGCGATGGCCCACGTCGCGGCGAAGGACGCGACGACGCGCGAGGCGTGGCGCAAGGCAGAGGCGAAGTCGGCGAGGAAGGATCGCGGTGAGTACCGCGCGGCGAGCGTTATCCGGGCCGAGGTCGAGGAGGAATGGCGCCGGTTCGTGGCCGCGTCCGGCGAGCGCGTGTTCCCGGCGCTGGACGACGTGCTCGCGCGGTCGGCCGGGTACACGGGCCTGGACTGCTCGGCGCTCGTCGGGCTGTACAACAGCGACAGGCGGACTCCCGAGGAGTGGTGCGTGCTGCTCAAGGCATTCCACGCGAAGCATAAGCGGTGGCCCTCACAAAAGGCAAAGGATCCCGATGAGCGTCGTCTCAGCCAAGGCATGGGAAATCTTCGGGTCAATCATCCCGTCGTGCTCAAACGTTACGACATCCCTCTCGTAGATCCACGTTACGCTGACGGCTATAAAGATAGCCAATGTGTTGAGATTAAGGCGTTTCATGTGAAGCATGGGCGATGGCCTACGAAGACAGCTAAGGACCCCGACGAACGTCGTCTCAACCAAATCCTACGTAAATTACGGACGAATCATCCCGACGTGCTTAAGCGCCACGACATCCCCCTTATAGCTCCGCACCGTGCGGATGGCTATCAAGATAGTCAGTGCGTCGAGATCAAGGCGTTCCATGCGAAGTACAGGTGGTGGCCTCGACAAGAGGCAAAAGACCCCAACGAGCGTCGTCTCGGCCAAGCCCTGAACAGCCTCCGGAGAAGGCACCCTAATGTGCTCAGACGCCACGACATCCCCCTGCGCGCACGCGACGCTTGACGCGACGCCGTCGACCTGCGAAAGTGCCCGAAGCGATGCGACACACAACTGCGACGCGGGAGTTCACGAGCGACGACAAGGACGCCTGCCGGCGCTTCAATGTCGCCGTGCTCGACGACCCGCGGTGCCTGCACCTCGCGGACCCGGGCAAGCGCCTGTGGCTCGACTGGGTCGAGCTCGCGGGCGAGAACAACCCGACCGTCGACCTGCTCGCGCCGGTGCTCGGCCCGGGGCGCTTCATCGGCGTTGACCGCGATCTCGGGTGCGTCGACCGTAACGCGGCGCGCGGGCTGCCGCACTCGACGTGGCTGCACGGCACGCTGCAGGTGTTGCTGGCGAACCGCCCGGCCCTGTTCGCGCGAGCCGGCGTTCTGAACTACGACTCGTTCGCGGGGTGGAATGGCGAATCGATCCTCGTCGAGACAGCGCCGCTCGTGGACTTCGCGCGCCGGCAGCTGGACCGCGTCGGCGAGTTCGTGCTGATCGTCAACGCCGCCATGGTCCGCAACGTGCCGCGACACGAGGCGGAGGTGCGGGCCAGGCGCATGTTCGCGCCACTGCTCGCGCCGCTCGGCCGCGACATCGAGCCGGCAGATTTCTTCTACTACCGCGCGGACGGGGGCAAGAACGACATGCTCAACGTCCGCGCGCAGGTGGGTTTCGAGTGACAGACAGGAACAAACATGCAGAACATCATCGCCGAAATCGTGTCCGACTTCTCCACCCTCACCGGCATCCCGTGCGACCTCCGTCCCGACGGGACCGTCGTCTTGCTCGCGGCCGACGTGCCGCGGCTGCTCGCCGTCGGCCGGATGGCCTCCTCCGGGCACGCGTCCACGTCGGTCCCGACCCCGAGCACCAGCGGGCGCGCGAGCGTCGACTGGGCCGCGGCGGGGCGCAAGAGTTGGGAGACGCGCCGCCGCAACGCGAAGTCGCGGGCTTGACGCGGCGCGGATCGTGCGCACTATATTGTGTATGAAGAACACCCTGCCCACCACGGACGACTCTCATGTCAGCACTCTCGCAAGAATCTGCACCGCGACGCGCGAGGAGATCAGCCTGCTCGGGAATCTCTTGCATCATATGCGAGAGGCGTCTGAATACGGACATTTCTACTGTGGCGTCGCGCCCGCGAGCGGTCCGGTCACGCTGACAAACGGGAATGGCATCTGCAACGGAGGCAGGGGATGGAAGTGGATTACCCCATTGCAGCGCTCGCTTTGTGAGATCGACCAGCCGGGCGCGTGTCCACGGACGGAGTCGCTCGAGACCACCAGCAAGGACCCGGTGGCCATTTTCAAAGCACTCTCCACTGCCGTGGCATTGCAGTCCACCCAGGCCCGTACTCACAATGGCGATAGTAAACCCCGCGCTGCCAACGTCTGCGGGGTCGACCGCGCCACGTGGGATCTGCTGCAGGTTCCGCTGAACGAAGGCGCCAAGCTCACGGCCGCGCAGATGTTTCTGCTGGCCAATCCCGGGATCGCGCTGTTGCACGTCGTCCACTTCGAGGACAATATGCCCGCCTGCACGGTGTACTGGCAGGCTGTGCCGCTCATTTTTCACTGTGCTTGACACGACGTGGAACGTGCGCATCATGCGGGCATGAATACAGAGAACATCCAAGCCCGCGACGCTTTATACACCGGCTATCTTGCGGCCTACGCCGAGATGCGCGGCGGGTACAGGTGCACGACCGAGTTGGTGTCGCCGTTGTGTGCGGCCATCGCTGCCGACGACGCCAGTCGTGGCGACAGTCCCCGGACCGCCGAGGATCTCCGCGCGAAGGTCCTCGCCATGTCGGGCAGTGTCGTCAGCGACGCCACCGCTTGAGCACCTCGCCCCGCGGCTTCGCGCGGCCCGCCCAGCACAGGCGTAGCTCGTCGGGGTCGCGGGTGCGTCGCACGCGGGCGCAGTGCTTGGCGTGGCCCGCGGCCGCGACGGCCCCCAGGGCCGGCACGTCCAGGATCGCCGGCCCGAGCAGGCACCCGACGGGCCCCAGCCAGCGCAGGCCGTAGGCCGCCGACACGCCCCACGCCGCGCGCACGCCCCAGCCCGCGCCGCTCCTGTTCGTCGTGCTCGTGGGGGCGTGCCCGGGGCACGTCTCGGGCGTGAGCCACCCCACGTTCACCGCGCGCCGGTACATCGTCCGCGCGGCCCACGTGTCGCGCGCGTGCACGCCCACCGGTGAGGACTGCGACTCGGCCCTCGCCACGGCCGCCAAAAAGGCGCCGCCCTGCGCTTCACCGCCCCGCCACGGCGGAGACACGGCGGCCGCCGCGAACGAAGCACAGCGGACCCCTCCAGCGTCCTCCGGCGTGTCCGTGCAGGTGAAGAGGCGGAGCCACCCGAGCAGGGCGAGGGTCAGGGACGCGGGGTCAGTCACGGGTGCACCTTGAGCCCGCCGGCCGGTCGACGCAACCGCGCGAGCGACGCCGCACGCGGTATCGTCCGGGCATGGTCGCCACGGTCGTTCTCGTCTCGTGCATCGTGCTCCTGCTCGGAGGCGGGGCGCTGCTCTACCCGCGCCAGGGCTTGCCGGTCGCGGGCGTCGTGCTCGTCGGGATGCTCGTGCTGTGGCTCACCGGCCACCTGCGCTGACGCGTGTTGACGCGACGCGGCGGACGTGCGAGGATGCGGGCATGCGTGGCGACCCGATGATCTCCTCCAAGTCGCAGCTCGAGATGCTGCTCGCGTTCTGTGATCCCCTGTGCTTTCTCGCTGTCGTGTGCGAATCTCAAGCCTGGCTGCGACCGCCCGAGATCGTGGTGCGCATCGGTGATTTCACCGTAACGCTCGAGCGCACCGTGGGCGGTCCCGTGATCAACGGCGTGCCCGATCCGAGCGTCGCGTACTCGGCTCGCGTCCTGCTCGACAAGACCCGCGTGGACTTGTACGGCTGCGGCCCGACGCCCTCGGCTGCCGTTGCCAGCCTCGCGCGGGACATCTCGCGCCAGATCGAGAGCCTCGCGTATCAGGCGCACATGCAGGCGGAGACGTGATGCGGGACCTCAACCCGCCTCGCGTCGTGGCGACGTGGGCCGTCGAGAACTACTGGGCCGAAGAGTATGCGCTGGCGCGAGCGCTGTTCGACAAGATCGTCGCCGACGCGAAGCGAGCGCTCGATGCGATCCCGGACCGCGTGCCGTATTTGAGCGACGACGAGATCAGGCCCTTCGGCGGCGAGGCTGGCGTAGCGCAACGCGTCGCGATCATCGACGCATGGCTGCAGCATTACGCCGACCGGCGATGCTCGCGGCTGTCGCCGCACGTGCTGCGCTGACTTGACTCCGGCCGCGCCGATGTTATGTTGCGGGCATGGGTCTCGCAGACAAGCTCGCCGACATCATCCGCCCGCGACCCGCTGGGTTGTTCTCGGGGCCCGCGCCCGCGTCGACGTCCACACCCGGGCTGTCCGCCGAGTCAATCCTGTCGGGTGCCGCTTCCGAGATCACACGAGAGGGCGTGCGAGCCTTCATCCGTGCGCTCGCGGTGGCGACGGACCCCGCCGTCACCAGCCGCATCACCGAGGCCGAACGCGCCGACGGAGACATGTACGATCGGCTGCGTGCAAAAGTCGAGGCACGTGAGTACAAGTACCTCGGGTTGTCGCCTGACGGTGTCCCGACGTACCAGCTCCAGGGCAAGCTGCAGAGCGTGATGGTTCACCTGACCATCCCCGCGGACGACACCCCGCCGGTGCCGGCGCTGACCCAGTCGCCGGTCAAGGTCACGTGGGGTGGCGTGTCACTGTCAGGCTTCGCGGACGACGAGTATCTCTCGATCGACCCCGCCATTCAGCTGCCAACCCCCGAGCAGACTCGCGTGGACAAAGAGCTGCGCGACGTCATCAGGAAGGTGTTTCACGAGAAGCTGTCCAATGAGGTGGCGAAGGGCATCCGTGAGGCGACCGCGCCGATCGTCTACTGACCATGACGACCCTCCGCGTCACCACCACGGACGACCGCTCGCCGCTGCTCGTCCACAAGACCGGCCTGTCGCTCGCCGAGCAGGTCGCACTCGCCGGTGCCGCGAACCGGTGCGGGCTGTTGTCGGCCGCGCACGTCGGGTGGGCTGCGGTGCACCCGCAGCGAGTCGTCGACCTGTTCGTCGATCTCGGGTGGGACCCCGATCTCGACGCGGCGTCCGACCGCGCCGTCGCCGACGCGTGGGCCGCAGCCGACGCGCGCCTGTCCGGCGCGACGTGGCGCCCGCCGGGCGACGCGCTCGTGCGGGCGCAGGGCTGCACGCCGTACCCGTACCAGGAGACGGGTTCCTCCCGCCTGGCCACGGCACCAGGCGGGCTCGTGCTCGCCGACTCGCCGGGGCTCGGCAAGACGCTGCAGGTCTTGCTCGCGCTGGCCGCCGGCGCCGCCGTCAACGTCGCGTGCCCCCGCAACGCGGTCCCGACGTGGGTCGACGAGGTCGCGCGGTGGCGTCGGGACCTCACCGTGATCCCGCTGAAGCGACGAGGTTCCGCTGTGCCCGCGCGACCGGGCGAGGTCGTCGTCGGCACGCTGGAGTCGATGCCGGCGTTCGACCACGCGTGGACCACGTCCGGCGCCGTCACCCCGGGCGCCGTGCTCGTGTGCGACGAGGCGCACTCGCTCAAGGGCGAGTCGGCGCAGGCGGCGAGGTTCAAGTCGTGGGCGCGGGCGGTGCAGGCGGTCCGCGGGCAGGTCTGGTTACTTAGCGGTACACCGGTTTTGAACGCCGACCCCGAGGAGCTGTGGCGCCTGCTGGACGCGTGCGGGCGGGCGTACGACACGCTGGGGCCGGCGAGCAACCTGCGCGGGCTGTTCGGCCACACGATCGAGCAGGTGTGGGTCCCTCGTCGCCGACGCGGCACCGGCCACCGCGTGCGGTCGATCGTCGACGGGCCGGTGGACCTGTGCTCGGTGTCGGCGGAGTCCGCCGAGGCTGCGCACGCGGAGACCCACGAGAAGGTCGAGAAGATCACGTGGACCGGTCAACATCTTCCCTGGGTCGACGAGGCGCTGTCGAAGGCGATCGTGCGGCGGACCAAGGAGGCCGTGTTCGAGGACATGCCGTCGCTGACGCGGCAGGACGTCCGCGTGCACGTGCCCCCGTCCGTGCTGCGCGAGCTGTCCAAGGCGGACGTCGGCCGGCGGCTCGCCGCGGAGCTCGACGCGCTCGAGCGGGCCGTGGGGTCCGGCGCGCGCGAGGAGGAGATCGATCGGCTCGCGGCGCAGCCGGCCGTGGCGACGGCGCGCAAGCTGCTCGCCGCAGCAAAAGTGGAGGCGGTGATGTCGGCGCTCGACGATCTCGAGGCCGCAGGTGAACCGGTGCTCGTGTTCTCGGCGCACGTTGCTCCGGCGCTCGATGTCGGCGCGCGCCCGGGATGGGCGCTCATCACCGGCGACGTCACCGGCGACCGTCGCGGCAAGATCCGCGCGGACTTCCAAGCCGGGCGATGGTCGTCTACGCTCGGCGAGGGCTCGCGCGCGGGCGACGACGCGAGGGGCGTCTCGATGACGATCCGTGCCGCGTCCGAGTCGCTCACCCTGACGCGCGCGGCGTACGTCATCTTCGTCGATCGCGACTGGGTCCCCGCCAGGAATTCACAAGCCGAGGCCCGCGCGCACCGCATCGGCCAGAAGCGGCCGGTGTCGGTCTTGAACTTCGTCGCCGACCACCCGATCGATCGTCGCGTGGCGAACATCATCAGCGCCAAGGAAGCTTTCGGCGGTCGGCTGCTCGCCGGCATCGAAAATCGTTGACTTGGCATCGGCACTGCGTTATAAGGTCTCAGTCTGCACACCACGGCACGACTTCACACCTCACGCTTCTGCACGTTACAACACAAGACTTGAGCACTTCTCATGGCAAACATCCGACTCGCAACCTGCGTCCTCTCCTCCATCTCGCCCTACTCGCAGGGCAATTACTTTACCACCGTCCGCACCGCGAAGATGAAGGCGGACGAGCACGACGCGACCTACTGGCGCGAGCGCGCCCACACGATCAAGAAGGGTCCCGACGCCGGCAAGATGTACATCCCCGCGCAGCAGGTGAAGAACGCCCTGCTCGACGCCGCGAAGTTCATCGGCATGAAGGTCAAGGGCAAGGGCCAGTCGACCTACAGCAAGCATTTCGCCGCGGGCGTCATGGTCAACGACGACCTGATCCTCGACGTCAAGGTCGCCGATCTCGAGCCCGAGATCGTCTGGTGCGCCGCCGACGGCAAGCCCGGCAGCGGCACGAAGGTGCAGCGCCGCTTCCCGATCATCGACGCGTGGGAGGGCACGTTCACCTTCACGATCATCGACGAGACGATCGACGACGCAGTCTTCCTCGAGCACCTGCGCCACGCGGGCCAGCTGATCGGCATCGGTCGCTGGCGTCCGATCAAGAACGGCCGCTACGGCCGCTTCTCCGTCAAGTCCTGCACCATCGCGCCGTTGGCGTGAGCAGGCACGAGTTCCGTCACAGCACTCCGCCGCACGCGACCCCACTACACGGCACAACATTCCACACCACATTACTTGACTTCAGATAGGACACACGCGTGTGCTAGGCAGGTTCGGATCCTGCTGTCCTACCGGCGCTTGCGCCGCTTTGCAGCACATCACTACACGGCACTTCACGCCACAACACCCCACGCCACCCCACGCTACAGCACTCGACTTCAGATAGGGCCGTCCGATGACCTCGCGGGAGTTCGATGCTCCCGGGCCCTACCGGCGCTTGCGCCGCTTCGCCTGACTTCACTCGACATCACTACACCCCACGCCACCCCACGCCACATCACTGCGTATCACATCTCGTCACCCCACGCCACATCACAACACGCGAGACCTCCATGACCGACACCGTACAAGTTCTCAAGCGTCCCGTCCTCCTTCGCACCGTCGAGGGTGAGCAACTGCTCGCTCTCGCATCCGCCGTCGCAGTCGGCGAGGTGCTCACCTACGTCGCAGTCAAGACCGCAATCAACGTCGACATGCAGTCGCCCGCCGGACGCCAACTGTGGCACAAGGCGCAGGGTGTTCTCGCCGCCGAGAAGCAGATGCAGTTCGCGTGCGTACCCCGCGTCGGTTACAAGCGTCTCGACGACGACGGCAAGGTCGACAAGTCCGGCAAGTACATCGGGCAAGCCGTCGGGCGCGTGCGGGCCGCCGGTCGCGTCATCACGACCACGGACCGTGCCAACCTCTCGGCGACCAAGAAGGCCGCGCTGGATATCCAGGCGACCGTGTGCAGCATCATGCAGAATGCGGCCAAGCCGGCGATCGCCGCGACGCGTGCGGCCGCGCCCGACAAGGCTGAGCTCGACCGCATCATCGCCGGTGTGCGGGAGCTCGGATGACCGACAGCAAGATCATCGTCCGGTACTTCGAGGACTTCGGCCGCATGGGGTCGCTCGGCAGCACGTTCGCGTGCACCGAGCTCGAGTTGCGCGCGCTCAAGGCGTGGGGCTCGTACCACCACGGCGAGGTGCTGGGCAAGCACAGCGACATCACCGGCACCTTCAGCGACGAGACGCTCGTGGTGCTGACAAGCGACGCCGACTTCGTCGACAAGGCGCTCGAGTACGGCCTCGTGGACGACTGCCCCTACGCGTCCGACATCGCGGACGCGCTCGACAACTGGCCCGAGCGCCTCTCGCGTCTCGAGGTCGCGCTGTCCGCCGAGGAGCTGCAAATCATCATCGCCGAGTGGGGCATCACGCCGCCGGACGACGACAACGACGAGCGCGGCCGTGACGAGGACGGCAACGCGCTCGCCTAGCCCGAGGCCGCGTCACTGACAGATCAGGAACCCGGCGTCCGGGGGCTCGCACTCCTGGCACAGCGGGCAGTACGCCGCGCCCAGGTCGCCCGGGACGGCGAACGGGTAGATGGCGAGGATCTCGACGTTGTCCCATCCCTGCCCGCGCAGGTGACAGAAGGTCTGCGTGTACGGGGCAAGGCAGCGGCCCTTGCCCTCCACGGGGACGCAGTCGGTCCCGAGGCCGCAGTCGGCCTCGTCGTCGCACTCGCACTTCTCGAGCGACGGCAGCGGCGGGGGCGGTGCTTCGCAGCTGCCGCTGGTCTCGGTGCGGAACTCGACGGCGTCGACGACGTCGGAGGTGTCGGGGTCACACGCGATGGCGAGGAACAGGGCGGGGATGAACTTGCGGATGGTCATGCGTGCTGGTGCTCCGGGGTCACGCTTGCGTGTACCAGATCATGAATTGCAGGTCGCCGTCGCCGATGGCGGAAAACGCCTTGCCGCTGGGCGTGGCGTAGAGCGGGCGACCCGTCGGCGTCATCGTGATCACGCTCGAGCGCGGGTCAATGCCGTTCGAGGTGATGTTGAAGTCGCTGGCGTGGTAGTAGTTCTCGTTCGACCCGTCAGCGTTCGTGTAGGCCAGCTTGCGCGCAGCCCCGTCGACGCTCCAGAAGATGAAGCCGTAGACCGTGATCACCTGCCCGCCGACCGCGGAGATCACCGTGAAGTCGGCGGGTCCGAGTTTGCCGGTCGCGTACGACAGGACCGGAGGCGCCAGCGCGACCACGTCGTCCGAGATGGCCGTCAGGGTCGTGTCCAGCTCGGCGGCGACGGCGGTCGCGTTGTCAGCCGCCGACGGGATGGTGAGGGCACCCGCGACGGCGGTCGCGTTCTCGGCGGCGGTCGGCAGCGCGGCCACGTCGGCCGTCGTGGGAAGCGCCGCGATATCAGCCGCGAGGTCGCCGAGCGAGGTCGCCAGCTCGGCTGCGACGGCGGTTGCGTTGTCGGCGGCGGTGGGGACATCGACGGCGGCAGCGACCGCGACGGCGATCGCGGCCGTGTCGACCGCGACCGGTTTGTTGTTCCACCCGGTGCTCACGGCGTCACCTCCAGGAGGAGGCGCAGGTGTGTCGCGGTGCCGGGCACCGTCGCGGCGGCGACCCGCATGTACATCGGGTCAGGGTTCGTGTCGGCGAGCGACTGCTTCTCGAACGCCGGCGCGGCGAGGCTCGACGTCGCCGCGACGACGGCGGCGAAGGCCGGCACGCCCGCGACGGCGTCGTCGGCCGCGATGCTCTTGACCTCCACGGGTTGGAGCGTCACGGCGTCGGCGTCGTAGACCGCGGCGTCGGCGTCCTCGTCCCACCACACGGCCACGACCTCGATCGCGGCGCGACCCGGCCACAGCGTGTACACGTTCGGCACGTCGTCGGGCACCGCCTGCGCGGAGACCCAGTCGACGTCGGGGAGGTCCCCGACCGGGATGTTGCGATAGAGCTTCGCGGGCACGTCGACACCTTACCGCGAAAAACCCGCCTCGGCGGATGCCGGGCGGGTCGGGCTGCTGGGCAGCGGGCGCAGCTTCAGCTGCGCCGGGTTACGCGTTGGCGTAGCCGATGCGGATCGCGGCGGGCACGTGGGCGATCAGGCCGCCGACCGACTCCACGACCTTGGCCTTCGTGGTGTCGTCCGAGGGCGGGTAGACGGTGGTCTCGATGTCGAAGCCCTTGAGGATCTCGACGAGCTTCGGATCGCGACGGTACGCGACGACCGCGTTGCGCTGGGTGCCGGAGACCCGGTAGCCGCCGCTGTTGATCGCGGCCTCGGTCGCGTCCATCCCGTGCTTCTCGAGCGCCGCGGCGTCGGCGGCGTTCGGCTGCGCCTCGAGGATCTGGTACACCGCCTTGATCTGCGGGTTGGCCCGCATGATCATCTCCATGGTGAACATGTTGCTCGCGTTGGCGGAGTTGAAGATCTGCTGCGAGAGGAACATGAAGGCGAACGGCGACAGGGCGAGCGAGTCGGCCTGGTAGTCGAGGCGGCCGTTGACCGCGGCGAACTGGTTGGAGATCAGGGTGTTGATCGCGGCGAGGTTGTCGCCGGGCGTGGCGGTGGTGAAGTTGACGTTCTCCGCCGGGATCGCGGCGTTGCGGAACAGGCCGGGGACCTGGTTCTGCGGGCGACCGAAGGCGATCGTCCGGGCCACGCCGCGCTGGACGGCCAGCGCAGCGCCCTTGAGACGGTTGTCCCACAGGTCGAAGTCGAAGTCCTCGGGGTAGCGCCCGACGATCTCGCGGAACTTGGCGATCTCGGTGTCGAGGATCTGCGCGCCCGCCTTGACGTGCACGAAGTTGTACCACCGCTCGCCGCGCCGCATGCTCGCGGTCGGCAGGCCGGAGACCGTGACGTCGACGCCGAACACCGGCATCTCCTCCACGATCTCCTGCTCGACGCCGCGAGCGGTCTCGAGGACGGTGCCGAGGATCGAGATCGGGAACGCCGTCTCGATGGTCGGCATCGCGTAGGTGATCTCGATCATCTTGCCGAGCGACATCACCGTCTCGAGCTGCAGGAACAGCCCATCGGCGTCGCGCCGCTTCTGACGCAGGTAGTCGTTGCGCCAGTCGCGGATGTGCTGGACGTACTCGCCCTCGGCGCGCTGCACGTCCTCGCGGGTCTTGTAGTGACCGGCCGCGAACGACTCGACGATCTGCGCGGCGTCCGGGACGCGCTGCAGGAGGGCCCCGTACGAGTCCTTCAGCTGCACGTCACGGATGACGCTGTGCACCGGGACGCGCGGGCGCCGGGAGCCGTTGCCGCCCTCGCGCTCGTCGCGGACCATGCGGACGTGCGACTGGCCGTTGGACAGCTGGCCAGCGTCGGACCGCGTCAGCGGGACCGGGTTGCCCTGAGCATCGCGGACCCACGCGACGGGGCCCATGTTCGGGGTCAGGGGGAAGGCGGGGGTGGTCATGGTGCTGGGGGCTCCTGATCGGATGCGGGTGCGAGCGAAGGGTGTCAGTGCGAGCGCGTGCTGGCGCAGGTGCCGTTAGTCGAGATCGACCTCGGCGGGGGCGGAGCCGACGGCCAGCGCGGCGCCCTTGGCGTAGCGGACCTTCGGGACGGCGCCGGCGGTCGGGGCCGCGGCGGTCGTGCTGTTGGCGATGCCGGTCACGTCGGCGGTCGCCGGCGAGTAGGCGACCACGGTGTGGGCCGCGGTGTCCTTGAAGGTCAGCGTGAACACGTTGGTCGCACCCGAGGCGGTGGCGACGGCGAAGTGCTGGGCGCTGGCGTTCCACGCGGTGCGCAGGGCGGTCGCGGTGATGTTGTTGCTGGTGTCGGAGGCGACGAACAGCGCGGGCAGCGAGTCGACGGTGACGCCGACGGGGTCGGTCGTCGAGAAGATGACGTTGCCGCTCGTGACCTGCGCGGTGCCGGTGGCGCTCGCGGACGGGTACCACTTGCCGCGGGTCGCCGCGGTGTACCCGAGCGACGCGGTGTCGTCCTTGGTCACGGCCGCACCGATGCGCAGGCGGACGTAGTCCTCGCGGTGCAGCGCGAACGGCTTGCCTGGCGGGATGCCGAGCACGGGGTCGTAACCCTGGCCGAGCAGGCCCGCGGCCGACTCGACGCCGAACATGTCGGTCCCGACGACGCCGACGCAGCGCGCGGCCTCGGCGGCGGTGGTCGGCAGCTTGACGGTGAGCACCTCGGCGCCACCGGGGGCAGCGGTGTCGATGCAGACGCCCATGCCGGGCAGCACGTAGATCGGGTCGGTCGCCGACGTGGTGTTCGTGATCCCCGTGATGTCCGGGGTGCCCGGGCTGTACGAGGTGACGGTGTGCGCCTTGTAGTCCAGGAAGGACACGCGCAGGGTCGTGCCCGACGGGATGGACGCGACGGCGATCGCGGCGAAGGCCGGGATGGCATTCAGCGCGACGGCGAGGGCCGCGGCGTTGGCCGGGGTCGTCGCGGCGAAGATGGCCCCGTCGATCACGAGGCCGACGTCGGCGGTGCCGTCGACGGTGGCCGCGGCGCCCTCCGTGACCTGCGAGGTCAGGGCCGCGGTCGTGGCCATGACGTAGGCCGACTCGACCGTGCGGTGGTCACGGGTCGCCCACACGGAACCGGGGCCGCCGGGCGGGGGGACAGCGCCGAAGTAGGTCTGGGGGGACTGCGAGACGGTCATGGTGGGTGGGCTTCCTGGATCTCAGAGGACGACGGCGGCGACGGGACGGCGGAGCGAGACGCGTCAGCCGTAGTTGTGGGTCACGAGGGCGACCTTGGGAGCAGCGGCCGCGGCGGGACTGACCTCGCCGGCGGCGTCGGTCCGCGGCGCGGGACGGTCGCGCAGCTCGGGGGTAGCAGCGAGCGCAGGCGCGGCGGGGACCTTGCCGGCCGCGTCGACGATGGCGAGCCACATCGAGTCGAGCACCGGCTTCTGATCGAGGTGCTTCGCTGCGCCCGGGTACTTGCGGGCGACGGCCGCGGCGCGCACGCCGTCGGCGTCCTTGTCCTTGACGTCGGCGTCGGTCAGGCCGACCTTCTTCGCGACGGCCACGACCTCGGCGAGCCGGTGAGCCTTGCCCACGGCCGCGTCGTCGCGCAGCGCGTCGACCTGCATCTTCAGGTCGCCGTTCTCGATCATGGCGGCGGACAGGTCACTGCCCATCTCGCCGACCTTCTGCTCGGCGGCGCCCATGTCGGCGGACATCTTGGTCAGTGCGTCGGTGAGCGCTTGCATGCCGGCGGCCAGCGACGGGACGTCGATGTCCTCGGGGAGGTCGACGGCGAGCATGGCCGCGTCGGCGAGCTTGACGGGGACGGGGGGCGCGGCCTTGATGACGGCGGCGAAGTTGCCTGCGGCGTCGGCGAGTCGGGCGGGGAGATGAATCTTGCGCATCGTGGTGGACCTCGCGCCGGCACCTTGGCCGCGCACATCAAAAGCGTACGGTGTGCGCTCGTCCCGCGCAACGAAACTCACGGCCGATTCGTCGACCGCGTCCGACTTGTCCTTGACCGCGGCCTCAAATTGTGTTGAGGAGAAGCCGGCGGCTTTGAGCCACGACTTGGCCTTCGCCGTCGACCACGTCGCGGGGAACCTGACCGACTGCACCTGCCACGGCCCGCCACCGAAGCGCCCGAGGATCATCGACGCGCCGTTCGGCAGGACGAAGCGCAGGTACGCGTTGAACTTGTCGGGGTCGGCTTGTCGCGCCGAGTGCTCCTGCGGCGCGTCGCTGCGGTCGACGGTCAGCAGCGGGACCCCGGACAGCGAGTCCGCCGGCACGGCCAGCTTGCGCGCCTGCGAGAGCACGACGCCCCACTCGTCGGGTGTTGGGGAGATGGTCACGCCCGGCGCGCCGTCGATCGACACGCGACACTCGCGGCCGTCTTCCCCGTACTCGATCCGCAGGTCGGCGACCTTCGGGATCGAGAGATACGCGTCGCGCATGCCGGCGACATCCGCGAGCGCCTTCGCGGGCTCTCCCCCGCCGTCATCGAAGGCGAGGATCGTGTCGTTGCTCGGGTGAGCATCGACGTGGATCGACTTGAAGTCGCCGAAGGCGTCGTACGTGCAGATCGACCCCGGGGCGTTCGCCGTGTCCCACGCCGCGCTCACCTTGCCGTTGCGCCACACGACGCCGTCCAGCACGTGGCCTGTACCGGATACGCCGGACTCGTCCGCCTGTCGTACCATCGAGAACAAGCGAGGTCGCATCATCGGCGACGCGTCGCCGACGGCTTCCTCGATCAGCTCGCCGACGCTCTCGAGCATCTCGCCGGTGGCGTGCACGACGTCCACCTGCGGAGGCGACTCCGGCTCAGGCGGCATCGCACCAGCAGCAGCACCGGCGGCACTGACGGCAGCCGGTCCTCGCCACGCGAACGCGGTCGGCAGCCCGATCACGCCGCCGCTCGGGTCGCGCGTGGACCACCACAGCCCGAGGCCGTCGGGAGCAACGAACGCGATGCCGCCGGCGCCGACCTGCCCGGGCGTCGGGACGATCCAGCCGAGCCACTCACCACACGGGGTTGCACCGCAGGTCTCGCACGACGCGTTCGCTTCGGTCGCGCCGCAGGAGGGGCACGGCTCGGTGCGGTTGCCGTAGCGCCCCGACAGCGGGGCCGACGACAGGGTCGCGGACACCTCCGCGGGGAGCCGGCCGACAGACGCGACGTCGGTGCGGGCGGTCCGGGCGGCACGCTGCACGGCGGCGTCGCTGGCCACCGGCGCGGCGTCCGACACAAACACGGCGAAGCGCCCGCGGGCCGGCGCCGCGTCGGCGTTGCGCCGAGGCATCTCGGACGCCGGCAGCGCGAAGTCGAGGATCTCCGACTGCGCCTCGCCGCGACCCGCCCAGATCTCGGCGGCGTAGTGGTTCGGCCCCAGCACCGGCACGCGCGTCAGGACGCCGTCGACGAGGATCTCGACCGTCGGGACGATGCCGTCGGCGACGGCGCGCAGCACCCGAGCGTCCTCGTGATCGAGCAGGTGCTCGACGTCATACTGCTCGGGGCCGTGCGGACCCTCCCACTCGCCCGGCGTGTCGTCCAGCAGCGCCGTGTACCCGAGGCTCGTCTGCGTCTTGCC
>ERZ650308.812-NODE-812-length-16852-cov-8.429898_pt1 | contig 16852 bp, 14 predicted proteins | sample MGYA00376244_ERZ650308 | MGnify/ENA primary metagenome ERZ650308 (study PRJEB26733, sample SAMN07839295) | wastewater metagenome | biome: small river; feature: stream; material: water | place: USA: North Carolina | collected 2016-04-26 ... | reverse complement strand
AATTAGAAGATGAAATCATATTATCAGAAGTTTTTTTAGAGATCCTCTCTAGAGACGACAAGCATCTTTTAAAGGAATTTTTAGATGAGCAAAACATCAGTGATGTTGTGGAGCTTGTTAATGAATTTCCTGAAAAAGAAGGCATGATCATTGATACAATGACCGTACACCGTGCGGTGAGCGTCTTTAAATTATTGGACATCAATCAACAGAAGGATATCATAAAAGAATTGCCTGCTAGAAAGACGGCAAAGATCTTGAATGAATTACCTCCAGATGACCGTACTGACTTTTTAGAAGAATTACCAAAAGCGGCCATCCGTGACTTAATCAAATTATTGGATCCAGAAGAACGTAAAATCACTTTATCACTTTTAGGCTACCCCGAAGATTCGGTGGGCCGTTTGATGACCCCTGATTATGTGTACGTTTATCCTCATTATACAGTAGCGCAGGTCTTAGACAATATCAGAAAATATGGTAAGAATTCTGAGACCATCGATGTGATTTATATTATTGACGAATTAGGTTGTTTAGTTGATGATATTAGAATTAGAGATTTATTATTAGCCAAGCCTGATGATGTGATCAAAGACATCATTGACGGCAGGTATGTTGCTTTGAATGTATATGATGACCAGGAGCACGCGAGTCAGGTTTTCAAAATGAACAATAGAGTCGCTATACCAGTAGTAGATGACAATGATGTATTACTTGGTATTGTTACGATTGACGATATCTTATGGGTTGCCAACGAAGAGTTCAGTGAGGATATGCAAAAGATGGGAGGTACTGAGGCATTGAATGAACCTTATTTAGATATTTCGATTTTTAAATTATTCAAAAAAAGAATCACTTGGCTAGTCGTCTTATTTTTCGGAGAAATGTTTACAGCGACTGCATTAGGCTATTTTGAAGGAGAAATTGCGAAAGTCATTGTATTGACTACTTTTATTCCTTTGATTTTGTCAAGCGGGGGTAATACTGGATCACAAGCATCTACTTTGATTATTCAAGCAATGTCTGTTGGTGAAATTACCATTGCTGATTGGTGGAGAATATTAAGAAGAGAAATTATAAGCGGATTATTACTAGGTTGTGTACTTGGTGTAATTGGATTTTTTAGAGTGATGGCATGGCATTTTATCTCCCCTGGCTTCTATGGTGAACACTGGCTGTTGATTGCCAACACTATTGGCTTAACCTTATTAGGTGTAGTAATTTGGGGAACGATCACAGGATCTATGCTGCCAATTGTATTAAAAAAATTAGGCGCTGACCCTGCTGTTTCTTCTGCACCATTCGTTGCCACTTTAGTTGACGTAACTGCGATCCTTATTTATTTTGGTCTAGCTTTTTTGTTCTTGCAAGGAACCCTGCTTTAATAGTAGGCCATTCCTCTTTTAGCATACTCAATACAATTGAATCCCTTCTTGTTCCATCACTTGTAGGTAGATGATTACGAAGTATACCCTCTATAGTACATCCAATTTTTTGCATAGCTGCAATACTTCTTTTGTTTCTATTGTCTGCCCGAAATTCTACACGCTCAAAACCAATTGTTTCAAATGCAAAATTGAGTAGTAAGAATTTACAGTGCTCATTCAGTCCTGTCCCCCATGTAGCTTCACTATACCAAGTATACCCTAATTGAGTGGTTTTGAATTGGTGTTGAATATCGTAAAATCTTGTACTACCCACATACTTGTTGTTTAATTTGTCAAAAACAATGAACGGGAATGCAGTACCTGAATTTCTAGCTTCAATCGCAATTGCAATATATTTTTCTAAATCTTGCTCAGTAACAATAGGTGTTAAAGCATAGGTCCAAAGAGCGGGTTCATCTTTCACATAAGACTTCAACAAAACCGCATCTTCCTGCATTAAAGGACGCATTAACACGCGTTTGTTTTCTAAAATCAAGTTCGCAGTTGTGTCAAAAACATTGGAGGAGTGCATACATTAAATTATTAATGTTTATTTTCGCTTAAATTATTGAATAAAGTTCAAATCATCAAAATATGTGCGGAATCGTAGGTTATATTGGTCATAGAGAAGCGTACCCGGTTGTTATAAAAGGATTAAAAAGATTAGAATATCGCGGTTATGACAGTACAGGTGTTGCCATTATTCAAGACGGTGGCTTACAAGTCCATAAAAAGAAGGGCAAGGTTGCTGAATTAGAAGAGTCTGTAGTGGGGAAAAATTTACATAGTCATATTGCGATTGGTCATACCCGTTGGGCAACCCATGGCGAGCCATCAGATCGCAATGCGCACCCTCACCTATCTAATAATGGTCGATTGGCTATGTTACATAATGGGATCATTGAAAACTATACCCAGATTAAAACAGAATTACTTTCCAAAGGTTATACTTTCAAAAGCGACACAGACACCGAAGTTTTATTAAATTTCATTCAAGACATACAGGATAACAATAACAGTAGTTTAGAAGAAGCACTGCGTATCGCTTTAAAAAGAATTGTGGGTGCTTATTGTATTCTATTAATTGATCAAGAAGATCCTGAAACAATTATTGCAGCTCGTAAAGGAAGTCCTTTAGTGATTGGCATAGGAAAGGATGAGCACTTTTTAGCAAGTGACGCTTCTCCAATTATTGAATACACTAAAGAAGTAGTGTATGTGAACGATTATGAGATTGCCATTGTGAAGAAGGACGAATTGATTTTGAAAAATTTAGGGAATGAAAAACAAACTCCTTTTATACAAAAACTAGATATGGAATTGGCTGCCATTGAAAAAGGCGGTTATGACCATTTTATGTTAAAAGAAATATTTGAACAGCCTTCTACCATTTTTGATTGCTTGAGAGGTAGATTATTGCACGAGCAGCAACAAATTATCATGGCAGGCGTAGACAATCATTTAGAAGCTTTAACCAAAGCCTCTAGAATCATGATTGTGGCATGTGGCACAAGCTGGCATGCAGGTTTAGTAGCAGAATATATGATCGAAGAACTTTGTCGCATTCCTGTTGAAGTAGAATATGCATCAGAATTCAGGTACCGCAATCCAGTGATCCATCCAGGTGATGTGATTATTGCCATTTCACAAAGTGGTGAAACTGCAGACACACTTGTTGCATTAGAAAGTGCGAAAGAAAAAGGTGCATTCATTTTTGGTGTAGTGAATGCTGTTGGAAGTAGTATTGCTCGTTTGAGCCATGCAGGTGCTTATACCCATGCTGGCCCTGAAATTGGTGTGGCTAGTACCAAAGCATTCACTGGTCAGTTAGCTGTATTGACGATGATGGCATTGAAAATTGCAAAAGCAAAAGGCAGTATTTCCGACGAACGCTATGTGCATTTATTAAATGAGCTTGCATCTGTTCCAGAAAAAGTAAAAGAAATCTTAGCAGATACAACGCAGATTGAAGCCATTGCAAAGAAATATAAAGACGCAAAAGATTTCCTTTATTTAGGTAGAGGTTATAATTTCCCGATCGCTTTAGAAGGTGCATTAAAATTAAAAGAGATCACTTATATCCACGCAGAAGGTTATCCAGCTGCAGAGATGAAACACGGACCTATTGCATTGGTAGACGAAAACTTGCCAGTGGTCTTTGTAGCAACAAAAGATTTATACTACGAAAAAGTAGTTTCAAATATTCAAGAGATTAAAGCAAGAAAAGGACAAATCATTGCGGTTGCAACCGCAGGTGATGCTGTATTGCCAACGATGTCTAACAATGTGATGTTTGTACCTGATATTGATGAAGTGATTGCGCCTTTGTTAAGTGTGATTCCTTTACAATTATTGAGCTATTATGTAGGCGTAGCAAAAGGCATTGATGTAGACAAGCCAAGAAACTTAGCGAAGTCAGTGACGGTGGAATAAACAGAGGAATATTACAAATTGAATTATCGTACTAAAATAGATGGGTCATGCTGTAAAGCTTGCTCATCTATTTTTTTGTCCCCTATCAAATGCGACAAATTATCCAATGTAGTGGTAGCTATTTGATCCATCGCTTCTTTTGTGAAGAATGCTTGGTGTGCCGAGATAAATACATTCGGAAAACTCATCAATCTTTGTATGGCATCGTCTAAAATAATTTCCGAAGACAAATCTCTAAAGAACAATTTTTCTTCCTGCTCGTATACATCAATACCAAGACTTCCTATATGGCCTGTTTTTAATCCTTCAATCGCAGCCTTGGTGTCTATTAATCCTCCTCTGCTTGTATTGATCAGCATCACTCCATTTTTTGTATGTGCTAGAAAATCTTGATTGACCAAATGCTTGGTTTGTTCATTTAAAGGACAATGCAATGAAATGATGTCTGCATCTTGGATGACTGATAAAAGGGACTGATATATCACCCCTTCTTTTTCCAGGCTTTCGTCCACCATTAAATCAAAAGCATGCACTTCACAACCAAAACCTATCATAATGCGCGCAAAAGCTGCACCAATTTTTCCAGTGCCAATGACTGCCACTTTCTTTGCTTTTAAATTGAACCCAAGCAAACCTACTAATGAGAAATTTTGTTCCCTCACTCTATTGTATGCTTTATGGGTTTTTCTATTGAGCGTAAGGATAATTGCCACAGCATGTTCTGCCACAGAAGCGGGCGAATAAGCAGGCACCCTGCAAACACTTATCTTATTTGCTTTAGCCGCTTCCAGATCCACATTGTTAAAACCAGCACATCTTAAAGCCACTACTTTAACGCCTTTTAAAGCCAAGGCTTTTAAAACAGCTGCGTCTACTTTATCATTCACAAAAACACATACAGCATCTACACCTTGAATGAGTTCAATAGTTTCTAAACTGAGCGCAGCCTCAAAGAAAACCAATTCAAATTGGTACTGCGCATTATGCGCTGTAAAGAACTGTTTGTCATAAGCTTGCGTAGAGAAGAAGGCGATTTTCATGCGACAAATTTACGACTAAAAAAGGGATCCATTTTAAATGTCGTACCTTGCAGACCATTATGAGTACGAATTTTAAAGATTTAGGCCTAATTGAGCCTATCCTATTAGCCCTTTTCGAAGAAGGCTACACCAACCCAACACCCATCCAAGCTCAGTCTATCCCGATCATTTTAGAGGGAAAAGACCTACTTGGTTGTGCACAAACCGGCACAGGAAAAACTGCCGCATTTACCCTTCCTATTATTCAGTTGTTATTGCAAAATAAACCTGCAGAGAAGCGCAAAAAAATTAGAACCTTAATTGTTACGCCAACGCGTGAATTAGCGATTCAAATTGCTGAGAGTTTTGAAGCTTATGGTAGACATACCCCATTGAACTGTACCGTTATTTTTGGAGGTGTAGGTCAAGGTCCACAGGTCACAGCATTGAGAAATGGTGTGGATGTAGTCATTGCTACACCGGGTCGTTTATTAGATTTAATGAATCAAGGACATTTGAGTTTAAGAGACGTTGAGTTTTTTGTTTTAGATGAAGCAGATCGTATGTTGGACATGGGATTTGTGCATGATATTAAAAAATTATTAGCGGTATTACCAAAGAAAAGACAATCGCTCTTCTTTTCTGCTACCATGCCTCCAGAGATTGTGGCATTATCCAATGCGATCTTAAACAAACCAAGCTCTGTAACGGTTACTCCAGTATCTTCTACAGTTGAAATTATAGACCAATCAGTTTATTTTGTTGATAAAGTAAACAAGAATTCCTTGTTGATGGAATTGCTTAAAGACCAAAATATCAAAAATGTTTTAGTCTTTACAAGAACCAAACATGGCGCTGACAAAGTAGTGAACTTATTGGTAAAGAATAATATTTCTGCAGAAGCAATCCATGGTAATAAATCTCAAAATGCAAGACAAAGGGCTTTGAGTAATTTCAAAGACCAGTCAACACGTGTTTTGGTCGCTACGGATATTGCAGCGAGAGGTATTGATGTAGATGAATTAGCACACGTAATTAATTTTGAGATTCCAAATATTCCAGAAACTTATGTGCACCGTATTGGTAGAACAGGAAGAGCTGGTGCATCTGGCGCTGCTTATTCTTTCTGTGATTATGAAGAAAAAGCCTATTTAAAAGATATCGAGAAATTGATTGGTAAAACAATCCCTGTGATCGAAAGCCATCCTTATCCAATGCAGCAGTTTCACGCAAATAAAACCTCAAAAGACGCAGGTTGGGGCAAGCCAAAGAACACTAGAGGCAGGGAGCCTCGTGAAGGCGGGCAAAATGGAGGTCAAAAAAGAAGATTTAGCAATTCAAAAACGAGTAGGTAATATTATCTTTGAGATAAGTACTTAAATCGTTTCTATGAAAAAAATGCTGACTGGCTTTTTGTTCCTTATTGCTACCCCCCTAATGGCTCAAGATCGTCCTGTTGTAAAAGCTGACCTTTTAAGCAGTGCGAAATTAATGGACATTCAATTTACAGATCCTGAAATTGATTCCTTATTCAATGACGTGGTAGACAATATGGCGAACTATAAAGCAATGCATGCATTGACTTTAAACAATAGTACACCATTAAGTCTTTGGCATTCTGCTATCCTTCCTGGGATGCAATTGAACAAAGTGCAAAAACCAATTATCTGGGATGCAGCAGTCAATATAAAATTACCTGCAGATAAAAATGAACTAGCGTTTTACTCAGTAGAACAGTTAGCCTACTTGATCAAAAATAAAAAAATCAGTTCCCTTGCATTGACACAATTTTTTATTGACAGAATTAAAAAATTTGGCGACACTTTGCAATGTGTGATTAGTATACAAGAAGACATTGCATACGCGCAAGCAAAACAAGCAGACGCAGAAATTGCATCCGGAAAATATAGAGGCAAATTACATGGCATCCCTTATGGTTTAAAAGATTTATTTGCAGTAAAAGGCACAAAAACAACCTGGGGCGCGGCACCTTATAAAAATCAAGTGATTGAAGAAGATGCTTTTGTATATCAAAAAATGAAAGCTGCTGGTGCAGTTTTGGTTGCTAAATTTACCCTTGGCGCATTGGCTATGGGCGACTATTGGTTTGGAGGAAGAACAAAAAATCCATGGAATTTAAATTATGGTTCTTCTGGATCATCTGCAGGTTCTACTTCTGCTACAGTTGCCGGCTTGGTACCATTTGCCATTGGTACAGAAACTTGGGGAAGCATTGTCTCTCCTGCTACAACATGTGGCGCAACAGGACTAAGACCTACATTTGGTAGTGTGAGTCGTTCTGGTGCCATGGCATTGAGTTATAGTTTAGACAAAGTAGGTCCAATCACCCGTTCGGCAAATGATGCTGCTATCGTTTTTAACTATTTACATGGAACAGATGGCAAAGATGGCTCTGCTGTGGATATGCCTTTTAACTATGCGCCAAAGACAAATTTAAAGTCATTGAAAATCGCTTATGCGAAAAACTATTTTGACAAAATAAAAGACACCAATCGTTCAGAATTTCAAGTGTTAAAACAGTTTAAACAAATGGGTATTGAATTGATTCCTATCAACTTTCCGGATAGCGGTGTTTACCAATTCAATATGATGGATGTGATCATTGGCGCAGAATGTGCTGCACAATTTGACGAGATGACAAGACTCGGTATTGATGATGCTTTAACAAGACAAACTAAGAATGACTGGCCGAATCAATTTAGAACCTCAAGATTTACACCTGCAGTTGAATACATCAATGCACAAAGACATAGAACTATTTTGATGCAAAAAGTAAATGAAATTGTTGCACAATATGATGCGATCATTTGTCCTTCAAGAGGCGGAGGCAATCAATCTGCCATTACCAATCTTACAGGTCATCCTGTTGTTTGTGTACCAACAGGACTAGATCCTAAATACAAATTACCTACAGGCATCAGCTTTGTTGGTAAACTTTTTGACGAGGCAACTATCTTAACGATTGCGCATCAATATCAAAAAGCAACTGGCTGGGATGAAATGCATCCTGCATTGTTCAAATAATTACTTTAGACTATGAATGAAATTAAGAAAGTATCGATACAACAATTGGGCTATGGTTTTATAAAAGAATTGCCAAAGGGCAAAGATGAATATTACTTACGCAACCAACAAAACAGAAGTGGTATTCTATACCGTTCTTTAACCGCTTTAGAGATCGAAATCTTGGTGCGCAATGGCAATACTAGCGATGACTGGACAAAGCTATTGGTATCTAATGCCTTCAATCCTGAATTAGTAAAGAACTGTTCCTTTTTTGGCTTGGTTCGAATTGGCAATTTAGAAACCACCTGCCTTTGTTTTAGTGATTTAACTGTTCCTGTTGGTCTATACAATTCAACGATTATTAGTGCAGACTTTGGCAATAATGTAGCCATCCATAACGTGAACTATTTATCCCATTATATTATTGGCGACGAAGTGATTATTAGCAATGTGAATGAGTTGGTAACGACCAATCATGCTAAATTTGGAAACGGCATTCTTAAAAAAGGAGAATCTGAGTCGGTAAGAATCTGGCTAGAGCTTTGTAACGAAAATACCGGCAGAAAAGTGCTCCCTTTCAATGGCATGACCACTGCAGACGCTTTTTTATGGACTAGAAATAGACATGATCAAGCTTTACAAGAAAAATTCATTGAGCTAACAGAAAAACAATTTGACAATAAAAGAGGTTATTACGGAAAGATTGGCGATCGAACTGTGATCAAAAATTGCCGAATCATTAAAGACACTTGGATCGGCACGGATGCCTATTTAAAAGGCGCCAACAAAATTAAAAATGTCACCATCAACTCCAATGAAGTTGCAAAGTCACAAATTGGAGAAGGCTCTGAATTGGTCAATGGGATCGTTGGATTTGGATGTAGAATATTCTATGGTATTAAAGCGGTGCGTTTTATCATGTCGGATTATTCTCAACTTAAATATGGCGCAAGATTGATCAACTCTTTCTTAGGCCCCAATGCCACTATTTCATGTTGCGAAGTATTGAACTCTTTAATTTATCCTGCACATGAACAACACCATAACAATTCATTTCTTTGCGCTGCATTGGTCATGGGACAAAGTAATATTGCAGCAGGCGCTACATTAGGATCCAACCACAATAGCCGTGGTGCAGACGGAGAAGTGATTATGGGTAGAGGCTTCTGGCCTGGCTTATGTGTGAGCATTAAACACAATTCCATTTTCCCAAGTTTCACCATTTTAAACAAAGGAGATTACAACCATGAATTGAATATACCAATTCCATTCTCACTGATTAGTTTAGACTATGTCAAAGACGAATTGGTAGTGATGCCAGGCTATTGGTTTATGTATAATTTTTATGCATTGGCACGTAATGCATGGAAATACCAAGATAGAGATAAGCGAAAAAATATTGATCAATATTTTGAGTACGACTACTTAGCTCCTGATAGTGTCAATGAATTGATCAAAGGAAGAACCGTCATTGCTGTTGCAGTTGCAAAAGCGCAGTTAATAAAAGAAAAGAAATCTACTCAAATTACGGAAGATAAATTAGCACTCTTAGGCTACAAATTACTCACCACAAAAACAAAAAAAGAGATTGATCAACTAGCTGTATTTGTGGATGGATTTGAAAATAGCAAGAGAAAAACTAGATTAATTAAGTCTTACGATGCTTTTGCCATGTTTGAGAAAATGATCTTCATGTATGGCATGGACCAGTTAATCCTGAAGTTGACTCAAAACGGATTAAAAAACTTACACACCAAGATTAAAAGCATCAAAACTACTGGTGCTGCAGTGGATTGGATGAATATTGGTGGACAATTGATTCCTACAAAATCAGTGCAAAACCTATTACAGCAAATTAAATCTGATAAGCTTCAAAGCTGGGAGGAAGTGCACCAATATTACCAACAAGAAACTGATAAGTACTTAGCTAAAAAGAATACACATGCATTGCATTGCCTTGAATTCATACAAGGAGAAAGCATTAGCGGGCTGAGTGCTAAAAAAATAAACCTTTGGTTAGATCGCTACCAAGCAATCAAAGAAGAAATCACTGGCAAGATTAGAAGCTCTAGAGAAAAAGACTACACCAATCCATTTAGGAAAATGGTGTATGAAAATCAAGCTGAAATGAATGCGATTGTGGGCGATTTAAATGACAATAGTTTTATTGAACAGCAAGCCACTGAATTGAAAAAACTAAAAGCATTTGTTGTTGAAATTAAACAAGCTTTAAAAGCCAAATAAGTTCATCCCAAGACCTAATTGCCATTGAGTTGTTTTCCACTTTGCTTGATCTTGCAAATCATTGATATTTTGCAAGCCAACAACGTATCTACCATACACAAAGAAACCGCCAAGGTTCACTTTAGCACCACCAACAAAAGAAAACTCACCTTCTTTAAATGCAATTTGAGCGTTTTCAATGCCGTCTTTCTTTTGGTCAATTAGTATTCCATATTGTGGTCCAGCTTGTAATAATAGCGCAGGGAAAGGCTTTACTTGCACAAGCAATGGCAACATTAAATAGTTTAAATGATAGGTCTCTGGACGTAGTGCACTGTTTCCTAGCACGTCTACAATTGAAGGATTGGTTGAAAGTTTAGTTTGAGAAAGTAAAACCTCTGGCACCAAACTTATTTTTTCAGTCAAACCAATCTGTGCTGTGATACCTCCATGATAAGAAGCTGCATGTCGATCCACTGCTACAGAATTCACACTAGAAAAATTTTGTCCAATTTTAATTCCGATACCGAACTTCTCCTGAGCACTTACTGTGCATGCAATCAATAAACTGACGATCAAAATAGACTTTTTCATATCATGTATTTTAAATGTGATTCAAATGAACTTAGATGAATAGAACGCTCAAAATTAAACTTTGTTACAGTGCAATAAAAATTAAACCAATTCCAAGAGTGTAATCTCTGGCATAATCCCCACCCTGCCTGGATAACCTAAAAATCCAAATCCTCTATTGACATATAGTTTTTGATCTCCTTGTTGGTACAAGCCAGCCCATTGTTTATACACCCACTGCACAGGACTCCATTTGAAATATGGATTTTCTAATCCAAATTGCATGCCATGGGTATGTCCCGAAAGCATTAAATCTACCTGTGGATATTCAGTGAGGACTTGGGCTTCCCAATGGCTTGGATCGTGACTCATTAAAACTATCACTTCCTTAGGATCTACACCATCCATTGCTTTATCCATCTGACCATATTTTGGGAATCTAGCTTTCGCACCCCAGTTCTCTATGCCGACTAATTTTATTTGCGCACCTTCATGTTCAATGGTGACATGTTCATTCATTAATAATCTCCAACCCATCGATGCGTGCACCTCTTTTAATGCCGTTAAATTAGCTTCTTTTTCTGCGCTTGATGGCCACTGCACATAATCTCCATAATCATGATTGCCCAATGTACTATAGACACCCTTTGGCGCAGATAATTGTCCGAAAATACCTGTCCAGTCCTGCATTTCAACTGCTCTATCATTCACTAAATCACCGGTAAAAAGGATAAGGTCTGGATGTTGTTTTTGAATTAAATCAATTCCTTTTTGCACTGCTGCAGTTTCTTTTAAACTTCCACTATGGATATCACTAATGTGTACAATTTTAAATCCCTTGAATGCTTGGGGTAAATTTTTTATTGCCACTTTTTTGTGTACCAATTGGTATTTATATTTATTTCCAAAACCGTATAAGAGCGAAAAAAACAAAGTAGAGGAAACACCCAAACCAAGCCAATTTAAAAAAGCAGATCTTGGAATACCTTGTTCCGTGTTCAAAAATTTTGCACCTGCAGTGGAAGCGACCTGCCCCATCGTCCAAAATGTCCCCCTCCTAAGATCATCCACCAAAAAGAATAGAACTAGGGTGATTTGAGTGATGACCCAACCAATCCCAATCGAGAATATATATTGTCTAAAATAGGGGTTGACCACAAACGGGAATAGTAAGAAACTACCCAAACTTGCGATACAAAGAAACCAATAGCCATAACTAACAGCTGTTCTTATTCCCAGACTTGCACCATTTAGCATGATTTTTAGGACATGAAAGATGTAAAAATCAATCAAAATCAAGAAAGTAATGAGGATGAACACGAAAATGGGATTCTTCATAGTGGTTATTGAGCTGTAAAATTAAGTTTAATCAACCTTTTTATAACAGATATAATCCCAAAATGTTCCTATTTATGCCGTATTTTTGAAGCAAATTAAGGAGTGCACTCTATGGCAAGAATTATCGGTATAGCAAATCAAAAAGGGGGCGTGGGTAAAACCACTTCAGCAATCAATATTGCGGCAAGTTTAGCTGTTTTAGAATACAGGACTTTGTTAATTGACGCTGATCCTCAGGCAAATAGCACAACAGGGGTTGGTTTTGACCTACACAATATTACGACCAGTCTTTATGACGCAATGATCAATGGGACTCCGTTGTCAGATGTTGTTCTTAAAACTGAAATTCCTCATCTAGATCTGATCCCTTCTCATATTGATTTAGTAGGTGCAGAAATTGAATTGGTTAATTTTCCCGATAGAGAGAATGTATTAAAGAATTTAATTGCAGCTGTTGACGACCAATACGATTTTATCATCATCGACTGTTTGCCTTCATTAGGATTAATTACGGTGAATGCATTGGTGGCTGCAAATAGTGTGATTGTACCCGTTCAATGTGAGTTCTTTGCATTGGAAGGATTGGGCAAATTATTGAACACGATTAAGATTGTACAAAGCAGATTGAATCCAGATTTACAAATAGAAGGTATTTTAATGACCATGTATGATGGTCGCTTAAGATTGAGTAACCAAGTAGTAAGTGAAGTGCGCAAGCATTTTGACGAAATGGTATTCTCTACTATCATCCATCGTAATACAAGATTGAGTGAGGCGCCAAGTGTTGGTAAGCCTGTTATTTTATACGATGCAGATAGCAAAGGCACCGTGAACTACTTGAATTTGGCAAAAGAAATTTTACAGAAAAATGGCATGACTAAAATGAGTAATGCCGAGAGAATAATAGATTAGTACTATGAGCAAGAGCACACCTAGCAAGGATTTAATCGGTAAAGGGCTTCGTTCTTTATTGCAAAATATGGATGCAGAGTATAAAAACCCTGCTGGTAAGGTCCAACCTGCTGCCATTGAAAAAGCAGTTGCGATCAATAGAATTGCATTGACAGATATCGTTGTGAATCCAAAGAACCCTAGAAAAGATTTTGACGAAAAAGCTTTACAGGAATTGGCTCAGTCATTGAAAATGCATGATTTAATTCAGCCTATCACGGTGGCGCAATTAACCAATGGTAAATTTCAATTGATTGCTGGTGAAAGAAGATTCCGCGCTGCTAAAATTGCTGGCTTAAAAGATGTTCCTGCATATACAAGACTTGGTAATGATAAAGAACTTTTGGAACTCGCTTTACTAGAGAACTTACAAAGGGTTGATTTAAACGAGATCGAAGTGGCCTTGAGTTACCAAAGAATGATGGATGAATTGAACTACACGCAAGAGCAAGTAGCCGAGCGTATGGGCAAAGACCGTTCTACTGTGTCAAACTATATTCGTTTATTGGAATTACCTCCTGCCATTCAAGCTGCATTGCGTAACGGAAGCCTAAGTGTAAGCTTAGCGAAATTATTGATAGGCAAAGAAGTGGATAAGCAACTATACTTACTAAAGGAAATCACAGAAAAAGGTTTAACAGTGCGTCAAACAGAAGCATTGATCAAACAAATTACTACTACTTCAGGCACAAAGCAAACTGCCAACACCAACGATAAAAACCAACTTTCGCCTGTATATCAGCGATTGGAAAATAAATTGAAAGACCATTTTGGCACGCAAGTGCAATTACAGCATCAAAAAAATGGATCGGGCAAAATCACCATTAGCTACAATGATTTAAACGCATTGAATAAGATTTTAGATGCAATGCAAGTTAGTATAAGTTAGATGAAGGTTTTTTATACCATATTGTTTTTGTTGTGTATGCAACAAACCTTGTGGGCACAAGATAGTACGATCCAATATAAAATTCATTCGCCTAAAAAAGCGACTAATCGATCTGCCATCTTACCCGGACTTGGACAAGCATACAATAAACAATACTGGAAAATACCATTGGTGTATGGTGTCTTATCTGTTCCAGTTGTGACTTATGTGTACAATAACGATCTGTATGCAAAAACTAAATTTGCATACGAAGCAAGAATCATGGAAGCAAATGGAGATAATTCAAATCTGAGCAAGATAGACCCTACTTTAAAGAATTTAAGTGCAGGATCACTTCAGAGTTACCGAAATATATTTAGGAAAAACAGGGATTACTCTATTATGTGGTTTATACTTGCTTGGGGCATCAATGTAGTTGACGCATCTGTTTCAGGCCATTTGAAAGCCTTTGACGTGAGCAATAATTTAAGTATCAAAATGGCTCCTATGCGTGCCGATGCTTATCAACAAGCAGGACTTGCACTACAGTTGAATTGGAAGTATACAAAATAAAGAAGCTAAAAATAAAGGAATGAAAATTGCATTAATTGGATATGGTAAGATGGGCAAAGCAATTGAAGCTGTTGCAATTCAAAAAGGACATCAAGTGGTGTTGAAAATTGATGTAACCAATGCATCTGATTTTACGCAGGAACGTGCAAAGGAAGCAGATGTTGCAATTGAATTTACTGGCCCGCATAGTGCTGTTCAAAACATCCTTCAATGCATTGAATATGGTTTGCCTGTTGTGAGTGGTTCAACCGGCTGGTTAGATGAGTGGACAACAATAGAAGCTGCAGCAAAAGCAAAAAATGGAACAGTAGTCTATTCAAGTAATTATAGTATTGGCGTGAATTTGTTTTTTGAAATCAATAAACAATTGGCCAAATTGATGGACCCTTACCCTGATTATGATGTGTCCATGACAGAGATCCACCATACAGAAAAGAAAGACGCTCCAAGTGGCACTGCCATTTCTCTGGCTGAACAAATATTAGAAAACTTAGGCAGAAAGCATAAGTGGACCAATGATAGCGCAACGGATCCAAACGAAATCAGTATCCGATCTGAACGCATTGATCCAGCGCCAGGCACACACACAGTTTGTTATAGCTCTGCAATTGATACCATTGAAATTACACATACTGCGCACACTAGGGCAGGATTTGCAGCAGGCGCAGTCATGGCGGCTGAATTTGCATCAAGCAGAAAAGGAATTTTTACAATGAAAGATGTTTTAGGATTATAATTTATACAAATGCTATCAAAAAAAACCCAATACGCACTACAAGCACTTTCCTATATGGTAGAGCAAGGAGGCATGGAACCTATCTTGATCGCCGAAATCGCTGATGCAAAAAATATTCCAATTAAATTTTTGGAGAACATTTTATTGGAGTTAAAAAAAGCAGGTTTTCTTGAAAGTAAAAAAGGAAAAAATGGTGGCTATTTTTTTGCTACTGCACCACAAAAAATAAAACTTTCTAGTATTTTCAGAACCATTGAAGGCCCTATCGCATTGCTTCCTTGTGTGAGTTTGAATTTCTATAAGAAATGTGCTGATTGTAACGAAAAAAAATGTGGAATTAACAAAGTGATGATTGAAGTTCGTGACAACACATTGGCAATATTAGATAAGCGAACTGTCGCAGATTTAAGTTTCAAAAAAATGATAAAATAATTCCATTAACTTTGATATCGCAAAACGCAATTTATGATACCTAACTATTTACAAGATTTATTTAAAGCACAATCTTACGACCCAAATAACTTTTTCTTAATCGCTGGACCTTGTGTTGTTGAAGATGAGGCTTTGGTCATGGAAATTGGCGAAAAAGTATCTACTATTTGTAAGAACTTAGGTATCCCTTATGTATTTAAAGCGAGCTATAGAAAGGCTAATCGTACAAGTGCGAATTCTTTTACCGGTATTGGAGACGACACTGGTATGGAATTGATTAAGAAAGTAGGTGCAAAATTCAATGTCCCAACAACTTCAGATATTCATGCGCATGAAGAAGCTGCCATCGCAGCTGAGTTTATTGATATCTTGCAGATTCCTGCATTTTTATGTCGCCAAACAGATTTATTGCTAGCAGCAGCAGCAACTGGCAAGATTGTCAATGTGAAAAAAGGACAATTCTTAAGCGGTGCTTCTATGAAATTTGCAGTTGATAAAATTAAATTAGCAGGCAATGAAAAAGTAATGCTTACAGAAAGAGGCAACACATTCGGTTACCAAGATTTAGTAGTAGACTATAGAAATATTCCAGCAATGGCGGAAAACAATGTCCCTGTCATCATGGACTGTACCCATTCTTTACAACAACCTAACCAAACATCAGGTATCACAGGTGGAAACCCAAGTTTAATTGAAACCATTGCTAAAGCTGCAATTGCAACTGGCGCTGATGGCTTATTCATTGAGACCCACCCTAACCCTGCAGTAGCAAAAAGTGATGGAGCCAATATGTTGAAATTGGAATTACTAGAACCTTTATTAGCAAAATTAGTACGCCTACGAAAAGCAGTCATCTAATTAAATAAGATACTCGGAAAAGCCTTAAAGAAATTTAAGGCTTTTTTAATACTTCAATGGATTGCGCTTCCCTAAAAGGATATAGTGCTTCATGCCTCTCCAAAAAGCCAGTACCATATAGATGATCACAGGTGAACCAAAAGTTAAAAAAGAGATATAAATAAACCACATCCTTATTTTGGAGCTTGCTATACCCAAACGCTCTCCAATAGCCGAACAGACGCCAAAAGCGTGTAATTCTAAGAAATCTCTGAGTTTTTGCATTTTGATGATTTAAGGACTAACCAAAACTAGCTAAAAAAGTGGAGATAAAGTGTAATTTTTGGTCGTTGAAAGGGGCATTTTCGCTTACCTTTGCATCAGTTTTAACACCTAAAATTGATAACTATGGCTT
>ERZ650308.810-NODE-810-length-16856-cov-45.647104_pt1 | contig 16856 bp, 11 predicted proteins | sample MGYA00376244_ERZ650308 | MGnify/ENA primary metagenome ERZ650308 (study PRJEB26733, sample SAMN07839295) | wastewater metagenome | biome: small river; feature: stream; material: water | place: USA: North Carolina | collected 2016-04-26 ... | reverse complement strand
AATGATGCGATTGAGTGCTAAAACACCAAGTAAAAATCAAGATAAAAACGAAGATGATGTTCAGTAAAGGAGATGAGGTTTCGGTTTTAGATGAAGCTGTAAATGGAGTGGTTTTGTCTGTCAAAGGAGAGCAAGTTACGATTGAATCTACGGATGGATTTGTGATGACATTTTTTGTCAATGAATTGATTAAAATAAACGATTCCAGTAACTTAATGAATTCTATTAGAAGTTTTAATTCAGGTGAAATAAAAAAAGAAAAAGAGATTCCAAAACCAAGAAGTTTTGTCAAAGAGCGCAAAGAAAAACGAGAAGTTGGCGTTCCGGAATTTGATTTACACATCGAAAAATTGGTTCCTAATAAACGCGGAATGTCTAATTATGATATCTTAACGTTACAATCGGAAACAGCAAAAAGGCATCTTGATTTTGCTATCCGAAATCGGATACCAAAGATTGTTTTTATCCATGGAGTTGGCGAAGGAGTTTTGAAAGCCGAATTGGATTTTTTGTTAGGACGTTATGATAACATTTCGTTTCAAGATGCCAATTATCAAAAATACGGTTTGGGTGCAACCGAAGTTTATATTAAACAAAATAGCAAGTAAAAATCATTTGTTTAAGTGGTGATTTTGCACATAAAAAAACGTCAGTATTTCGATTGAAAAATACTGACGTTTTTATGTTTTTTAGTAGCTGAAAATCTGCTACAAAAAGGGTTTAATTTGTAGTGATTAAATCACCTAAAACATAGCTGTCTCCTAGAGTGAAATTATTATTTCCTTTAACAAAAGTCACCTTCTTTAAAACAATGTGATGGGTGTAGGTATTTAGTACATTTGTAGTGGTCACTTCTATTGTACCTTTTACGTTAGCAACTCCTGCTTCTGCAATCCATTCTTGACTAATTGCTGGAGTGGTTGGAATGGTAGTATTGCAAAAATAACTAGGGGTTACAATTCCGTTAGTAAACAAACGATAGGCTAATTTATTAGCTGTTGTTCCAATTAACGCTATTCTAGGAGTATTCAAAGGTGTAATTTGATTCTGAATCAAATTAGTGTCAATGTTGTCAAGTGTTACCGCTTCACTACTATTATAATTATAGATTTGTTTTGATGTAGGGCATTGTTCCAAGGTTTCGTCAAATCCAAAAGCTAAAGGAGTGATAGTTCGGCTATAATCTCCAAAAGCAAAAGTCTCATAAACCTGAGTTCCGTTTTGTTTTGCAAAAGTGATGTTTTTAAATACTATGTTATGGTTGTATCCTGTAATGGAAGTTTTACCAGTAGTTGCGTTCGTTGTTTTAATAGCTGTAGTTGAAATTTGGATTTTTCCAGCAGTGGCAATCCATTCATCCGTAACGGTAGGTGATGACGGTGGGATTGTTTCGCAAAACATACTACTTGAGATGGTTCCATTATAAAAACGATACACTACACGATTGGTGCTATTGATGTCAATAATTGTAGGACTGCCAACAGCGGTTGGCTCATTCGTAAATGAGCTGGAAGGGATTTGAATTAATAACGCTTCTTGGCCTTTAATTTTATAAATAATATTGTTAGTACTGCAACTCTGAGTGGTTACCGTATCAAAACTAATTACTTCTTGGGTTAAATTTCCGTCGTCACAGCTATTGAATACTAGTGCTATAATTAAGCTGTAGAATGCTCTTTTCATTATTCATATATTTGGTTCAAAAATAGTCAAAAAATCGATAATTAATTAGTAGTATTGGACTATTTGTGAAGATATTTTATAAATTTGCTCCCCATGAAGAAAGTATATTTAGATAACGCATCTACCACTGCAATTCGTCCAGAAGTGATTCAAGAAATCACTCGATTAATGACAGAAGATTATGGAAATCCTTCCTCAACGCATAGCTTTGGCCGAAATGCCAAGAGCGTTTTGGAACTTTCACGAAAATCAATAGCCAAGCAGTTGAATGTAGTGGGGTCAGAAATCTTTTTTACTTCTTCAGGAACAGAAGCCAATAACTGGATTTTGCGTTCAGCAGTTCGAGATTTAGGGGTTAAACGTATTATTACTACTAAAGTAGAACATCATGCGGTATTGTATCCTGCTTTGGCTTTGCAAAAAGAATTTGATATCCAAGTTGATTTTGTTGCTATAAAACCAGACGGAAGTATCGACGTGACACATTTAGCTGAATTATTATCGCAAGACGTGACCACCTTAGTGAGTTTGATGCATGTGAATAATGAGGTAGGAGTGGTATTGGATTTAGAGCGAATAGCGATTATTTGCAAAGAACACAACGCTCTTTTTCATTCCGATACGGTACAATCTGTTGGGAAGACCGAAATTGATTTGAAAACATTGCCAATTGATTTTATTTCGGCAAGCGCTCATAAATTTCATGGACCAAAAGGAATCGGTTTTGCTTTCATTCGTAAAAATTCAGGACTACAACCTCTGCTATTGGGTGGAGAACAAGAAAAAGGAATGCGAGGCGGAACAGAATCAATCTATCAAGTAGCCGGAATGGCAAAAGCCTTGGAAATGGCATATGCTAATCTTGATAAAGAAAGAGTTTATATCGCTGATTTAAAACAATACTGTATTTCTCAATTGACTAAAGAATTTCCTAATTCAAAAGTAATTGGTACCGAAAATGGCTTTTATAATATTATAAACGTAATCCTGCCTTTATCAGATGACAAAGCAGGAATGTTATTGTTTCATTTAGATATCAAAGGGATAGCTGTTTCTCGCGGTAGTGCTTGTCAATCAGGCAGTAGTAATCCGTCACATGTTTTGGCTGAAATTCTTTCTGCTGAAGAATTAACTAAACCGAGTTTGCGCATTTCTTTTAGTCACTACAATACTAAAGAAGATATCGATTATCTTATTGAAGTATTAAAAACGGCTTAGTTCTGCTTTCAAGTTAGAATAACTATTTGATAAATTATATTCAGAGTATTTTTCCATAATCAATCGCGCTTTGAAAAAACACAACGTAGATTCAGCGCCCTGGTTAATGTTCACATGGGTATCTTCTAAACCATCATAAGAGGCACCATTTTCAGGATTATACATAATTTGTTTCAGATGATTATTGCCTAAAAACCAGACGAAAGCCAATTGGAGTTGGTCTTTGTATTTTTTATTTTTGGTAATTTCATAAAATAAATCCAAAGCTATAATTGTAGTAGCTACTTCTATGGGTTGTTCACCATAAAAAAATCGTTCATTTTCTTTTTTGAACCATCCTCGGTTAGAAATTACTTTCAATTGTCCTTTCATGAAATAGTGGGACAATAAGAAGTCGAAAGTGATTATGGCAATTTTTTTGTATTTCAGTTCTCCAGTAACTAAGTAACTGTACATCATAGCTTCAGGAAGCACATTGTTAGCATAGGTCATATAATCTTCGTACCAACACCAATTTTCTTCTGAATGGATGTCGTAATGACGTAGCAATTCATCGGCTAATCTTTCGATAGCCATTTTGACATCTTCATTTTTATACGTCAAATAATAATGATAAAGTCCTTTTATAGCATAAGCAATGGCTCTAGGCGATCTGATAGTATCAATTTTTTGGATGGCTTTGTCCCAACATTGTACCGCACGCGAAATCATATCTAAGGGTAAAGTATCACGATGTGAAATCACTGTTCCTAAACTCCAGAGCGCTCTGCCATTAGCATCTTCAAGATTTACTTCTTCATTTTGAGGAGTTAATTGACCGTTAAAATCTTTGTAGTTGTTAAACCAGCCGTCTTTTTCTTGAATTCCTTCGATAAAACTCAAATAGGTATTGGCTAATTTCAAACAATTTTCATCGGGATATACTTTGTTGTAAAGTACCATATTAATTAATGCCCTTGCATTGTCATCAAGAGTATATCCTGACTCAGGATCAGGTTGACTAAATTTTGAAAATTGTAGAATACCTTGGTCTGTAGTTAAATTTTTAATGTGGTCGAATTTTATTGGAGGGAAATTAAATTTTAAGTCATCTTCTCGATTGGTCAATTGGTCAAAAAGCAGTCGGTATTGAATAGCAATGTTTTTCCAAGAGGTCGAACTTGAAGTAGCAAACGCATTTTTACCCATTCCTACTCGGGTTTCTGTATTTTCTATCAAACGGAATATGGCTTCTTGAAATTCGTCTGATTGATCGAAACCATTTAATAGAATTCCGTTTTCGTTGTGTAGTGATTCTTTGGCATGTGGAATAGGGGTCGAAATGACAGCGCAGCCACAACTCATGGCATAAGCAAATGTACCACTCACCGCCTGATTTGGGTCTTTAGAAGAGAATAAATAAATGTCAGATAACGTTAAGTAATCGAGAAGTTCTTTTAATTCTAAGTACTCATTTACAAAAATTACGTTATTCTCAAGATTTTGTCTTTTGACAATGTCAATAAGGAAATCACGGTATTTTTCGCCCTCTCTTCTAAGAATTTCGGGATGTGTTTTTCCAATCACTAAATAAACTACCTCGGGATACGAACTTACAATTTCAGGCAGTGCATATAACACGGTCTCGATTCCTTTATTTTCGCTAATCAAACCAAAGGTTGACATTACAATTCTATCAGAAAAATTGAAGTCGGTTTTAAGTTTTTCTTTTTGTTCCCAAAGGACGGTATGATTTCCGTGCGGAATGACTAAAATTTTAGAGGGAGTTACTTCATAATCGGAAGTTAATATATTTTGAGAGTTTTTGGTCAAAACCACAATTCTGTCCGATAGGTCGGCAATGGCATGAACCACTTTTTGTCTTTTTTGGTCAGGGTTGGGTAAAACGGTATGAAACACCGTAACAATAGGTTTATTCAACGCAAGAATGAATGATAAAATATAATCTCCAAATTCGCCACCAAATAACCCAAATTCGTGTTGAATACAAACTAAGCCAATATCATTTCGTTCGTTTATTTTTTCGGCTACAAGTCTATAATCGTCAATATTTGAGGTGGATAAAGTATATTTTACTTCATCGCTATATTCAAATTGCTGTCCTTCATTTTCTAGCGCACAAACTTCAATAGGTAGTGTATCACCAAAAACATTAGCAACGGCATTTACAATATCATTTGAAAAAGTGGCTAATCCACATTCACGAGAGGGATAGGAGCTTACTAATAACATTTTTATTCCAGTATCAAATTTCATAATCAGCGGGTATTTAGGATTGTTTTCTTAATTCAGTCAATAGTTCATTGATGTCGCACTTGGCCACTGCAACATGCCTGTCGGCAACGCCATAATAGATGTATAAATCAGTTCCAAACAAAGCATGTCCCGTAGGAAAAACAACATTATTGACTACGCCTTCTATTTCCCACGGTTTAGATGGAGAAAAGAGAGGGTAGGGAAGCCTGGCCAATTCAATTTCGGGTTTGTCCAATTGAAGTAAAGCCGCTTTGGCGTGGTAGATTTTTCCAGTTGTCGTTTCTTGAACCCCATGATAAATAAGTAGCCATCCGTACTCTGTTTCAATTGGAGGTCCCCCTGCACCAATATAATCTACTTCAAAATAGTCTTTTGGATCTATCACAATATGATGAATTAGATTTTTGAGATAGTCCTCCCAAAATGCTTCGGTAAGTTCACTCCAATTCTCAAATTGTACAATTTGAATTCCCGGCCAAATGCGATGAAGTAATACAAACTTTCCGTTGACTTTTCTTGGAAACAACACAATATCTTTATCTCTAAGCAATCGATTTTCATCATCGACGAGTCCTATTTGTGCAAAAAGATTATAATATTGATGGTATTTAGGATTTAATTTTTTACCACCGCAACAGTTGACATAATCTTCATATTCTTGATAGTTAACGTGAGGCGTGATGATGCCGTGTTTTTCAAAATGTACTAAATCTTTGGAAGTTGCCAATGCTCCCATAGCATTAACGCCATCATAAGCTGTATACGTGATGTAATAGGTGTCTTCAATTTTCACAATTCTAGGATCTTCAACCCCATGTTTTTCATAATCGAATTCACGAAGAATAAGCGGTTGTTCATTTCGATCAGTAATTCTAAGTGGACCCTCTGTTTTGGCATAGCCAATGGTAGAGAAGTTGCCGTGTTCTACCGCTCGGTATAAAATATGAAGGACATCACCTTCTTGATAAATTCCCGCATTGAAAACGCCACTATTTTCAAAATTAAATTCGGTAGGACTTAATAGGATGCCTAATTTTTCTATTGTTACCATGATGTGATTAGTATTTTTTATCAGTTTCTGGAGATTCTTTTTGTTTTATTTTCAGCGCTTTTAATCGTTCTTTTTCTTGTTTTTTAAAATACCCTTTAAATAGAAAATTATGTTGTACGGCTTTTAAATCTTCATTTAAAAGAAAGCTAGCGGTATTTAGATTTGTCATTGTTGAATCTATTTTTCGGACTAATTTGGGGTTGTTAGACAGGTAATTAATAGCGCCTTTTCCGTCTTTAATATTCAAAATAGTTTTGTCTAGATTTTGAGAAATGGTATTCATCTTAGCACTTGATTCCTCTATATTGAAGAGTATGTTTTTTATTTTACACGCCGTCATAGTATCTTTTAAAACCCCAATCAAACTGTTTTTTTGATCCAATTCATTTACAACTTGGTTCACTTTGTGGATTAATTGTGCTGTTCCTTTGCTAGTAATTTTTAAATTAGACACAATTGCTTTTACCTCATTAGCCACTATTGAATCCTTAATTAATAAGCCAATAGTTCCTTTTCCATCGTTAATTTGTTGGGTTGTTTTTAGCAAATTAGTAGATATTAATGCTACATTTTTATTCGTTATATCCAGTGTGTTTAACATTTCGTCTGTACTAACTTTATTGATAGATTTTATTTCGTCTCCAGCCCTAACAGGAAGAGAACTACCTTTGCCAGGTAGGATATTAATTATTCGATTGCCAACTAATCCGTCAGAACCAATGATAGCAACCGCATTTTTATTGATGTAGCTAAATATACTTTTGTCAATAATCATATCTACTTTTATAATAGTGTCGCTAATCATTTCAATGGAACGAACAGTACCTACATTTACACCTGAGTAACGAACATTGTTTCCTAATTGTAATCCGTTTACATTATTGAAAACAGAAATTAAATGATTTGTTTTTCCAAACATTTTTTGCTTGTCGCCAATGAAATAAACTGCCAATACAAAAAGTAATAGACCTATAATGACAAATAGTCCCAATTGTATTTTTTGTCCCGTTGTTTTTTCCATTTTTGTTTTTATTTAAAAAACGCTTGAATTTTACTGTCCTTGGACTCTGATAATTCATCAAAGGTTCCTTCTGCATAATTTATCCCATCAACTAATAAAATCATTCTGTTTGAAATCACTCTTGCACAATCCACATCATGTGTAATGATGATGGATGAGGTATTGTATTTTTCTTGAATGGACTTCATTAGTATTAAAATTTCTTTTGCCGTAATAGGATCTAATCCAGTTGTAGGTTCGTCATAAAGAATGATTTTTGGTTGAAGAATTAATGTTCTTGCTAGTGCAATTCGTCGTTTCATTCCGCCAGAAAGTTCTTCAGGCATTAAATCAAGGGTATGACCTAATCCTACATTGTTTAAGGCTTCCATTACTAATGGAGTGGTGTCTTTAATGAAACCAAATTTTTTAGTATGCCGCCTTAATGGGAATTCTAGATTTTCTCTAACGGTCATCGAATCATATAAAGCACTTCCTTGGAAAAGAAAACCCACTTCTGTTCTTAGTTCGTCCAGTTTTTCCTGATTCAATTGACCTACATCTTGTCCCATTATCTTAATAGAGCCACTATCGGGTTCTTCTAAACCAATTAAACATTTTATCATCACTGATTTTCCAGAACCTGATTTTCCCATAATAACTAAGTTTTCACCTTCAGTTAAAATCATATTAAAACCATTCAACACACAATTAGAGCCGTAGCTTTTCTTTAAGTTTTTAATTTCAATTATGGGGTTGTGAGCTATCATGTTTTATAAATCATAAAAAATATCAGTAACAAAAACTGCAATAAAATCAATTATAAATAATAACATCGATGTAAATACGACTGCTGAATTAGCTGCAAGACCTACCCCAGCGGTTCCTTTTTTACAGTAATACCCTTTGAAACACCCCACTAATCCGATAGCAAATCCAAAAAAAAATGTTTTTATAGTTGCTGGAACTAAATCGCCAAACTCTAGCGAATCAAAAACCTGGTTGTAATACAGTAAAAATGAAACGTGACCTTTTATATTTTCAACTAAATACGACCCATAAATCGCAATGGCATCACCAAAAATGACTAGAATAGGCAGCATAAATGTGGTGGCCAAAATTCGAGTAACAACTAAATATTTAAATGGATTGGTTCCCGAAACTTCCATTGCATCAATTTGTTCAGTTACTCGCATTGAACCTAGTTCAGCACCAATTCCCGACCCAATTCTTCCAGCACAAATTAAAGCCGTGATGATAGGGCCAATTTCTCTAATAATAGAGATACTTACCATGGAGGGCATCCAAGATACAGCACCAAATTCCTGCAGCGTAGGTCTTGATTGAAGAGTAAAAACTAATCCAATAATAAACCCTGTTACTGCAACAAGTAGCAAAGATCTATTCCCCATATAATAGCATTGCCTAATACATTCCTTTAGTTCAAAAGGACGTTTGATACTTTCTTTTAAAAAACGCCATCCGAAAAAAGAGAGTTCGCCAATCTCCACCAAAAAAACATTGATTAGCTCTATTATTTTAGAAATACTATTCATGATCAACGAATTAATTTTAGTAAGAAATGACTTCTCAAATATACAATTATTAATTATTGACTTTCAGTAAGTTAAGGTGTTTTGTGTCCGATTTTTCGGTCGTTTATCGAAAAAACAGAAACTTCAGGAGTGGTTGAATCTTGTGTAAGGAAGATAGGTCACAATAATTTCGATACCTCTTGTGATGAAATAAGCCAAGGCATTGGTTATTCTTGAACCAATAGTATTTTTGGTTTGAAATGAATCCTTGGTTATTTTTTGGCATTGTAAAAGAATAGCTTGAAGCTCATTGTTGAAGAGTTGTGCAAAATCAACAGATTGAATACCCACATTCATTTCGATACTAGCATAAGAACTCAAATTGTTGAGGTTAAACGACCCTATAGTAGACCAAGCCCCGTCAACGATCATTGCTTTTCCGTGCAAGACGGATTGATCCCATTCAAACAATTCAATGTTGTGTCTCAATAATTTGGAATATAAATAACAGGAAGCTCTACGTGTCATGGGTAAATCAGAAACACCAGAAAGAATTAATTGAATTTGTACATTATTTTTTGAAGCTCTTAATAATGCTTTTGTTAATTTTCGACCAGGAAGAAAATAACTTCCCACAATGGTAATTGTTTTTTGAGCATTACTAATGGATTGAATATAGGCTTTTGAGATTTCACTTTTTCTATTGAGCCAGTCATTCTGCAGAATTTGAATAGTAACATTGTCTTCAAGTTCAGTAATAGCGGGTATTTTTTTGCGTAAGCTACTTTTCTTTTTAAAATAATTTGCTTTACAATGAGATTGAATCTCTTTCGCAATTGGGCTGTTGATTTCAATTGCAAAATCCAGCCAAGCTTTTTTGTATGTACTTCCTGAATATCGATTGGCAATATTAATTCCTCCAATAAGCGCTACTTTCCCATCAGCCACGACCACTTTTTTATGCAGTCTTCTTCCGATGTAAAAAGAACTTGCAGAGAATAAAGGAGAAAATAAACGGATATTTCCTCCCGCTTGTTGAAGTTGGGTAGTAATTTCATTTGGAAACGAAAGTGAGCCAAATCCATCCAATAATAAGTATGTTTTTACGTTGCGCTGAAGGGCTTTTTTTAGAGCAAATAGGATGCGTTTACCTGTTTCATCATTCTCAAAAATATAAGTTTGGATGTGGATTTCCTTTTCCGTTTCATTAATAATTCGTTCCAATCTAGAAAAATAATCCTCTCCACTATGTACAAGTTGGACAGATTGGAGAGGGGTAGTATTTCTTTTTGATTCAAGCATATCATTATTGGAATTCGCGGTTAGTGTATTAAAATTACACAATTTTATTGAGCTACAAAACCACCATCAACAACCATGGGATGTCCTGTTACAAATGATGCTTCATCTGAACACATCCAAACTACCGCATTGGCGACTTCTTCGGGAGAGCCAAATCGCCCTACAGGTTCCATTTTAGCAAATTGTTTTTCGGCCTCTTTTTCTTTTTTTGTTACTCGTTCGATCATTGGAGTGTCAATAATTCCAGGACAAACAGCATTGACCCTAATGCCTTTTTGAGCATATTCTAATGCGGCTGTTTTTGTCAATCCAATCACGCCATGTTTAGAAGCAACGTAGGCAGGAGAACCATAAAACCCAACTAATCCAGCAACAGATGCACAATTGATAATCACTCCTTTATGGTGTTTTAACATTTCGGGAATTTCATATTTCATGCAAAGCCAAATCCCTTTTAAATTAATAGTCAAGGTGTTGTCCCAATTTTCTTCAGAACAATCGGCAGTAATAGCTACTCGGCCTTCGATTCCTGCGTTATTGAAAGCATAATCCAATCGCCCAAATGTGGCTATTGTTTTTTCTATCATTAATTTTACTTCCGTAGAATTAGATACATCGCACTGAATAAACAGCATTTTGTCGGCTATTTTTTGGATAGCAGAAAGCGCTTCTGAATTTTCAGTTTTATCTACAACAACTACTTTTGCTCCTCTTTTTGCAAAAGCAATAGCTGTTGCTTTGCCAATTCCAGAAGTTCCTCCTGTAATAAGTGCTACTTTATTTTTGAATAGTGTTTCCATAGTATTAAATTGTTTTGTATTTGATTTTCTTTACTTTTTTTTCTGCTTCCAAAATATTTTCAATGCCTTTGATCAAAGCGTCTGGGGTAAATGATATGCTGTCAATTCCTTCTGCAACCAAAAACTGAGCAAAATGAGGTAGGTCACTAGGAGCCTGACCGCATAAACCTACTTTTATTTCAAATCGTTTAGCTACCCGAATGGTTTCTTTAATTAACGATTGAATCGCTGGGTTTTCTTCGTCAAATAAATAACTCACTAGCGAAGAGTCACGATCTAAACCTAAAGTAAGTTGGGTTAAATCATTGGAGCCAATTGAAAATCCGTCAAAGAGTTTAGCAAATTCATCGGCCAATAAGACATTACTTGGAATTTCAATCATGACATATACTTGTAACCCATTTATTCCTTGGACTAATCCATTTTTAGACATCTCATTAAGTACATTTTCCCCTTCTTCGACGGTTCGGCAAAACGGAATCATTAATTTGACATTAGTGAGACCCATTTCATCACGAACTTTCTTCATGGCCTTGCTTTCTAAAGCAAAACCTTTTCTGTAAAAATTGCTGTAATATCTTGAAGCACCACGAAATCCAATCATCGGATTTTCTTCATCTGGTTCGAAATACTTACCACCAATAAGGTTAGCATATTCATTACTTTTAAAATCACTCATTCGTACAATCACATCTTTCGGATAGAAGGCGCAGGCTACGGTAGCGACTGCTTCGGCTAGTTTTTCTATGAAATAATCCTTTGGGTCGACATACCCTTTGGTTAATTGAGCGATTTGATTAATGGTATCCTGATCGGTAATTTTTTCAGGTTCACATAGCGCCAGCGGATGTATTTTTATAGTATTTGAAATAACAAATTCCATACGCATTAATCCCACGCCTTGATTCGGGTAGTAACTCCATTCAAAGGCCTTTTCTGGATCGGACAAAATGAGCATTGGCGAGGTTTTAGGTAATTGTAGTTGGCTAAAATCATGCTCCGTAATTTTCCATTGGAGTAGCCCATTATAGATAACGCCTTCATTTCCTTCTGCACAGGATACCGTAATTTCTTGACCGTTTTTTATATTGGTTGTTGCATCACCGCATCCTACAACGGCTACGGTGCCTAATTCTCTTGCTACAATTGCGGCGTGACTTGTGCGTCCTCCTTTATTAGTTACAATTGCTGCCGCCTTTTTCATGATAGGATCCCAATCAGGATTGGTTACATCAGTTACAATAATTTCTCCCTCTTGTACTAAATGTCCTTCCTGAGCACTTTTCAAAATACGAGCTTTGCCTGAAGCAATTTGGTCACCCAAAGCAATTCCTTTAGATAAAATTGTTCCTTTTTCAAGTAGAGTGTACGTCTTTCTAATTCTTGGATTCGTTTTAGTATGGATTGTTTCGGGTCGTGCTTGTACAATATAGAGTTGATTATTCATGCCGTCTTTTGCCCACTCAATATCCATTGCTTTTTTGTAATGTTTTTCTATAGAGTAGCACCATTGCGCTAGCTGAATAACTTCAGCGTCGCTTAAAGAAAAACGTTCCTGATTTTTTATGTCGGTTTTGATATTAATAATTGTATTGGTAGCGGAGGTGTTTTTTTGTTCCTCATTATAAATCATGGTAAACTCTTTCTTTCCACAATGTTTTTTGATAATAGGAAGCCATTTTTTGTTTTCTAACGTGGGTTTAAATACCATCCATTCGTCTGGCGTAACAGTGCCTTGGACAATATTTTCACCCAAACCCCAAATTCCATTGATGATAATAGTGTTTTCAAAACCAGAATCAGGATCAATAGTAAAAGCCACTCCCGAAGCCGATTTGTCACTTCGTACCATTTGTTGAACACCTACAGAAATTGCAATATCAAGTTGTTCAAACCCCATATCGAAACGGTATTTGATAGCTCGATCAGTAAATAAGGAAACAAAACAGTGATGAACAGCATCTAGTAATTGTTCTTCTCCAGAAACATGTAAAAAAGATTGCATTTGTCCAGCAAAACTGGCTGTTGGCAAGTCTTCTGATGTCGCGCTACTGCGAACAGCTACACTTGCTAGATCAATCTTACATTCCCTACTCAAAGATTGATAGGCATCATAAATTTCTAATGCAATTGCCTTCGGGATGACCGCGGAGCGAATTAATTTCCTTGCGGCAGTACCTACATCCGATAGGTTAGAGTAGTCAGTTGTGTCTAATGAGTGGAGTAAATCCTCCAATGCTTTTTCTAACTGATTTTCTTTACGGAACAAACGGTATCCTTCGGCAGTAACTGCAAACCCATTCGGAATTTGAATCCCAATAGGACTAAGTTGGTTGTACATCTCGCCAAGCGAGGCGTTTTTTCCTCCAACTTCACTAATAGAATCCATTTGTATTTCATTAAAGAACAAAATGTACTTGTAATTCCCCATTTTTTTATGATTTAAAAATTTAAAAACAACCATTAAAAACACACTATATATAGGATGCCTATTAATTGAAAATTTTCGGTTTGGGGAATTCAAACAAAGAGAGTAGGAGTCTCTAATTAAAACAATAATATAAATATAAGAAATAAATAATTGATTTTCAATACTATAAATGATAATTTTAAATTATTATGGCGTTCCCTTTTTGCTTCGTGGCCTCGCAAGTACAGGTCGGGCTATCCGCTGTATCTTTTTAAAAGGTGACTTCGAGGCCTCAGTTCCCTTTTAAAAAGGATGTCGCTACTATCCCTAACGCGGGTGCAACTTCAATAACAATTTCAAAATTCAAATTTCAAAATTCGTTATTCAACATTCACTCTTCTTCATTTACCTTAATTTCTTAATGGTTCACAAATCTTATATTCCCTTATATTTCTTATATGGTTCAATAACAATTTCAAAATTCGTTGTTCAAAATTCGTTGTTCAATATTCACTCTTCTTCATTCACCTTAATTTCTTAATGGTTCAAAAACCTTATATTTTCTTATATTCCTTATATTATTCAATAATAATTTCAACATTCAAAATTCGTTGTTCAACATTTAACCCTCTTCATGTCCCTTAATTTCTTAATGGTTCAAAAACCTTCTATGACTTATATGGTTTAAATAAATCTGCGGTAAATTTCAACAATACCACTTAACAACTATTGAATTCAAAAAAAACTTTTGTATTTACAAAACTTTAAATCAGCGAGTTAAGAAAGAGGAAAAAAATAAAGTTTAAAAAAGCTTGTGAAAGTGGATTTAGGTTGTACTTTTGCACCCGCATTAGAGGCGACGTTCTTACTTAAATATTGAAAAGCGAGTTGAAATACAATAGGAAGAAATTTTTATAAAAAGATTTGCTAGAGATAAAAAAGTAATTATCTTTGCCCTCCCTAAAAGGGGACAAGTTCTTAGAGATATTGAGTAAGTAGAAGTGGAGTAAAACGAGAAAAATATTTCTTAAAAAAACTTTCAAATATACTTGCGAGATAAAAAAGAAGTTGTACTTTTGCACCCGCTTTGAGAAACAAGCGACAAACAATTAAGACACGTTCCTAGACATATTGAATTGACAGCCGTTTTGAAAGAGATTTCAAAACAAATTAAAGAGTAATAGAATCGTAAGATTCGAAAAAGACCATTAGATCATTGTCATAATAAATAGAAGCAAATTTATTTGCTTCGTATAATATACGATGAAGAGTTTGATCCTGGCTCAGGATGAACGCTAGCGGCAGGCTTAACACATGCAAGTCGAGGGGTATAGTTTTTCGGAGCTAGAGACCGGCGCACGGGTGCGTAACGCGTATGCAATCTACCTTTTACAGAGGGATAGCCCAGAGAAATTTGGATTAATACCTCATAGTATGTGAGAATCGCATGGTTTTCACATTAAAGTTCCAACGGTAAAAGATGAGCATGCGTCCCATTAGCTAGATGGTAAGGTAACGGCTTACCATGGCGACGATGGGTAGGGGTCCTGAGAGGGAGATCCCCCACACTGGTACTGAGACACGGACCAGACTCCTACGGGAGGCAGCAGTGAGGAATATTGGACAATGGGCGCAAGCCTGATCCAGCCATGCCGCGTGCAGGATGACGGTCCTATGGATTGTAAACTGCTTTTGTACAGGAAGAAACACTCCCTCGTGAGGGAGCTTGACGGTACTGTAAGAATAAGGATCGGCTAACTCCGTGCCAGCAGCCGCGGTAATACGGAGGATCCAAGCGTTATCCGGAATCATTGGGTTTAAAGGGTCCGTAGGCGGTTTAATAAGTCAGTGGTGAAAGCCCATCGCTCAACGGTGGAACGGCCATTGATACTGTTAAACTTGAATTATTAGGAAGTAACTAGAATATGTAGTGTAGCGGTGAAATGCTTAGAGATTACATGGAATACCAATTGCGAAGGCAGGTTACTACTAATGGATTGACGCTGATGGACGAAAGCGTGGGTAGCGAACAGGATTAGATACCCTGGTAGTCCACGCCGTAAACGATGGATACTAGCTGTTGGGCGCAAGTTCAGTGGCTAAGCGAAAGTGATAAGTATCCCACCTGGGGAGTACGTTCGCAAGAATGAAACTCAAAGGAATTGACGGGGGCCCGCACAAGCGGTGGAGCATGTGGTTTAATTCGATGATACGCGAGGAACCTTACCAAGGCTTAAATGTAGTTTGACCGATTTGGAAACAGATCTTTCGCAAGACAAATTACAAGGTGCTGCATGGTTGTCGTCAGCTCGTGCCGTGAGGTGTCAGGTTAAGTCCTATAACGAGCGCAACCCCTGTTGTTAGTTGCCAGCGAGTCAAGTCGGGAACTCTAACAAGACTGCCAGTGTAAACTGTGAGGAAGGTGGGGATGACGTCAAATCATCACGGCCCTTACGCCTTGGGCTACACACGTGCTACAATGGCCGGTACAGAGAGCAGCCACTGGGTGACCAGGAGCGAATCTACAAAACCGGTCACAGTTCGGATCGGAGTCTGCAACTCGACTCCGTGAAGCTGGAATCGCTAGTAATCGGATATCAGCCATGATCCGGTGAATACGTTCCCGGGCCTTGTACACACCGCCCGTCAAGCCATGGAAGCTGGGGGTGCCTGAAGTCGGTGACCGCAAGGAGCTGCCTAGGGTAAAACTGGTAACTAGGGCTAAGTCGTAACAAGGTAGCCGTACCGGAAGGTGCGGCTGGAACACCTCCTTTCTAGAGCTTGAATGTTAGTTGCTTAGGTAACACTTTCAAGAAAGAAGACGATAGATCGACATGGGATTGAATTTCATGATAATATTACTCTTGCTGTTAGTTCAAATAATACAAATAAGTAAAAAACAGAGTCTCGTAGCTCAGCTGGTTAGAGTACTACACTGATAATGTAGGGGTCCCCAGTTCGAGTCTGGGCGGGACTACTATTTTTTAGCTTATGGAAATTTTAGAAGTTGAGTCATCCGATGGATGTTGTCTTTATCATTATACTGTCAACAGACGACTGATAACTGACAACTAAAACACGGGGGATTAGCTCAGCTGGCTAGAGCGCCTGCCTTGCACGCAGGAGGTCAACGGTTCGACTCCGTTATTCTCCACTATTCTAGTGAATAGTAAAGAGTCAATAGTAATTAGCCTAGTGCTAATGACTATTACTAGTAACTAATCACTAAGAACAACGTTCATTGACATATTGAGATAAGAAAATAATAAAGTAGAAAACATTTTTACTTGTTTATCATTAGACAAGTAAAAGAAACGGCATATTTTAAGTAATATGTTGGTACAATAAGCAAAATAAGGGCGTATGGGGGATGCCTAGGCTCTCAGAGGCGATGAAAGGCGTGATAAGCTGCGAAAAGTTACGGGGATTGGCACACACGATACGATCCGTAAATACCTGAATGGGGCAACCCACTATGTTGAAGACATAGTACACCGATAGGTGGGCAAACCCGCTGAACTGAAACATCTAAGTAGGCGGAGGAGAAGAAAACAAAAGTGATTCCGTAAGTAGTGGCGAGCGAACGCGGATTAGCCCAAAC
>ERZ650308.809-NODE-809-length-16859-cov-9.178707_pt1 | contig 16859 bp, 17 predicted proteins | sample MGYA00376244_ERZ650308 | MGnify/ENA primary metagenome ERZ650308 (study PRJEB26733, sample SAMN07839295) | wastewater metagenome | biome: small river; feature: stream; material: water | place: USA: North Carolina | collected 2016-04-26 ... | reverse complement strand
TGTTTCTTGGTATCCGGCACATTCTAATGTTGGGATAACTCCAGGAAATTCAATAAGTTCGATCATCGGTCAACCTTTCTATGTGAACTTGACGAAGTATAACGGAATGTCGACACCACGCAATCCGGACAAAGAAAATCCCCCAAGAATGATCTTGAGGGTTGTCCCACGGGAAAGTGTTAGTTCGAATGGAGTATGTGGGGACATCGTTAAGACTAGGCTACAGGGCTTGGCACTTTCGAAACGAGTGCTGCCTGACAATGTTTCCAAGGCGTGTTGAGTAGCGGTTCTCGGATAGAGTTGAAGTTCAGTTGGTCAACGAACACATTGCTAGTCATCGGGGTGACTTCCTGTATTTGAAGGGTTACATCCGGAACCGAATATATTGACACCAATGAGAAGTTATGCTTTATGACGTCGAGATTCTCTAAAAGTTTCCGATCTCTCTTGCGAGACAACTTTGAGAAATTATCGGCGACTCCATCTTTAAGGGTTGGATAATGTTCGAAGAACTCAAGAGCGCCTTTATGACCGAACTTGTCAACACCAATTACATTATCTGATGAGTCACCAGCCATGGCCTTATACATCGGGAATTGATTTGGTAAGATTTCGTACTTGCTCTTAGATTTGACATCGGCAGGGCAATAGAATTCTTTCGTAGTACTGTCTCCTGGATTCCAAAGGATCAGTTGAACATGGTCGTCTACTAATTGTAGAAGATCTTGGTCTACTGTTAACACTCGGTATGTGACTCCAGGAAGTTTCTCTCGAACCAACGTCGCAATTACATCATCGGCCTCATATGTAGGAACTTTAATTGTTGGTATACCAAGTTCCCAGAGATGTGTCCGTAAGAATCCTTTTTGGTTCTCTAGGTCTACATTCGTCTCACCTAATCCACGATTGGCTTTATACTTGTCGCACCATTGTTTACGAAACAAGTTACCACCCTCGTCGCAGGCGATGACGTAGTCGGGTTTAAACTTTTTAGCTTCCGCAATGATCGCCTTAACAGCTTGATAGACATTGATTTCAGGATGTTTAATGTCAATATCTCTCGTGCGATGTCGGCTTTTATCGAGATATTTATTGATGGAAAGCACACCATTCGCGATCGCGGTGTCGATCTCAGTAATCATTAATTGATAGTCGAGAGTACCATCGTCATTAATGAAATAGCCTTCGTAGCTTTGGTTGTAGCGTCGCTTATTGCGTTGAACCTCCTTCTCAATAGCGAGATATTGCGCGATGGTTTGGTAGGTAAATTGAGATAAAGAGAACTCGCGCAAGATGCCTGTTTTTTCGATGGTGTCACCACAGACATAGCCTTTGTCAAGCCATTTATCGGCGTTATTTTTCCAATCGTTGAGTTTTAAAATACCTTTTTTGATGAATACTTTGGAGCGAGAAATGCGATTAGGGTGATTTAATTGTTGGAGGAAAAAAGTAGAAGGAGATAGACCATCATAAAATTCTGTTTGAACGGTTTCATAGTTATTAGTAATAGAAAAAGATTGATGATGACGTTTAGTTTCATAAGAGCGCATGGCAATTTTAGTCTCGCGTTCGTTGGCTAAAAGGTAGTTAGACGTACCGTGAAATCTTGCTCTGGTGTAGATGTCTTTAATCTCAAAGCTAAACATGCCGATCTGTGGTGAGTATCGCTTGATAGGGGTTCTATCATCAGAGATATCGATCTCTAACTTAGTGGTTGGTTTGTGGAGTACAGAGACGTTTGGGAAAATAGTTTGTAGATGCTCGAACAGCTTTTGCTGTAACCATTCTTTAGGCTCATCGATGATAGTCTCTACACCGTTTTTAGTTACTTTGAGCTTGCTAGTATCATTAGCAGTTATCGACTCAATGCGATCGCAATTATCTAATGGCTTTAATAGTACATGATTGGCTGCGGGATTTACACGATATAGGTTGGTAACGCTTAAGGCTGTAACTTTACGTTTAGCTGTCTTGGGATAACAAACTTTATTTGGATCGATTTGACCGCCATCAGTGATTGTCTGATAGGCATAATGTCCCTTTTCCATGTACCACGCCATAGCGCGACATCTTGCGGTTATATTGTTCCCTACTACAGTGTTGCTAATATCAAAATAAGGACTGGTAAAATCTCCATAAAGCGTGTTTGTACAAAGCTTAAATAACACGTCCATTGGCGACTTTTTACCATCTAGCTTTTTGTGCATAGTCCGCCATGCCAATAAGTCATCTACAATCAACTTGCCCAAATCGAGTCCGAGCCAAAATGTAGGTTCTTGGTTTGTGTTAATCACCATCCCGCTAGACAATTTCTTTTTTCGAGATTTAACCTTTATTTCCCGACTAGTGGTTGTGTTAATTCCTTGCCAATATTCGCCTATTTCGATTAATTCCTCAAAGCTATTTACTTTGCTATAGCTTGGGTAATAGCAAGCGGTTTCAATATAAAGATTGTTCAGTAGTTCTTTTCGCTGTCTGGGGCTGCAAATATTATCTAGCCATTCTAAAAAATCACTGGTAATTACTGCGTGTATTACTTGATTATTCAAGATCTTGACGTTGCCAGTCTTAGGCTTTATTTCAGCGTCGGCTTGATCTGTATCAGTTTCCATATCAGCAACGTCAGTAAATTTAAACCCAAACCAACTAATCAAAAAATCTTGCTGATAATTTAAAGTATCCCACTGATTGTTTTCGGGATCGATTTCTTTATTGCTGACTACTGCTGTCCATAAGCCATCTACTAACTCACACTCTTCCTTGCCGTATTTGCGCTTTTTGAGCCACTGCCTAAGTGTTTGGTAACGATTGTATTTACTATCTTTAAAGTCTTCTATAACGGGCTTGCCAATCGGATAAATTTGATTCCTTAATCCGTTGCCGTAAGCACCCGCAATATCATTATCGGTAACTAGGGAATCGTTTTTAATGTCCGTAGGTCGATTGTTGCGACAGCGACCACCAAATACTTTAGCAAGTAAACAACGAGTACTATCTGTAGCTTTTTTTAATCTACTCGGACTGGCATAAGATAAATACTCCGATAGCTTGTCCTGCTTTTCTCGATCATTAACGTGTATACCCAACTTGTTGTAAAGACTAGCTTTAAATAAATCTCTGACAGTCGAGCCGATTGTCAGCTTGGGAGGTTGAAAATACTGCTCTACACCTAAACTCTTATATACCTTCTCAAACAGATTGCTGTTGTTAGCTAAGATTCGGTATACCTCTAAATCACCAAGAGCATAATTATCAAAGTCTTCGGGCTTTTCAAAATAGGTATCGAGCATATTTTCCAAGTCATTTTGACTGAGAGTTTCCTTATACGGTAACTCCACACCTGTAGCACTAGCAATCGCTTTGTAACTGGCGATGCCATGCAAAGCACACGAGTCAATAATCCTTATTTTGACTCGATATCTCTGATTGTCCAAATCTAAATGAAACGGTAGCTCGATCGCATCACTAACCTCAAAACCTTTTTTTCCTTTAGTCGTGGTTCGTAACCGCCTAGTCATTTCTACAGATCTAGATTTGCCATGCTTAATCAGGTCAGCTACTTTTTTTCTTGCCTCGCCAGTGAACATCATCAATAGTTCAGCAAGGGCAAAATGAGCATAAATATCAAATTGGCAAAAAGGCAATTTCTGACCATTAATATCAGTTTTTCTCACCCGATCCTTAACAATCAATCTGACTTGGCGATCGCCGTATGATAAATAATCTAAGACAGCAAAATCATGTCTGATCGGTTTGTGGCGCAACTGTAAATCTTTTTCACTAGCGTGTTGCTGTAGATTTCTATGGTCGAAAATTACACCTCTTTCTTGATGTATACCTTTAATCTGTACCGTAATTCCCATACGGCGATCGCCAGTGTATTCAGTGTCAACAACTAGCGGTATAGCGATGTTATCACGGTGTTTGGCGGTATTCTCTATAATTGTAGTCGAGTTGTAAAGATATTGTTTTTTCTCTGGTGGATGATATATTATGGGTAATAAGTTTGCTTTTTTAATGTCCGTAGCAATTTTCTCGGTACTAGATACCTGAGATTCGATTGTTTTGGGGGGGTACATTATTTCGTTTTTTCGAGATAGATCGTTACTCAAAGCAAGAAACTTAATCACGAACGTAGTCGCTCAAAACTCATCGTGAAAAAGTTAAAAATATGTCTTACAAAAACAAAAAAGAGAGATTGCACTCTCTCTTTTTTAATTCTTGATTAAGCACTTAATAGATTTGAAAAATCCGCACCATCCAAAGGAGTTAGAATAACTTTTTCGGTGCGGGTTTTGTCTTTCTTAAGTTCTACAATGTCTTTGATCATAAATTCCTTGCAACCACTATCAATTAAATTTCTCAAAGCAGAGTTGGTGATGACATTATGGTACTCATTGCCAGAAGAATTTTTTAAATTAACCATCGGCGTTGAGTATTTTCGCGATCGCACTCCCGTACTAATCACCTCAAAAGCCTCACCTATAGGCAAAGTCCGCAAAGGTAATTCTATTTGAGGTTTTTGCTTGAGCCATATAGGATTTAGAGTATCAGTTCCTTCACCTTCTAATTGTCCATTGAATTCAGAACCAACGTCGTCTAGAAATTCTTTGGTACAAGCGATCGCGCATTTGAGTATTATATCTCCCTCTGCTGTCAACAAACAGCCAGATACATCTCCTATCTGCCAAGATTTTACTTTCAGTAATGAAGTAAGGGTACGATTTAGATTAGGCAGACAAACAACGAAGTCATTTCCGTCGCCATAAAGTGTAGGTATTGAATAAGTATCGTTGCCATTTTTATCTTTCTGTAAGGAAATTAATGGCATCTCCCCAAGTGGTTTAAGTACTGGTAATACTTTACTTAGTTGTGCTGCGCTAAATACTATACCAGTCGAATTAATCTTGTTGGCGATCGCATCTGTAGCTAGAAGCTTGAGAGCGATTTGTTGTAAATCGTTGATTTCTTGACTTGTTTTTGCGCTCATATTGTCTATTAGATTCTAAGTGGTTTATTTGATTCAAGTAATCTTGTACTATATTAACCGTACTACTAATATAGTGCAAATTAACTTTTTACTAATTGTTTCAACCAATCGATCTGCTGAATTTTTGTCGAATGAATTAAATGTAGGTATGGGAATAAATTAGCAGAGATCTCGTCTTGGTCTAAGTATTGAAATACTCTGCGTTCGTGGAGAATGGTATCGAATTTTATGTTTTTGCCGATTAAACAATCTACTAGTGTCCTCCGAGACATATCCAACTCTTCAAAAGACAAATCTTTTATAATCTTCAGAGTTGAAGGTAAAAGCTTTTTCAATTTTTTGTATAAAAATGTATCTTGACTAATGTTAGTCATAAAGTTAATACGGGCATCGAGAAAAGTCTTATGTACTATCTCATCAATCTCAATCTCATCAATTAACTTAGTGATAGGGAAAACATTTTTATTTTGAACTCCATCGATAAACAGTAAGCAATTTGTCGATATTGCATGGGAAACACACAAACGGTTTGATGTTTTGTAGAGTAAGCAGTAGCTACTGGTCATAAAGTTAATTATATATTTTATAATACTAATATAATTCATTTGGTAGTACTGCAACAGCAAATGCTAAACTCATAATGATGTCATCATGTTTGCCTGCGATCGCTTCTAGCTTCACACCATTTTGCCTAAAGCTGAGAAATTCCTCGATTATTATCTTGTCGTTGGGGTAAGTAATGAGTTCTTTTTCAAGCAAAAGTGACAGGCGATTAATCATCTTTGGTTTGCTGCTACCAGTAGTTTTAATAGCTTCAAACTCAATATTGAGATGTTGTCCTGACAACTGCTCGTAGTAAATTTGACCGCTTGAATTAACCTCGATACCGACTTTGATTGGTTGATATTCTTCGATTAATTCGCCGATACGATAGATGTTGTATTCATGAGTTTTCTTGCGTTGGCGGTAAAGCTGTACTAGCACATAGCGTTCGTCAACTTCTTTAAGCACCGTGACTACAGTATAGTCATTCCCCAATAGGCTAGTATCAATCCCCATGTAATAGATTGCACCTGCCTCGTATTCTGACCAGTTGGCGATCGCATTTTTCCTGATGATATCTGAACTAAATACTAAGGTGTCGCTATCGGTAAAGCTTAGATTGTATTCTTGCTGTATAACGTCTTCTGGTAGCTCGAATCGAGATTTAATACTTTGCAGATACGTATCCTTATTTAAACTAAATTTTGGATGTCCGAGCCAGTGAAGAATAAATTTACACCAGCCGTTGTTATCAGTCCAATACTGTAAAGGGTTTACAGTAGCTTCTCTGACTTGTTGGCAGATTTGGAGAACATCGCGATCGTCATTATTTAGTGTAAGCTTGTCCCAATACCAACCACTTTGTCCGTTGGGGGTGCTGAGAATAACAATCCTCGCCTCTTCCCCTACTGTCGTTGTGCAGGGGATCGAGCTTTTAAAAATCTCTTCAATTTCTTCGACAAAGCTTGCCTCGTCATACAAAATATCTGATACAGATTCTAGTCCTCTTGCTCCATTTGGGGTGGAATTTCTAAATAGTATGCGACCGCCACCTTCAATCTGAATATCAGTTAGTGAATCGGTTTGAGTATCTAGATATTCATAAAGACTATCGATCTGTCTTCTAATTCTCTTGGCGATGTTGCTGGTATCAGATTGTGTTTTAGAAAAAATTACCCCTAAATATCCTGGATTGGTTGCTGCTTTAAAGAGAAAGTAATTAGCGATGGTTTCGGTGATGCCAAGTTGCCTAGTCTTAGCTATAACTGTTGTGGGATGAATCTTTATCTGTTCGATTAAGATTTGTTGGTATTCATAGGGAACAAACTTAACTACCGATGCACCAGATCTAATATCACAAAGACAGGCAAAATCATACCAATTATCGGGTAAGGCTTTTTTCGATCTAGTTTGCTTGTTGGTACTAGAGGTTAACTTGCGACGATTCTTGATCGTCAAAGATCGCTTAATTATCACGGGAAATGTTATAACCCATACTTTCTAAGGTTTGCATAGCCACATTTTCATCGATATATTTCTCAATGCCTAAAACCTTGGAATACACTTCATAAGCAAGTTTTAAAGCTTTAATTTGCTCGACTGGGAATCTAGTTTGTCCTTGCTGATAGTCTTTAAGTTTTTCGTTGGCGATCGCATTTAAGCGAAAAAAGATTAGTGAAGTTGCCTTTTGCGCTGCACCGATATTATTTTCAAGACGATCTACATTAGTCAAATCCAAGCCGATAGATAAAGCGTATTGCTCGAAGTCTACTAATGTAGGCTCGACATCTACCTTACCAATTTGCTTTGGCGAGGGTGCATTCTTAACTTCATTGGTCTTTGGCGGTTCGTAACCTTTGATGTGGCGTTTGGCATGATTGCGTAGGGCGGTTTCTGAGATAACCAAACCGCGATCGCTGCACCAGGATTCCAAGTATTTCCAATTAGCACCACCCATGATCTGAGAGTCGATTTCATCTCTTAGGGATGATTGACAAGTTTTACACTTCCGCATAATCGAGTAATTTTTCTAAGTCTGCACCCACAATCTCATAGTCTAAATATGATTGTGCTGATTCAGTAGTATCTTCAGTATGACCCATAATCGCCTTAATAAAGAGGTCTTCTGTGCAACGAGTACTGTATTGGGATGCGCGATATAGCTGCCAACAAATAGCAGAATAAGCCGATCTGAGGTTATGAGGATTGAGATAATCGTTTTTACCCGCAGGGATTGGTAGTAAGTTAGTATCCTGAAACTCTTTTCTGACCTTGACACCTAATTCTTTACTGCCTTTGGGTCTTTGACCAGGCTTATGGGGTTTATGGGTTCTCAGATATGCGATCGCCTCAATAATAGTTTCTTTTTCTGCAAGAATTGGTATGTTGTAGGGGATATCCTCATTATTCTTGCGCTTGGTTTGTCCTGAAAACAAAGCAGACTCCATATCATTGGCTAACCAATCATCTAATATTGGATTCACAGGTATATCAGATAAAGGGTCGTCAAATTTGCCCGTAATTAAAAGTTCACCATGTCTGCGACCTGTGAGTAAATATAAACCCGCTACTTTAATAACGTAACTTTCAGACTCTAGTAACTCTTGCGCCTTTTCGATTACTGCTACAGCATCAAAAGATGGTCGATTGGTTTTATCAAGTGTAACTCTAGAGCGATCGCGTTTGGTTACGTCTTGCTTTTCGTAATCTTGGAGATTAAAGTATTTGATTGCTTTATGTTGATATACTTGCCGACCTTGCTTGATTTTTGAGATGGAATTTTGGGAATTGGTTGGCAATGCTTTAATCGCTTTGCGATAAGCCGATACTTGAGTTTTTAATCTTCTGGCATCACCATCGACTCCTACAGGATAGCCATTTTCTGAGAATTTTACTTTGATGGATAATTCTCGTCTGAGATAGTCTAGTTCTTGGTTACAAAGGATCTTAATCTCGACTACTTTAGTTAGGGGCTGTAGCTTGGCGATAAATTCTTCGATTCTAGCGATCGCCATTTTATTCTACCCCCAACAACTGCTCAAAGCTAAAGCCCTTACCCTTACGATTATCGGCATCAGTTAATTCATGCTTGTGATTATGGTCTGAGATCATCACTTGATGTTCGTCGAAGTATTTATTGATAGTTTGGCGGTTGCTACCAGTAAGTTTAAAGACGATGCCTTTAGTCAAGCAAACCTTTCTCGATTTCTCAGACTGATTGTTATTGTGATTGATGATGGTTGAAATCGCTTGCTCGATTCGGAAGTTAGCTGCACCTTTGAAGGTGGCTTTCTGCATTTCCTCATCACTCATCGATTCAAGATTTGCTTGCTTGTCGGCGATGCTGTTTAAGTAACGCGATCGCTGTAATAAGCCATCTTTGGCGACTACATCTAGCTCACTGCCACTATTGGTTAAAGCAGCTTCGACTTCACGTTGTTCCCCTGGTGATAAATTGAAAGATTTTAATGACAGAAGCAAATCGCGATCCCCATTGGAATTGTAAGTTTTAATCAAAAATCCCAATACTTCACCTTGACTTTTATTTAATTCCTGAGTGAGTAAATCTAAACGCTCTTTTTCTTCCTTGGTTATCGAGCTACCAAGCTTGACTTTTTTATTCACGATCTTTAAATCTCTTGAGTACTCTTATATATTAACAAGGATTATATCAATATACAAGAGTTATAGGTAAGCGGGAATAAAAAATCACTCTGGAGATATTTCCAAGAGCTATTCTGGCAATCTAAATGTTGTAAAAATGGATCGTGGATCGAAGCTAAAATTAAATACCTTACTTTCTTTAAATGTCCCGATTGTGCTTCGATAAATGTTAATGACTAACCTAGATTACCGCCGTGAAAATAGACCGACATGGTAAAGCAAAAATTTTAACGACCGCAGAAATACAGTTATTGTTTAATGAAGGGACTACTAATGATCGAGATCGCACTTTATTTGGGGTCTGTCTCTACACTGGCACTCGCATCAACGAATGCGTAACCCTAAGAAAAATAGATGTTTACGATTGCGCTCCCCGCACTGGCAAAGCCAATCAAAAAAGGAAAGTAAGACCAGAACTAATTATCCGCAAGGGCAATACTAAGAACAAACTGGCGACCCGCACCATTCCAGTCTTAGAAGAATTACGTTTGTTACTTAACAATCATCAAACCTTACCCGACAATCCCTATTTATTCCCTGGTAAGGGAGGTCGAGGTCATCTTCATCCCGATAGTGGCGCAAGATTGCTAAAACTTGCCTGTGAGCGAATCGGCTTAATCGGTATTAGTTCCCATAGCTTTCGACGTACAGCCCTTACTCAAATGAGCAATGCAGGGATACCCCTAAGAATAATTCAGGAGATATCGGGACACCGCAACCTCGAACAACTGCAAAGGTATTTAGAGGTCAAACCAGAACAGGTCAGAGGGGCGATCGCATCTTTATCGATGTTGTCTCATATCAAAAGCGATCGCTTTACCACCTCGGATAATTTGGATAGTACTACCAGCAATAGCCCAAACACCGATAAGTCTAGAGCCAGATAAATTGAAATTATACTCATCTACTCATCTACTCATCTACTCATCTACTCATCTACTCATCTACTCATTATTTCATCGAGTCATCTACATACTTACATATAGAAAAAGAGGTTTTGATTTGGCAATCAAAACCTCTTCCATTTCCATCGTTCCTTATCTACTAGTTTTAGCGATCGCCTAATTGTTGTATATTAGACTTAGGTTTTTGACGATTTTCTTTACCAAAGTATTTACGACTAATTTTTTGACTTAATCTAAATAGTTTGTCTTCTAGATAGACTCTCAAGTAATCGAGATACTTAGGTAATTCGTTTTCCAGCTTCAAGGTTAACTCTTGATGCTCTTCTAATTTTTCAGTGACACCCTCGATGACTTTATGGTTGTTAAGTGTCACAATGATTTTAAACATGAAAATATGGTTGCTTCGTGCAACTTACTAGTAAAGGTTGGGAAGGATCAGATCTTCCTAACCTTTGTTTTACATATCCAGCTTTACATAGTTTTTAAATAGCGAACTCAGTTGTTTTACGGAAAATAGTAGCTATTAAGAGAGAATTTTACATCTTTTTAGACATAGTAAAAATATGTGTATAAATAATTTTTTTAATTATTTTTATTTTTGAAGAAATACAAAAAAATAATTTCACATCATTTTAACTACGAATTAATGCTAGAGTTATTTTCCGAATAAAATCACAATTTCCTCTTTTAAACGAAATTTGAACAAAATAGGAACTAGGTTTGAATATTTCAATTTTTTAGATCTGATACTATTAAATAGATAATAATTTGTTTGAAGCTAGATGTTTACACCGAAACATTTTTATGAGATAGTTCAGTTACTCATTTACTCAAATAATCATTAAGCGCGTCAATTACCAGCTCGACTATATTTCTACCTTCCTCTACAGCGCGAATTTTGACCTTACTGTGGAGGCTCGCGGGAATTTCAGCATTTAATCTTTTAGTATCTTCTTTACTTGCAGCTTGAATTGCTTCAGTTTTTTCAGTACGCTCGCGTCGGGTTTTCTTAGGTTGTAGTGCCATTATTTAATACCTCTAAGATTTCATTTTTGATGGTGACTACCTCTTTGGCTGCATCACTGTTGATTTCGGTTAGTACCGTCATGCCTTCGGAGGCGGTGGTAGGATAGGCGACTCGTTGAGTAGTAAAGGATTTTAAAATCGGTAATTCGTAACCTTCTAGGGCAGATTTAATCTCACCACTTAATTTAGTTTTTTTTATTGCCCTGGAGATAATAAAGTAAGCCAGGGGTTTTCCCTCGGTAACTTCTTGTCTAGCGGTTACGATATCAACTAAGTCCCCACAAGCCCAAACATCATAAGGGGAAGGTTGAACGGGAATTAAAATTAAGTCCGAGGCTTTAACGGCTGCTGCACTCATCTTGGCGATTTGAGGCGCACCGTCAATGACAATAAAGTCATAACCTTTACTAACTGCCTTGAGGTCTTTGGGTAAGGTTTCGCGATCTAGTCCGATTACGGGTATTAGTTCCCCACCATTGGATTCGTTCCAATCTCTCAAACTGCCTTGAGGGTCTGAATCTACCAACAATACTTTATAGTCATCGAGCAACAAAGCGTGGGCTAGGTTGGTGGCGATGGTGGTTTTTCCCGCCCCTCCCTTTTGGTTGAGGACGCTAATTACTTTGGTCATGAATTAATCTTCATCTTGGATTTTTACTCATTTGAGTAAAGTTTCATTTGATTATATACTCATAAACTCAATATTACTGATAATGTATTCCTTTGTAGATATAAGCGCGAATTTAGTATTGATGGTTGAAAAGCTACAGGCAAAAGAGATCAAACCTAAACTAGATACTTTAATTACAGAAGCCGAGACTGTAAATACTGATTTAGCATCAAGACTGAAATTAATTAAAAGTTGGATTAAGGATACTAAACCAGGTGCTTTGACCAAGAAAAGTGAATTGATATTTTTCTTGAGAGAATTAATCGAAGATGTCGAGCAATGGTTAGCTTTAGCAGAACTAAACAACAGCGATCGCGCCATTGCATTATCCCTGTTAACACCTGCTGAAAGATACTGGTTGACAGAACTATTTCCCAGGTGGTTTGCCAATCAAGATCCTAAATTACGGATTTGGAAACAAGAACTAATGGCGGGGAACTTTGAAAGTAAAGACCGCAGAGTTCTTAATATTTTATCTGATATCGTCAAAAAGCGTGGTGGCAGTATTACCCTTAGATACATTGCAGATTTTTCAATGGCAACGGATTTAATTGTTAGTGGTGTCTTAGAAAAACCATTATGTGTACAGCTAACGATTACTAATGAGTATCTATTAGATGAAAAGAAAGACAACTGGAAAGATACTTTAAGATACTGGCAGATAGTAAGAGGTATTTTTATTAGCTACAACCCTGGTAATAAAAAAGGCAGTGAATTAGATGTAATCAAAAGATTATCAAACTATCTATTAGCGTCAGCTAACAATTTGCCAGATAGTTGTTATATTGAAGATACGATAGATTAAGCAAATATTTTTATAAGAGTGTTATACATTGTTATAACCTTTATACAGGTTTTACAAAAGATGTTAAAACAAAGAACAAGCAATCGTGCATCTACTAATAAGGAAGTAAAATCAGACCCTCTAGCCAGATTTAAAAAGTCTCTTGATGCGAGTCGTGCTTTGCAGGAGACAAAGCTAGCTGAAGGTGTAGAAGGCATAAATCGTTATGTAGAAGATGTCGAAGGCGATTGGCTGGAAAATTGGCATGACGAGGATTAATAACCGTATAGGCTATAAACCCTTAAACGCTTCGCAAATAGGGGATACAGCCCTTATCAAGATAGTAATCCCCTACAAATAATGTCGGGAAATGGTAGTATTCCGACTTTTTATATTGCGATCTCAAAATAGTCATTTTAATACCCTGATAATTTGGGATCTCAATAGCACCTTCTTAGAGAGCAGGTCAATTACGTAAGAACAAAAATATTACTCTGCTAAAAGAGTATTGTTGTGATACGCGCACCGATGTTTTAATACTTGTGATACGCTTTCCAGATTCCATTACGCCCCTGAACCAATGGCGCAAATATTCTCTGCTAGATAGTAGTCGTAGTTAATAACTTGTGTATGTACACAGAACGCCTTATAGTCTCTCCACACGCAAGATTCACCTTCGTTTGCTGTTCTCAAATGTAAGAAAATTTGCTATGAGTAAGATCTTGATAATATTTTCAGACTCAATACCAAGATCTAAATTATTAATCTTCCAAAACCACTAATTAATATAGTACAGGAGTATACAACTGTTCCTGATCATTACAATAGTCTAATTTGGAAGTTGCCATAATCATTTTAGTTATTTCATGTGAACTTTCAAAATCATTACTGACCTGGAATAAGTCATCAAACAAAATACTCATCGTATAAGCATAAGATTTACCCGTACGAGCATGCATACAAATAAGTTTCTTTTTATTTTGTAATTTTTGATAAGAAAATCCATGTTGAGCTGCTACGTTTCTTTCAAATACTTCTAGTTCAGTTCCTTGTGTATAAAACTTTTTTCTGTTGGTAGTTTCGCTTAATCCATCTAGACAACGTTCTCCATTACTATCAATCCAATAATTTAAACAAGCGGCTGAAGAAGATTTATTAGATAATAACGTAGAGGTCGTAGCTAATAATATAAAGATAAAAATTTTGAATATTCTGTTTTTTAAGTTCATAACCTTGATATAAAGATTTCTTTTAAATTAATAATTTAATAACAATTACTTATAATAAGAATTTTAATAAAAATGTAGTTATAAAAGAGCGATCTTTGTCATAAGAATAATGTGATTTGGAAAATAGTCATCCTGAAGCTTCTGTATACCAAGCGGTTAAGCTACAAGCCAACGCTGGTACAGCCGTCGATACCGAGTCTCAATCCCATGAGCATTCGGCGATCGCTATGCCTGAAATTTTTGAAGGGAATTTAGACGAAATTAACTGGTGAATTTAAGTGAAAATTGAGCCGATTTCTAAGCCCTATTTTTGAGCCAAAAACGGGTTTTTTTTCAAAAAGTGGACTTTTGGCTCAAACTCAAGACTCTTGTATAGTGATTATAAACCCTCTCTTAGAAATAGTTTCGACAAGTATAGATTCCATCTATGGCGCAAAACATATGTAATTAGGGGATAACTTTCTGCGCCATACCAAAAATTTGTTGAATCAAAAATCAACAAGAACACGCCAAGTATTTTCCACGGCGAAATTGTGGATTGTCCCACGAGAATCGCAAAATTCAAGCCTCGGACTAAGAAACCGATGGAGTTACGCCAAAATGCGATCGGTGGCTAATAGGGGCAATTCTGTGAGGCTGTGGACATGATGTGAGGTTGGTATGGTGTGCGAGTGCAACGAGCGCGTAGAGCGTCGTTAGGCGCGAGGATGGATATTAATATAAACTACTAACGATTAATTTAGTTAAACTCTATTAAATGACAGTAATTATTAATGTATAAATAACAAAACTGCTAATAGAAACTATCAAAATGTAAGAGTTTAAAAATACAAAACTTAAACAAACAAACTTAAAGGTTACTGTTAGGATGCTAAATCGAGACTAATAATTATGTCACTGGACTGTCTATTTTGATTCTAAAGAAGTCATGCAAGTTCTGTGTAAATTCAAGTAATAGAAAAAGCCTGCCTTCTTTTAGAAAGAAAGGATTGACCAAATGTTTGTTGAATCCAAGAATTGAGATCATTAATAGTGACATTTTCTAGAGCAGCTAAAATATCCTTGGCCGTGAGTTTAGAAGTAAATAAACAGAAGGATAAAATCATTTCATTAATCTCAGAAAAAGAAGAAGAGTCGCGAAACTGTTTGTATTTGCCAAAAAGAGACTCAATGATATCAGAGCGGGATGGGAGAACAAGAGATTGAGGAATGTGTTGTGTTTGGGTAGTTAAGTATTGAGTGACTTGTTGGATACTTGATTGAATTTGGGGAGAATCAGCAAACTTTTGACTCAATTCAAGCCAATCAGAGACTGATTTATGATGTAAACCATTTTGAGCCAAAAGTTGTTTGGCGCAACTATAAACAGAAAGAACGCCCCTATAGGTATTGAGTTCTGGTCTATAGTGCAACAGTGGATGAAAATAACTCAAAAACTTCTTCTTGCCAAATGAAGGATTGGCATCGATGAGGGAAAAATCTTGTTTGTCCCAATATTGAAAGATATTAGCTGCCCAATGGATAAAAATATCTACATTATGATACCGAGCTAGGGATTTAGCTAAAGGGGCCATCAAAAAAGATAAGTTAGTAGAATTGATTTGAGAGCGAATCGAACTACAGATAGCCAGAAAATTAGTGAAGCGAACATCTTGTTCAGCTTTGGCTTTAAACCATAATGCAACTTGGTGAGTGAAATCGTAGGTAAAAATAATTTCAGGGTGCTGTTGTCGATGCAGCTTAATTCCTCTAATCAAATCAGCACCATGGTCGGAAATGATTTGTAGAGGTTGACCAACGATGGAAGTTAAATCATTAAGGATCGAAGCCAAAATAGAACCTTTGGTACTTTCAAGAACGTTTAAAGACAAGACCTGTAAATCATGATATTCAATCTCAGTCATACCAGAATTCCGCTTTTGTAACCATTGTTGATAGGGAATACCGAGAATCAAAAAACATTTTTTGTGACTATGACCGAAGGTAGTATCGAGAATAAAGATCCAGTCGGAGCGCGGTTCTTTGGGTTGTTTAAGTTCAAAAAGACCCAATTTCAAAAACCATTGTCGAATAGTCCGAAAATCTGGGGTTGGCATCGAGAAAAATTGAGAAAAAAGGCGAAAATTGCGTTCGATACCACGCCAACTAGTAAAATTAGTCAATCGTTGTTGAATAGCTAATTGAATAATGAAAATAGGATAAGTATAGTGAGTGGGCTTTAGAGAAATTAATTCTTGAGAATCGCGATCGCGATCGACGCTTAGATCGACTATTTCGGGTTGCTCTCCAGTTGAAGATTCAAGTGGTTGAGATTTTTTTTTAGTAATTGAATTTCAGCTTGTTGAGCTTGTAAAAGAGCATTTTGAGCTGCCAATTGTGTTTGGATTACTTTTGTTTTATGCTTCCATTCAGCCCTACTAGACGCTGTATCTCGGAGCTTGACTGACAAAGCTTTAATTCTTTTTTGTTTTGAGACACATTTAGTTTTCCAGCTATCTCGGCTTGATTTAAAAATAGCTATTAAACGGCTATCGTCAGTTTTATAACCATCCATATTCGATAAGATTCTTGTCGATAATAAATTATAACGCTAGATAAACAAGCTATTAGTTTAGTTGAAATTAAATGAAACAAAAAAATAGCATGATTTTTGCTGTTTTACACAAGACTCTTATCAGTTGACAATGTAATAAGCATATATAAAATACTTAACTAGAGATATTATATTACTTTATACAAGATGCCTGTAGAGTGTATAATACATTCAATTGTTTTGCATACTTTTAGATAGAGCAATTTTTAGGCGATTGGGCGCAGCCCACGGACGAGCCTCCTGGCGAAGCGAATCCTTTAGGGCTTCGCGATTGCCCTAAAGGATTCGCTTCACATCGCGCTCCGCGCACCAGCAAAGCTGATCGCCATAAAGATACACAAAACATTCACTTCCCCTCCTACATACTCGCCAAATAAATGGGGTATACAAGCTACTCATAAGGGTATACAAGCTACTCATAAGGGTATACAAGCTACTCATAAGGGTATACAAGCT
>ERZ650308.808-NODE-808-length-16876-cov-5.247607_pt1 | contig 16876 bp, 11 predicted proteins | sample MGYA00376244_ERZ650308 | MGnify/ENA primary metagenome ERZ650308 (study PRJEB26733, sample SAMN07839295) | wastewater metagenome | biome: small river; feature: stream; material: water | place: USA: North Carolina | collected 2016-04-26 ... | reverse complement strand
GAAGCGGCATGGTGGTTTATGAGCAATCGAATTACCAAAACGATTGGGCAGGAACTTCTAATAGCGGAGACTTATTGCCAGATGGAGTGTACTATTATGTGGTGGACTTCTTTGGAGTAAAACCTACGGTTAACACGTTTATTTACATTAGCCGTTTAGCACAATAAATATGAAGAGGATAGTTTTAATTTTAGTGGGATTGTTTTTATTCCAAACCGCGCAAGCTCAGCTAGAGTCGATGTATTCGCTGTATCGATTTAATCCCCAAGTGATTAATCCGAGTCAGTCAGGAAGCACGAAGCATTCGGAGTTTATATTGATTAACCGCCAGCAATGGATGGGAATGGAAGGATCCCCACAGACCGTTTCATTGACGGGTAATATCAAATATGGAGGCAACAAGGGCTTGGGATTTGTGTTGATCAATGACCAAGCGGGCCCAGTAAAAACGGCGACGATTGCAGGCGACTTTGCCTACCACATTAAACTAAGCCAAGACTGGAATTTATCTGGTGGTGTGCGCTTAGGAATGTCGAGCATGAGCGTGAATTTCTCAGCGCTTCGATTAATCAGTGCCGTGGATCCGATGTTTCAAGGAGATCGCTCTACGGGAATGAAGACGAATACAGGCTGGGGCATCAAGCTGAGTAAAGGAGAAGATGGCTTGTTTTTTAGTATTGCACAACCAAGAGTGTTGAACTATGATTTTGGTTCACAGAATGGAGCCTACAAAGACGTGGCTTATTACTACGCGATGGCAGGAACGAAGGTGAAGCTGAATGATGTGGTGAATCTGTATCCGAGTGCATTGGCCAGAATCTCACCAGATGCCCCTACTACTTGGGATGTGAATGTGACAGCAAACATAGCTAGCAAGTTTGACTTAGGAGCAAGTATTCGCTCACAAGATAGCTATGGGGCTCGTCTTGGAGTACAGGTGAGTCCTAAATTGTACATGGGTTATGTGTATGAGGTTCCCACTTCAGCGACGAGTAAAATGGCAAGTAACACACATGAGTTAGCCTTGCGTTTTTATGTATTTAACAAGACCGAGAAATAGAAATAAAGAATAGAGATATGAAAAAAGTAGTTTTAGGATTAATTGTACTGTGCGCCATTGCCACTAACCTGAATGCACAAACGTATAAGAATAGCCTTAGCGTGTTAGGCGGAAGCTCTGCATTGTGGTTAACGAATTCAGCCACAGAATCTGGAATACGCCCAGTGTATTCCCATGGCGGATTACAAGTAACACATCAAGTTAAACCGAATATCGAAGTGGTATTAACGGGATTAGGAGGTTATACGACATCGCCTAGTTACAATGCGGTAAAGAAGGGAGTAGACATGAAGTACTTAAGTGCTGGTCTAGGATTGCGCTACTCGCTTTCGAAGCCATTAGCCAAAATCTTTACTCCCTTTGCGAGTCTAGAAGCGAGCGCATTGGCAAGAAAGAACACTACCCAAACCAACCACAATGTGGACGTGATTGGATCAGCAGGTTTAGGCTTGAAGGCAGCTATTACCAAGCAATTGAGCTTGGTTTACCAAGTGTCTGTAGGATCACCGTTCTACCAAACAAGCCACGTAGGGTCGAATGCCTTTGATGCACGAGGATCTTATTTCTTGAACTCATTTGGAATATCGTTTGCTTTTGGAGCGGATTGCAATCAGGCAAAAGCTGCGACAAAAGTATCAGCACCAGTAGATGTGGATACAGATGGCGACGGAGTGGTGGATCGTTTAGATCAATGCCCTGGTGTTTTTGGGACAGTAGCCAACAATGGTTGTGTGGATCCAGCGCTACAAGCGGCAGCGCAAGCGAAGATGGAGAAAGAGGCGATGGTGAAAGCAGAGGCAACCGTAGCTGCACGCTATGCAGCAGAGGCGAAAGCAAAAGCGGAGACAGAAGCACAGGCCAAGCAAGCGGCAGAAACTAAAGCAGTAGAGGAGCAAAAGGCAAAGCAACAATTACTTCAAGATCGTACTTTGATCTTCAATGATGATTCAGCGTTGATCTTGCCAGCGGCAAAGAAGCAAGCGGATGAAGTGGTAGAAGCTTTGAAGCAAAACCCGACAGCGAAAGTGAAAGTAGAAGGTCACACGGATAACTATGGAACAAAGAAGAACAATGTTAAAGTATCCAGAAACCGAGCGGCCAGAGTGAGCCAATACTTAAAGAAGCAGGGCATTGAATCGAGTCGAATCGCCTCATCCTATTATGGAGAAAGTAAGCCAGCCCATAGTAATCGCACAAAGGCCGGCAAGAAGCTGAATAGAAGGGTGGAGATAAAAGTAGTTCAATAAACAACGCAGAAATAAGGAAAGGCCTGGAGGTATTCTCTAGGCCTTTTTTGTTATAAACTCTCTAAATACTGGCTAGGAGTCATCCCTGTTTCGGATTTGAAAGAAGCATAGAAGCTCGATCTTGAGGGAAAACCTGATTTAGCTCCAATGCCATCAATAGATAGGGTATCTGCTGCCCCTTCTCTTAATAAGACTTTTGCGAAATCTACACGCATTTTTGTCCGGTATGAAGTGAATTTTGTGTCTAAAATACTGGAGAAGCAATAGGCTATGTGGTGCTGTGGTATTTGAAGCGCAATCGAAAGGTCAGAAATTTCAAATTCTGGATTTAGGTATGGCTTTTCATCCTTAAAATAGGCAATCATTTGTTCTGCTACTTCAGTAAAGGGGTCATTGTCTATGATAACCGTGTTCTTTTTGGGTTTTTTCGTCTTTTTATTCAATTGAATCGCCGGCATTCCGTACAAGACTTTTGGGAAAAATAAAATCAAACATGTAGGGAATAGAAAAAACAAGATGCCTGAGATCAGGTGAGCAGGCACCGAATCAATAAGCAATGTAGAAACACTTTTATCTAATAGGCTTAAGGTCAACGATAAAAATCCAGCACAAACTGCAAATAAACTGCCGGTCAAAATCCAAAGCCATTTATAGGAGATGGTGATTTGGTTCTCTGTTTTGGACTCGCTGTTGTGTTGTTTTCTTTTATACCGAATCAGCAGGTAAAAACAATAAATAGCATAAAGAATCACAAAAAGAGGACGACTAATAAAGGCTATTTTGGGCTCGTAAAATGCATTGATTTGATGGATCAAAACATAATTCAAATCTGCGTGGATATTTGTAGCCACTTCCACTTTATTCAAAAAGGAGCCAAATAAATAGGGAATTATCCCAATAGTATGTATTAGAAAAGGTAAAAAATGAAGATAGTCTTTCCAGGATTTAATCGCTTTCGTGTCTCTTAACGTACTTCGCACATAGAAAAACAGGAGTGGTCCAGGTAAATACCAAAGGGGAGAAAAATTGGCGTAAAAAACGGCAAGCCAAAAATCACTTTTGGAATAAACCGTAAAATAGTGAGTAATGGTATAAGTAGAGAAAATGATAAATATTCCAGAGACTAATAAGGCGTTTTTATTAATCCGCCAATTGTAAATCGCCAGTAAAATGGAGACCAGTATCGAGAAAAGGGATAAGTATAATAGCATTTTAGAACAACCGTATAATAAATAAAGGTACAAGGTTCTCTCTTAAATATTTTTAGTCCAATCTTTTTTTTTCAGGACTAGCTTTCTTCCGGCAAATAACTATTTGAATTCCGAATTGAGGATATTTGTTTGGGGTTTTCCCCTTTCAACAGATTCTGTTCTATCGTATGAAAAATAGTTACCGCACGGCTATCGTGTCATTGTTTGCATTCTTTTCTAGTTATGCACAATCGAATCAAGCTCCTACTTGGAACCTCAGTGTGGGATCTAATGTGACGCGTTATGTCTATACAAATTCAGTTGGTGTAAATCCGGATTTCTTAAAATCCGGATCTGGCTCACAGCTACAGCTAGGCTACGAGAAATCTATTTCGCGCCGCTTCCAATACGATCTAGGTTTAGCCTATTCGCAATACAATGCGGTGGGAGATGTACAGAATATTCCCTTTTCTTACCAAACGGATTTTATGGGTCTAGTGGGAGGCATTGGTCCTAAACTTGAATTTAGAAATGATTTCACCTTGATGTTGAAAGCACGTGGAGCTGTCCAAAAAATGATCAACGGGAATCAGTTCCTTCAAAACCATTACGTGGATTTAGCAGGGGATGAGCAATTCTCTGGGCTTAAATTCTTCGTTGGTTTCTCATTAGAACTAGAGAAGAAAGTGAATTCAAATGTGGCTGTATTTACACAATACCAGCATTTAGATACGAACGCATTTGGGACCTCGACGTTAAATTTTGTTCCGTCTACGGTTTCATTTGGCATCAAGATACAGTCAAAATAAGTACCTTTTTATGAAGAGAATTATACTTTTATTGGTTTTTGCTATGATTTCCTTTGCAGGTTTTTCGCAGACCAAAGGAATTAGCTATCAAGCCGTTATCATCGATCCGAACCCAATTCAAATTCCGGGTTCTGATGTGACGGCGCAACCTTACGTGAGCAAAGACGTATGGATCCGTTTTGGAATTTATGCGGGTACAACTTTGCAATACGAAGAACTTCATAAGACAAAAACAGATGAATATGGTCTGGTTAACCTAGTTATCGGGGCTGGTGTGAATACGGGTAAAGCGGGCACATTTACTTCATTGAGCTGGGACGGCGTGACGAAAAATATCATCACGAGTGTGAGTTTTGATCAAGGTGGTCGCTACACGGAAGTGAGCAATCAAAAACTAACTTATACGCCTTACACCCTTTTAGCGGAGACAGCGGTGAAATTAGCGGGTGTTTTACCGATTGCTTCTGGCGGTACGGGAGCGACGAATGCGATTGCGGCTAGAACGAATTTAGGGATCGGGAATGTGGACAATACGGCGGATATGGATAAGCCGGTGTCTACGGCGACTTTGGCTATTTTAGATGTCAAAGAATCTCTGGCAAACAAGTCCACGAATATTATGGCGGACTCCGCTTCAAGCGTGAAATACCCTTCTGTGAAGGCGATAAAAGAATACATTGATAGCCGGAATTCAGTATTAGCGCAGCAAGCAAACAGTGCAAATTTAGCTGCTAAAGCTACTGCTTTAGAAACTCCGCGTACGATTAATGGAATTGCGTTTGACGGAACTTCGAACATCACGATTCCGGTAGGAGTGACTCCTCCTGATGCAGATGCGACAACGAAAGGATTAGTCCAATTAGCAGGTGATTTGACAGGAACGGCAGCAGCTCCTTTGATTACAGCGGCGGCAGTTAGTTCCGCGAAAATCGCGAATGGCGCTGTGACTGATGCGAAAATCACATCGGTTTCAGGAGCAAAAGTGACGGGAAATATTGCCGGTAATGCCGCCAATGTGACAGGAATGATTGCGATAGCAAACGGGGGTACAGGGGCTACAACGGCTGCAGGAGCCTTAACCAATTTGGGAGCAGAGGCTGTTGCGAATAAAAGTACAGACTTAACAGCTGATGCGAATTCTACCCTTAAATACCCATCTGTTAAACTCATCAAAGATTACGTGGATACCCGTGTAGCTGCGGCAGGAGTAAGTGATGGGTCGATTACTTCAGCAAAAATTGCTGATGGTACTATCGTCACTGCAGACATTGCTGCGAATGCAGGAATTACGAATGCGCAATTAGCGAATAGCTCCTTGACGCTGGGAACGACGAACATTGCATTAGGTGCTATTACTTCTGCACTAACTGGATTGAGTACTGTTACTTCGACGAATTTCATTGGTGATTTAGCAGGAAATGCGTCCACTGCAACTTTGGCAAACAACATTTCTGCTACAACCAATACATCTTTAACTTCCTTAGCGAATTTAGCGACGGTAGGAACAATCACCTCAGGGACTTGGAGTGCCTCCACCATCGATGTAGCTCATGGAGGAACGGGAGCCACGAGTTTAACGGGCATTTTGAAAGGCAATGGAACAGGAGCCTTTAGTGCAGCTGTGGCAGGGGTGGATTTTGAAACAGCGATCGCGGCGAGTACGCAGACGCCTACCACCAAATACTGGCGCGGGGACAAGACTTGGCAAACCTTAAATACCGATGTAGTACCAGAGTTAACAACGAATCAATATTTTACCAAATCACGTGTTTTAGGTACCGAATTAGCGAATTTATTGCCGGTGCACGGCGTTATTTCTACTACGGATAATGTGTCAGCGGCTTTCAATAAAGTAATCGGGAATCAATTAATGAATACCTCCACGGGTGTGTTCACGTTTACAGGTATAACGGTTGCGAGTGGGACTACCTTTAATGTAGGAGCCGCTGAAGGTTATATTATTGATAATACCAGTGATATTGAACATCCATCTATGAAGTATTTTGAGTATCCTGGTGCGACGGGTCTCAGTACACCCTATTTAGCCTCGCATACGATGACGTACATCTATTTGGATAATACAGGGACATTGCAATTAAGTGGAACAGAATTAACGCCAGCACAACGTCGTTCAAACATTTTGTTGGGCAAATTAGGTCACCCGGATCACACCTCTATTATTAGCACGTACACGCAGCCGGATGTTCTCCAAAGTCCATTATCTCAGTTGCGCGATGTTTGGCAACCCATTCGTCTCGTAAATGATGGATTTACCGCAACGGCAAATGGAGCTAACTTAAATTTCAATACGACGGCAGGTACCTTGTATGGTCTAGGAATTGGATACGGCACAAATCCGAATTCTCCTTCTAGCCTTGCAATTGCAGCGAAAACACCTGTTACTTTTCAATACCGAACACAGACGGGCGGGGTAAATACAGATGTAACCTTGATCGATCCGACTAAATACGATAATGGGGGAACTTTGACCACTGTGGCAGGAACAACTGCCCATGCAACGAATCAACGTATTTTCTTATTGCAAAACGGGAAAATTCGGGTACAATATGGCCAAACCGACTATACGACTTTTGCGAATGCCATTGCAGGAATTCAAAGTGAATCCTTTAGTACTTATGCTGGGATCAAAGATTATGGTATTTTGATTGGTATTTTGACGGTAAGAAAGGATGCTACGAGTTTAGCTGATCCTGCCAAAGCCCAGTTTTTTAATGTGACTAAATTTGGGGAAACAATTGGAGCAACGTCTGGTACGGTGACTTCAGATTTACAGCAATCATACAATAACGGCGCCCAAATCATTACAAATGCGACGAATGGCGCTTTCGACATTCGCCGTGGCAGTGGAGCAGATACAGACAATGTAGTTGTTCTCCAAAACGGTGCCGGAGCACCTGTCCTAACCATTAACGGCGCGGGAACCATTACTTCTGGAACTTGGAGTGGCACCGCAATTTCCGTGGCCAATGGTGGAACAGGAACGACAACTGCCTCAGGGGCCTTAGTCAACTTAGGTGCGGAGGCTGTTGCGAATAAGAGTACGGACTTAAGCGCTGACGCAAACTCTACTCTGAAATATCCGTCTGTCAAATTAATCAAAGATTACGTGGATACTCGCGTAGCTTCAGCTGGTGTAAGTGATGGATCAATTACATCTGCCAAAATTGCGGATGCCACGATCGTCACAGCAGATATCGCGGCAAATGCAGGCATTACCAATGCGCAATTAGCGAACAGTTCGACGACTTTAGGTTCTACTACGATGACCCTGGGCGGAACCGTTACTTCAGTGACAGGATTGAGTTCTATTACGTCTACTGGGTTTACGGGAGAACTAACAGGGAATGCAAGCACGGCAACGAAACTAGCTGCAACGAAGAATATTAACGGCGTTGCATTCGATGGTAGTGCGGATATCACCATTGCGGCTAATTCCAATACGTTAACAGGAACTACGCTAGCTAGCAATGTAACGAACTCTAGTTTAACTGGCGTGGGAACTTTAACCTCCGGTGCGATTCCCTATTCTTTATTAACAGGAACTATTCCAACTTGGAACCAAAACACCACGGGAAGTGCAGCCACATTAACTACCGGAAGAACCATTTCTACAACTGGGGACGTGTCCTTTACTACTGGAGCATTTGACGGAAGTGCAAATGTAACGGCATCAGCCACCTTAACGAACACCACAGTTACCGCAGGATCATATGGATCTACTACAGCCATTCCTACCTTTACGGTAGATGCCAAAGGTCGTTTAACAGCTGCAGGAACGGCTTCGATTATAGCGGATGCAGGAACCTTAAGTGGCACGACTTTGAAGTCAACCGTGACGGGATCTAGTTTAACGAGTGTAGGCACTATCACAAGTGGTGTCTGGAGTGCAACTACAATAGACGTGGCACACGGTGGTACTGGTGTGACGAGCTCGACAGGTTCTGGAAGTTTGGTTTTATCAACGAGTCCAACACTCGTAACACCTATATTAGGAACACCTACTTCTGTTACTTTGACAAACGCAACAGGCTTACCTATCTCAACGGGGGTAAGTGGATTAGGTACTGGCGTAGCGACTTATTTAGCGACTCCTACAAGTGCTAATTTATTATCCGCGATGTCAGATGAAACAGGAACAGGGGTTTTGGTATTTGCTAATACTCCCACATTAATCACCCCTGTCATTGGTGCTGCAACTGGTACTTCATTAAGCTTAACCGGTAATTTAAATGCTGCGGCAGGAACGTTTTCTTCGACCTTAACGGCAGGAGCTACAACAGTTGCAAGTTTAGTTTCACCTTCTATTACTGGTGGATCAGCTACTACTCAATCATTAACGTATAAAACAACGTCAGGAGTAGGAGCGACAGGCGCAGATCATATATTCCAAGTGGGGAATAATGGAGCAACAGAGGCCATGCGGATTACCAATACAGGTAATATAGGGGTGGGGACGAACTCCCCTACCGCTAAATTGGATGTGGCAGTAGGAACAACAACTGTAAACGCAGGTGTTAATTTAACCGGAAGCATAAATGATTATTTTGAATTTAATATCAAAAATTCAAATGCAGGTGCCGGGGCACAATCTGGTTTTAATGCTATGGCAGATAATGGATCAGATATTACAAAGTTTGCTTGGATGGGTATTAATAGTAGTACTTATAGTAATACTGCGGCATATAATATTGGTGGCGCAAATGATGTAAGTTTCATGGGTGCAGGAAATGATTTATATGTTGCAAATAATAGTACGACTAAATCAATTATTTTCAGTACAGGAACTTCCACTACACCTTTCTTCAACGAAAGAATGCGTATTACCAATTCAGGTAACGTCGGTATAGGAACAGCAACTCCTTCTACGACGTTGGAAGTTAGTGGAACTACTCGATTAGGAGGCGCTACAACCGTTGCCGGAGCTGCTACATTCACCAGTACGGTGGCGATTACAACGGGCGCTGGAGCAGGTAAAGTATTGACCTCTGATGCAAATGGAAATGCAAGCTGGTCAAATACGGGAGGATCTATCGTTACAATGAGTGCAACAGGAAATGCAACAACGACAGCCTCCTATATCATATTTACGGGTTCTACCTCTAGCCAAACTATTACGATACCATCCGCGGTTACGTTAGGTGCAGGAAGAGAATTAACCATTAAAAATGTGGCGAGTGTCTCTGTAAGTATCGCATCTGCAGGAGGGTATTTAATCCAAGATAATTCTACTCTAACCTCTACAGGTGCAGCCCTCGGAATTGAGCCGTCTAATAACTGGATGAAATTAGTTTCTGATGGTACTAACTGGTATATATTTAGAGCCCTATTCTAAACTTAGATTAATCTCACAACAACATGAAAAACATATTAATGCTTGCTGGGGCTTTGGCCTTATTCTCGTTTGCTGCTGATAAATTCATCTCGATGCGTATCGCAGAGCCTACGGTGAATTACCACTGGAATAATTTGAATTCGATTAAGGCGATTGCAGACCAAAGCAACTTGCCTCATTCACAAGTGAAATTCATCATATCTTCGATCGATAGTTTACAAAAAGATATGGCGCGCACTGCCCGCTTAGACAGCGTGGTGGCAGCTCCGGCTCCAGCAGCAGCGCCAGTAAAAAAGAAGTAAGTTGAAAAAAATCGTTTTCCTTTTATTGGTTTCGTTTTGTGCTTTTTCCCAAACGGGCATTGGAACTACTTCTCCTGTTAATAAACTTCAGGTGGAAGGGCCATCCGCAGACCCTGCAATCTCGGGTGCAACGGCAAATGGAATTTTACGCCTGAGTGGAACGACAGGAATTCATGTACTTGACATGGGTGTCAGCTACTCTTCTACTTATGGTTGGATTCAAGCTCGCTCAGAATCAGGATATGGGACAAATTATAATTTACTCTTGAATCCCAATGGTGGCAATATAGGAATCGGAACAACAAGCCCCACAGCTAAAATAAACTTAGTCGGTGGAGGTATACGAATCCATAATGGATTTAGTAATGCCACTATACGCCCGATTTTAAACACAAGTACGATTGGCAATTATGAAATTCGTGGAGTAGGCTCTAGTTCCGGAACGTCACAAAGTGATGGAAGTGATGATGGCTTCCTTCGTCTATCTGCTGGAGGCGGAAGCAGCTCAAGTACGCAATCAAGTATTGATATTAGTGGTTTTTCAACAGTGGCCGACATGAATAGTAACATTGTTATCCGTACCGCAGGAACGGAAAGAATGCGAATAGATAATGTAGGAACAACCACAGTCGCAGGAAACTTAAATGGGACAAGTGGTTCAAGTACTTTGGCCAACTTTGGTACTGTCATGAATGATCAAACGGGTACGACCTATACCCTAACAGCTGCCGATAATGGGAAAATCATCACCTTCAATAATGCAAGTGCCATTACGTTGACAGTTCCAGCACTTTCGGTGGGATTCAACTGCATGATTTTACAAAAAGGCACGGGCCAAGTGAGTTTATCCGCCTCTGCTGTGACGATTTCGAACCGCTATGGATATACTAAAACGGCAGGACAATATAGTATGTTGACTTTGGTTTGTATTGCTAGTAACGTGTACATTTCATCTGGTGATATGAATAATTAATGGTCATGAAAAGGATAATTTTTTGCTGTGTTGCTTGTTTGCATTTCGCTGTAAAAGCGCAGATGCTTGCGCCTCTGCAGGGAACCCAACGCCAGCCGAAACTCCAATTCGATTATTGGGTGTATAGTACCCATGCAGGAACGGGGTCAACGACCCAATATCCATCAACGCCCACGAATAAAGTGGACATGGATAATTTATTTAATTCGAATAATTCGAATACGACATTAACCAAATCCGGCCGGACAAATTCCGCTAAAATCTTGGATTGGACCTCCAGCGCTGAATTAAGTGGATTGGGGATCACACTTCCTAATTCAGGGACTTATTTTGCCATGAAGATTCAAGGAACCTTTATCCCATTAGAGTCCGGAACGTATTATTTTACTTTGGAGACAGATGATGCAAGTGAATTCACGTTAAATGGCAATACGATCATTTCCAGTTATGTGGCTCAAGCAGTTCCAGCATTGGGTAGTCACATGGCAGGTGTGGCACTGACAGCGGGACAAAAATACACCTATGAAATTCGAATGCAACAAGGTTCAGGAGGTTTTGGATTACGCTTTTATTGGAAATCCCCTATTCAAGCTTCTGCACCATCTGCTTATCAAAGTTCATTGCCGGCAAATACCTATTATCAAAGTTGGACCCAAAATTTACAGGAATTGGTTTCCACACCAGATTTAGATGGAAGCTCCGCTATCAAAGCCGCACCTAATGCGAAATATCTTCAGACAGCCTTTAGTAATTATACTGATAACGTTTATTGGATTAATCTACCCTTTGTAGGACCTACACAAATCTATTGTTTATTAAGTTCCACCATCGACGGCGGTGGCTGGATGATGATGATGAAGGCGACTCGCGGTACAACCTTCCCCTATTCGAGTACTTATTGGACTGCTATCAATACATTAAATCCTACGGCCTACAATCGGAATGATGGGGATGCCAAATTTGATGCAATGAATTATTTTTATGCCAAAGATCTGATGGCACTTTGGCCAGATATCCCATCTAATTATGGATCTGGCACTGGGGGGGCGGTCAATCTTCTGAGCTCTTATAATAACTGGTGTTGGCTACAGAACAATTTCAACAATGGAATTCGCATAACGCCAGTCAATTTTTTTGCTAGTTCTACAAAGCTATTTTTTAAGGATGCGAATACTTTTGCTGGAAAGGGAACTGTGTTTTCTTCGCAAACCGATGTTCGTTTTTATGGATTTAACTATACGAATGCAGGAGGGACTGCGGGTGTCCGGTGGGGATTTGGATGGAATGAAAATGGCGGCGGATTATACCCTACAGGAGATGAAAACTCCAATGACGTATCAGGAGGAATAGGGATGTCTTGGGGAAGTTATTCTGCAGGAGATTATATATCCTGTTGTCAAAATGCCACAGGGGTAAATCGGACGGCACGTGTAGAATTATATGTAAGATAGCATGAAAAAAATCGTCTTCCTTTTATTGGTTTCGTTTTGTGCTTTTTCCCAAACGGGGATAGGGACGACTACGCCCATCAATAAATTAGAAGTGGTAACACCATCTGCTGATCCGGCATCGAGTGGAGCTACAGCAAATGGCAATTTGCGATTAGGGCCTAGCTCAGGAGCACATGTGTTGGATTTTGGATTAAGTAGTACAAGTACTTTCGGTTGGTTACAAGTTAGGTCTAAGGCAGATTATTCAACTATTTATAGTCTTGCTCTTAATCCAAATGGTGGTAAAGTGGGTATTGGTACTAGTTCGCCTTTATCTACTTTAACAGTGGGTAATGCCACTGGTTCTGTGCCTGGTGAAATAACATTGAATCCTACTGCATCCAGTAATGAGGGTGGACAAATTACGATTAAAAAATCGCTGACAGGAAGTACAATTGATTGGACTATTGATCAATATGGTACGACCTCGGCTAATGCCAGGTTGAGAATATTTAGTGGAGGAGTAGATGGAAATGGGATTAATATTTTAGAAAATGGAAATGTTGGAATTAAAAATACGGCACCTTCGAAGGCATTGGATGTAACGGGTGATGTAGGGGTTAGCGGCAATTTAACAGGCGGAAATGTAGCTACCTCTAAAATCAGCGGTTTTGCTTCTAATGTGAGTGTAGAGGCAGGAAGCCGCACAATAGCAATTACGGATAATGGAATGGTTTTACGTTGTACTTCAGCACTTACCTTAACTCTTCCAGCTGCAGGAACATTACCAGAAGGATTTAATTGTTTGGTTGTCCAATTTAGTTCTGGAAGTCAAGTCACTTTTTCTGGTACATTTTATAACCGCAATAGTTTTACAAAAACGGCTGGCCAATATGCGATTGCAACAATTTTATACACAGGAGGTATTTATATTGTATCTGGTGAAATGAGTAATTAATGAAAAAGGTATTATTGTTTTTATTGATTTCTATTTCCGCAATGGGCCAAATAATGCCTGCCTATTTTCCTGCATTTGAAAGTAATAGACCTAAAGGAAACAAGTATTTATATTATCGATTATATAGTACTTCAACTTCTACATATCCGGCATCTGCTGCTGATTTTGAGTCAACCTTTACAACTGCTGCAAATTTTAAAACAGCTGGATATGTGCCGTTAGCAAGTAATACTGGCAACTTGAATACTTCATCGAGCTATTCAGCCAATTTGATAAATTTTTTAAGTCAAAGCGATTTAAAAAATGCGATAAATAATCAAACCCCTTATACAGGGTTTTCAGGCGATGGATTTGCCATTGTGATTTCAGGGTATTTTATTCCTAAGCAAACAGGTACCTATACATTTTCAATTGAAGGAGATGATGCGGTAGATTTGTTTATAAATGATCAAGCTGTAGCGAGTCATTATGGACCTCATGGAAATAGCGCAATTGGGACACATACAGGAGCTATCGCATTAACAGCTGGGAAGAAGTATTTGTTTAGAGCTAGAATGCAAGAAGGTGCTGGAGGCGAAGTCATGCAATTTTTTTGGAAAAAACCATCTGAAGCAAGCGGAACGACATGGTATCAAGATATAGAAGAATTATCAGGAGAAGAAGTGATACCCAATGGATTAGTTTTAAATGTTGACCCAGGCAATTTCTATACTTATCCTAAATATGGCAGCACAGTATATGACTTAAAAGGAAACGCAACCGGAACCATGGCAGGTAATATGGCTTTTAGTAGTACTTCTGGTGGAATATTTTCTACGGATGGCTCAGCTGATTATATAGACTTTGGCAAAACCCCTACTAATTTTCCTACTGGTGATATAAGTGTTTTTGTTTGGGTAAAGGCAAGTAGTCTTAGTAATGGTTGGAATATTTTTTTAACAAAATGGTTTACTGACGTTTCTGGTACCGGTGGTTATAGTGATTTCCATTACGCTATTTATCCGAGTGGAGGAAGTTATTACCAAAACTTATACACAACGACTCAATCCAATTTATTTGGTGCTATTGCGCTATCAATAAACACCTGGTATCAAGTAGGATTTACTATCGGAAATGGTACGATGCAAATGTATTTAAATGGGGCTTTTGATGGGGCTTCTCGTACGAATAGTCGGACAAATTATACACAATCGTATTTGTGGCTAGGGGATGCTAGAGCCGGAGTTGGAGGGCTAATAGGGAACATTGGATCAGTAGCTATCTACAATCGAGCGCTTACATCAGACGAAGTATTTCAAAACTTTAATACAACAAAACACAAATATGGGCTTTAGAATTTATACCCTTATTGTATTTCTATCCCTTAGCATTATTTCAAAGGGCCAAACAGGTATTGGCACTACCACGCCCGATGCTTCCGCGAAATTGGAAGTTTCTTCCACTACAAAAGGGTTATTAACCCCTCGTATGACTTCAGTTCAAAGAGCTGCTATTGCTTCGCCCGCTAACGGTTTATTAGTATTCCAAACGGATGGAGTTTCTGGATTCTATGTAAATACGGGATCCTCTGCTTCTCCCGTCTGGTCGAGAGTGAATGTTGATTGGGTTAAGACGGGTAATGACATTGCTTATACAGCTGGTAACATATCGACAACTGGAGCATTAACAGGAGGTAATTCGAATACATCTACCATCTCAGGTTTTGCTGCAAACGTGACTACGATATCGGGAGCTTACAGTATAACAGCAGCGGATAATGGCAAAATATTACAATCGAGCAGCCCGTCAGCTATTACCATAACGATACCTACGGGATTGCCTACCGGATTTAATTGTACTATTGTCCAAATGGGCGCGGGGCAGTTGACTTTTTCAGGAACCTACTTGAATAGAGGAAGTTTTACGAAAACGGCCAGTCAATATGCGGTGGTGAGTATCATTCATTTTGGGAGTGATGTCATTTTAGTGTCAGGAGAAATGAGTAATTAAAATGAAAAAGCAAGGGCTATTTTTATTATTAATTCAATCGATTTGTGCATGGGCTCAAATAGGGCTTCCTGTCCAACAAACCCTTATGCCCAAGAATAGCTTAGTCGTCAATTATGACTTTTCTAAAACTAGTAGCTATACGCGTTCAAGCACATCGGTGAATAATCTGGCGAGTACAGCTTCAGGTAGTGCGTCCTTAGTTAATAGTCCTGCGTTTTTTAATTCGCTCGGGATCTTATCTTTTAATGGGTCGAATCAATACTTAGTAACACCTAATTTAAGAAACCACTTTAAGTCTGTAAACGCAAGTGTTCAAGAAAGTTTTACCATGAGTATGTGGGTATACCCCACGCAATTAAATGGAGTGATAGTTAGTGAATTAAATTCACAGACCCCTAATGGTGGATGGCACGCTTCAAACATTGAAATTGTTAACGGATATATTAATTATCGGATTTGGAATGGGACAACGATTGTTTCCTCTAGCGCTGTTAACTTGAATCAATGGTATCATATCGCAATGGTGTATGATGGGTCAAAATTAAAAGCATATTTAAATGGTGTTTTGCAAGGTACGCAAATAAATGACAGAGAAATTCCCACCACTGCACAGCATTATGCTATCGCAGCAAATGAATCCACTCAAATGGGATCGGGTGGAGGATATGGGACTTTTCATCTGGCACAATATAAATTATATCATTTGCCTTTTACTGATAGCGATATAGCACAAGAATACGATACTAGAAAGGCGGAGTTTGATTATACTATTCATAGTCCTGCCACTAATTCTAGTCCCACTTATTGGACTGTTTCTAGTGCGTGGAACAGCACAACCGGTGGCACTGGTGCGCCGGACCCATTTGGTGCGAATCATTTTACGCCTTGGTTAAACTCGTCTTTGGGTTGGGCTGCACAAGTGCTTGATGCAAACCAATATATTATTTTAAATTACCAAGAACCAGCCTATATAAAAGGGATCGTAACACAACCAAGGGCCAGCTCAGGGGGTCAGTGGGTGAAAACTGCGCACATCGAAACAAGTATGAATGGTGTCGGTTTTACGAGATTAATGACAAGCGCTTCTGTCAATTCAAGTATCATAGACGATAATTATATTAAGTTTACGAGTCCAGTTTTTGCAAAATATATAAAGGTAATTCCAACAGATTGGAACAATCATATTACAATGCGAATGGGATTGTTAGTGAAGCCAAATAATTTTACGACGAACAACTTAGTACTACACTACAATCCAAGTATGACAGAAAGTTATTCAGGCACTGGAACTAATTTGCTCGATTTATCAGGAAATGGATTAAACGGAACCACAAGCAGTCTTACTTATAACAATCCTGCATTTAGTTTTAATGGAACCAGTTCACAGGTAAGTATTCCTGATAACGCATTGCTAGAACCAGGGACTGGAAGTTGGACCATTGAAGTTTGGTTTAATAATACTGGTTCTTCAGGAACAGTAGTAGGGAAATACAATTCAGGAGGGATGGGCTCCAATATCTCTTATGCTTTGCGATTACAAGGCACTAACACAATAAGAGCTGATT
>ERZ650308.807-NODE-807-length-16877-cov-4.632446_pt1 | contig 16877 bp, 15 predicted proteins | sample MGYA00376244_ERZ650308 | MGnify/ENA primary metagenome ERZ650308 (study PRJEB26733, sample SAMN07839295) | wastewater metagenome | biome: small river; feature: stream; material: water | place: USA: North Carolina | collected 2016-04-26 ... | reverse complement strand
GGTTCAGGAGGTGACCGTTGCCTTCATCCCAGCTCTCTAATGAAGAAGTGAACTCACCCGAGATCGGCATCAAGGGTTGGTTGCGTTGGATTTGGCGCCAGCTCACCTCTATGCGCACCGCGCTGATTCTGTTGCTCTTGCTTGCTGCAGCAGCCGTGCCAGGCTCGGTATTTCCGCAGCGTTCGGCCGACCCAAATGGTGTGACCGCTTACTTCGATGCCAACCCGGTGCTGGCTCCGATTCTCGACAAGATCCAGCTGTTTGACGTCTACACCTCGGCCTGGTTCTCGGCGATCTACATTTTGCTATTCGCCTCGTTGATCGGCTGTGTCGTTCCTCGCACCGCGGCTCACGCTCGTGCGCTGCGCCTTCCGCCGGTTGAAACCCCGCGAAACCTAAAGCGCATGCCGGCATACCTGGCCGTGGAATCAGCCAACACCAAGAGCCAGGATGCCTTGCTCACCAAGGCCAATGCACTTCTGAAAAGGCAGGGCTATCGAACTCTTCTCACCGGCGACAAAGCTACCGGTTCGGTTAGTGCCGAGCGCGGCTATCTTCGCGAAACCGGAAACCTCGTGTTCCACCTTTCGCTCATCGGTGTTCTGATTGCGGTCGGTGTCGGCGGCGGTTTGAGCTACAGCGGTCAGCGCGTTTTGATCGAAGGTGAAACCTTCGTGAATAATCTCGCTGGCTATGACTCGATTTCGCCTGGCGCACTCTTTAACGAGAATCAACTCACGCCGTTCAGCGTGACCCTCGACAAGTTCAACGTGATTTTCGACATTCGCAATCAGACCAACATCGGCACCCCGCTCGACTTCAGGGCGCAGGTGACCGCCAAGGTCGGCGCGAACGGAAAGGCGACGCAAGGCGTCATCCGTGTAAATGAACCGCTCGAACTGCCAAACGCCAACCTTTATCTGACCGGAAACGGCTATGCCCCCGTGGTTACCGTTCGCGACACCGACGGAAACATCTCTTTCTCGGGCCCAACCGCCTTCTTGCCGCAAGACAAGAACTACACCTCGCTCGGTGTCTATAAGTTGCCAGACGCTAAGCCGAAGCAATTCGGCATGATTTCGTTCTTCTACCCGACGGCCGAGACCCTGTCGACCGGCGCAAAGACCTCGATTTTTCCTGACCCGATCAACCCGCTGCTAACCATGAATGTTTATGTGGGCGACCTTGGGCTCGACGGCGGTCAGCCAAAGAACGTCTACTCTCTCGACATCGCCAAGATGAAACAGGTCGCGGGTGGCAAGAGCGGGGTCAAGGGTCTCGAGCTGCAAAAAGGTCAGACCGTGAAGCTGCCGAACAACATGGGCACCGTCACATTCGATGGCCTCAAGCGCTTCATCTCGCTCGACATTAGCTACAACCCTGGCCAGGGATTTATTTTGCTATTTGCCTTGTTAGCACTTGGTGGATTGATTCTTTCGTTGCTCGTGCCACGCCGCCGCGTGTGGGTGCGCAAGACCGCCGAAGGTTTCGAACTCGCTGCTCTTGCTCGCGGCGACGACCCAACTCTTGAAAAGATCATCAACGAACTAGCAGAAGAGATTAAGAAGGCAAAACTTGAATAACGTCGTGCTGAACGAAAACCTTTCGCAGATTTCACGCCTGTTTATTTATCTGGCGATGGCAATCTACACATTCTCATTCTTGACCTACGCGCTAAACCTTTCGCGTCAGGCAAGTGAGAAGAAGGCAATTCGCGCAGAGGCCTCGAAGAGCGAACGCGTTGCGCTCATCCTGTTGATTTCTGCAGCTGTGTTTCATGGCGTCGGTGTGATTCTGCGAGCGATTTCTGTTTCGCGTGTGCCATGGGGCAACATGTATGAATTCTCGCTAACCGGCAGCTTTGTGATTGTTGCGATCTTCATCGCTGCGCAATTCTTTGTGCGCGACATTAAGTTCATTGCGATTTTGGTAAGCGGCTTTGCGTTGCTAGTGCTCGGTGCGGCGACTACTGTCTTCTATGTCGAAGTGAAGTCTTTGATGCCGGCACTTCAGAATTACTGGCTTTACATTCACGTGAGCGTTGCTGTTTTGGCAACAGCTTTCTTTAACATCGCGGCAGCGCTATCGGTTGCCTACCTGTTCAAGACCTCGGGCTTCATCGGCAAGTCGAAGGCCGCAATCGTCAAGCCGCTAAAGCGAATTCTCGATGTGTTTCCGGCTGAGAACAAGCTCGAGAAGCTGGCATACCGTTTCAACATCATCGGTTTCATTCTCTGGACATTCACCCTGATCGCAGGCGCTATCTGGGCTGAGCGCGCCTGGCACCGCTACTGGGGCTGGGACACAAAAGAAGTCTGGACCTTCATCATCTGGACGCTCTATGCCGGCTACCTGCACGCCAACGCAACCCGCGGCTGGTCTGGCAAGCGTTCGGCCTGGTTGTCACTCGTTGGTTTCGCCGCCGTGATTTTCAACTTCACCATCGTGAACCTCTTCTTCAAGGGTCTTCACGTTTATAGCGGTCTGAAATAAAACTAGATCAGGTTGTAGCAGCGCTCTAGTCGCGCGCGCCACCAGTCGACTCGCTCACTGTCTGCTGCGAGTTTTGCAAGTTTGATTTCGCTCGGCACCGCGGGCATTACATCGAGCATCGAATCACGCGCGATAAACGGTTCATCGCAAACATCGTCGGCGAGCAACGCAACCGTGCCGAGACCGGCGTCGAAACTTTTGACCTCGAGCGATGCCGCGAGATGCAAGCCCATTGAAATTCCCACGGATGTCTCGAGCGCGCTAGAAACAGTCACCGGCAACTTTGCCTCTCGCGTGATTTCGAGTGCAGAGCGAATGCCACCGAGCGGCTGCGCCTTGATTACGAGAACGTCTGCAGCATTTGCGTGAGCAACCGCGAGCGGGTCGCTAACTTTTCGCACAGATTCGTCTGCTGCAACTTTGATTCCGATGCGGGCAAGCTTTAGACGCACCTCGGCCAACTCGGCAATTGTTTTAACCGGCTGTTCGAAATATTGAAGATCGATTGACTCAATCGCGAGTTCTTTTGAAAGTTCGATTGCCGCCTCAACCGAGAAGCCGCCGTTTGCATCTAGGCGAATTGCCGCGCTCGGGTGCAGCTCATGAACCTTGCGAATTCGCGCAAGATCGTCGGCGATGGTTTGCCCGGGTTCGGCGACCTTTATCTTTACGGTTCGAAATGCACCGAAAGCCTGCAGTTGCTCTTCGACCCGCTCGGCAGCAACGGCGGCAAGAGTGGCATTCACATAGATTGCTGACTTGTTCAGTGCAGGGGTAGGCGAAAATCCAAATTCGAGCGCTGCGCGCAGCCAGGTTGCAGCCTCCTCGTCTTCATATTCGAGAAAAGGTGACCATTCAGTCCACTTGTGGGTGCCTTCGAAAAGCACCACTTCGCGATGAGTCACGCCACGAAACTTCACACGCATGGGCACAGAAAGCACGCGCGCAGAGGCCAGCAGGTCGCTGATTGCGGGTTTCGAGGCCAAGGTCACGTTGTTAGTCTAGGTTCATGTCTAATCAGGTATCCGAGTTGTTTGACGCTGCCATTTGGCAAGACGTAGCCGGTTTCGAAGCACTGACCGACATCACATATCACCGCCACAAGTCGCTCGGCATGGTTCGCATCGCGTTCAATCGCCCAGAGGTGCGCAACGCATTTCGCCCAAAGACCGTCGACGAACTAGCCGCAGCTCTCGAGCATGCCCGCGTTGACTCGAAGGTCGGCGTAGTTCTCTTGACCGGCAATGGTCCTTCACCCAAGGATGGCGGCTGGGCTTTCTCGAGCGGCGGCGATCAGCGCGTGCGAGGCAAAGACGGCTACAAATATGCCGAAGGCGAAGACGCCTCAAGCATCGATGCTGGCCGAAGTGGCCGCCTGCACATTCTTGAAGTTCAGCGATTGATTCGCTTCATGCCAAAAATCGTCATTGCCCTTGTGCCTGGCTGGGCTGCCGGCGGCGGTCACTCTCTAAACGTGATTGCAGACCTTTCTATTGCTTCACGCGAGCACGCACGTTTTAAGCAGACCGATGCAGATGTTGCATCTTTCGATGCCGGCTACGGCAGCGCATACTTGGCCCGCCAGGTTGGGCAAAAGTTTGCCCGCGAGATTTTCTTCTTAGGTCAGGAATATTCGGCGCAGCGTGCTTATGAAATGGGCGTTATCAATGCCGTTGTCGAACACGCAGACCTAGAGAAGACAGGTGTCGAGTGGGGTGCAGAAATTCTTCGCAAGTCACCTCAGGCCGTGCGCATGCTCAAGTTCGCGTTTAACGCGGTTGACGATGGCCTAGTTGGTCAGCAGATTTTCGCCGGCGAGGCTACCCGTTTGGCCTATGGCACAGCAGAAGCAGCCGAAGGCCGTGATGCATTTCTTGAAAAGCGCGAACCTGACTGGTCGCCGTTTCCTTGGCACTACTAGTCGGGCGCTAATCGTCGCATGACCAAGCCCCTAAAGCTCATCGCAGCTAACGACACCTTTGGTGCGCTGCTCGCAGTGACCGAGGCTCTAGCCGGCAAGCACGCACTCTTTATCACCGCGCCTGAGACCAACGGGCTCATGCCCGAAGTGCACGGCCTGCCAGACGTTGTGGCCGACTCAGTTGCCTTCGTGGTCGAGAGTAGCGGCTCAACCGGAACCCCTAAGCGCATCGAGCTATCGGCCGCCGCCGCTCTGGCTTCGGCGTCAGCTAGCGCCGAGCGACTCGGTGGCGCGGGCCAATGGTTGCTGGCTCTGCCAACCAACTACGTTGCCGGCCTAAACGTTTTGGTTCGCTCTGCGGTTGCCGAAACTCAACCGGTGATGATGAACACCGCGGTTGGTTTCACGGCCGAAGCATTTGTGCGTCACGCATCGATGATGACCGGCGATAAAAAGTTCACGGCGCTCGTTCCGACGCAACTTTCTCGTTTGGCGATTGCAGCAGAGCACGATGCAAGTGTGTTAAACGCCATGAATAAATTTAATGCGATTTTGGTTGGCGGCCAGGCAACTGCTCCACAGCTTCTCGACTCGCTTCGCGAGCAAGGTGTAAATGTAATTGAGACCTACGGTTCTGCAGAAACTTTCGGCGGAGTTGTTTATGACGGCGTCGCGCTCGATGGCTACGACGTGTCATTGACTGCCGACTCTCGAATCGAAATTGCTTCAACAGAACTTGGCAAAGTCGTTATGAGCGACCTCGGCGAAATCAACGACGGCAAGCTGAGAGTGCTTGGTCGTGCAGATCGCGTAATCATTTCTGGCGGAATAAAAATTTCTCTCGATCGAGTTGAAGCCATCGCTGGCGATGTCGCAGGCGTTGTTGAAATGGCGGCAACCGCAATTAGCGATAGCGAGTGGGGCGAACGAGTCGGCATCGTCTATCTGGGCAGCCCTGAGGTTGCAGATGAAATCGCAACTCGTCTTGCAGACGAACTAGGCCCAGCAGCAAAACCATTGCGCGTGATTCGCGCAGATCGAGTGCCAAGATTGTCGAGCGGCAAAAACGATTTGCTCGCCATCAAACAACTATTTGAAAAGAGTCAAAGTGGCGAATAAGAAGAAGGCCCGCAAAAAGCAGCTCGGCCTCTGGATCGAAGGCGCACGTCTTCGCACACTGCCGCTAGCCTTTGCCCCGGTTGCCATCGGTGCCGGTGCAGCCGCCTCGTTTCAGTCATTTAGCCCGCTGCTCAGCGGCCTCGCCCTAGCGGTTGCCCTGTTCTTGCAAATCGGCGTGAACTTCGCAAATGACTATTCAGACGGCATTCGCGGCACAGACGCCAAGCGCGTTGGCCCACTTCGTCTAACCGGCAGCAAATCGGTAAAGCCCGAAGCCGTGAAGCGCGCAGCATTCTTGTTCTTCGGCTTGGCTGCAGTTGCCGGCCTTGCCATTGTTTTGATCAGTCAGATCTGGTGGCTAGTTGCAGTTGGCGTCGTTGCCATCGTTGCGGCCTGGTTCTATACCGGTGGCAAAAGCCCATATGGCTATGCGGCACTTGGCGAGGTTTCGGTTTTTGTTTTCTTCGGTTTGGTTGCCACAGTTGGCACAACTCTGATTCAGGTAAAAGATTTTTGGCAGAACGACCTAATCGTTTTGGTTTCTGTCGCAGGTGCGGTGGCGATTGGTTTGTTCTCTTCGGCAGTGCTCATGGTCAATAACATCCGTGATATCGATCTCGACCGTCATGTCGGCAAGCGCACTCTCGCAGTAAAGGTTGGGCGTCGCTGGGCGAAGGCGATTTACTTTTTGTTTATCTGGTTGCCAATTCTGATTCTTGCGCCGTTTCCGTTTTTCTATCCGGCGACATTTATGGCTTATGTGAGCGTTTTGTTTATGTTGCCAGCAACGCTAATCGTTGCAACGGCCAAGCAACCAAAAGAATTGATTCTTGCGTTGAAACTAACTAGCTTCGGAGCACTAGCCTACGCGGCACTGCTCGGCTTCGGGCTCGCTTCGATTTCGGTAGCGGTCAGCTAGTTGTTGCCCGCGACGTTGTCTTCGTGATCGCTGTCGTTGTCGTTCTTCTTGTTTCTAGCCTCATAGATTGACTTAGAAACTTCGTCGCGCTGTTTGTCGAAGAAAATCAGTGAAATCGCTAGAGCCAGCACGGCCGAGATGATTGACGAAAAGTATGGGTCGAAGCGCAGCAGCAACATGATGGCCAGAATCAGAACGAACGTGCCGACTCGCAATAGCAAGAAGCGAACCCAAGGATTTTTCACAGTTCAAGTCTAAGTTTTGGCTGGTTAGAGTTAAGCCATGCGATATCAGTTGTTCGGTCTTGCCGTTCTCTTGATCTTCACGGTCTTTGTAACCGTGTTCGCCGCAAGCGCCGACCGAAATAGGGTTCGACTCTTGCCAAAGTTCGCCTGGGTGCTTCTTTGCCTATTCGTCACCCCGGTTGGCGGAATTCTCTATTTGACTCTTGGTCGCCCAAATGGCGGCGAGGGCCAGCGCCAAGCTCGGGCAACGAGAGCACCAGACGATGACCCACAATTTTTGCGCGACCTCTCAGAACGCCTTCGCCGCGACGACGAGGGCCAGCAATGAACCAGGCTCCAGCGCAGGTTTTCGCCGCCCACCTGCTCGCCAACTTGGTTGGCGGGCTAGAGCTAGGGCACATCTATTTAGCGCCTGGTTCTAGGTCTCAGGCCCTCGCCGTTGCCGCCGAGCAGCTGGCTAGCGCCGGCAAAGTGAAACTGCACGTGCGCATCGATGAGCGTTCGATGGGCTTTGCCGCCCTCGGCACGGCGCTTGCCACCCAAACCCCCGTTGCCGTCATCACCACCTCGGGCACCGCTGTGGCAAACCTGCATCCCGCGGTTCTAGAGGCACATCACGCCGGTGTGCCGCTGCTTTTGCTAACCGCAGACCGCCCCGAAGAATTGCGCGGAGTTGGCGCGAACCAGACCACCGATCAGGTTGGGCTATTTGGCACCGCCGTGCCTGTGGTCTTTGATGTTGAGGCCCCGGGCACCGAAGCCGATGAACCTAAGCGGTCACGCGACTTGGCCGCCGCGGTGGTTAGCGCCTTCAACGAGCAGGCTGGGCCAGTGCAGTTGAACCTAGCTTTCAGAGAGCCGCTCTCAAGTGCTTCACCGGATGCCGCCGCAATCATGCCCGAACTCGCGCCGCCGGGCACTGACCTGCCAGACGTGGAATGGGCCGTGCTCGATGCGAGTGTGCCAACAGTTGTGGTCGCCGGTGCAGGAGCCGGCGAAGAGGCAGTTGAACTCGCCGAGTCTTTCGGTTGGCCGCTGTTTGCTGAACCATCTTCAGGTGCACGCTTTGGTTTGAATGCGATTGTCGGTTATCGCCGATTGTTGCAAAACAAAATCGACATCGCAGAACAAATCAAACGAGTAATCGTTTTCGGAAAGCCAACTCTCAGCCGACAAATCAATGCACTGTTCTTTAATGAAGAAATTGAAACTGTCGTGGTTAATAGCAAGACTCATGGAAAATTCGATCCTGCGCATCGCGCGGCAAAATTTGTCGACGAAATTTCTGTCGACGACGAAGTTGATTTCGAGTGGCTTGCAAAGTGGCGAGAAGCAGATGCAGAAAATGCTTTCTCGTTTGGCGACAAACTTGACCGTGCAACTTTGGTGCATGAGGTTTATGCTGCTACCGAATCGAAAGACTGCATTGTTCTTGGCGCGAGCCGACTGATTCGCGAAGCCGACTCGATTGCTCCTGCGAAGGCCGTCGCGGTCTTTGCAAACCGTGGTCTCGCCGGAATCGATGGAACGATTGCGACTGCAACAGGAGTTGCAATTGCGAACCACGATTTCTTTATCGACCACGGCGTTGATTCGATTGGCATCACGCGCGCACTCATGGGCGACATCACTGCGTTGCATGATGTTGGTTCGCTAGCTGTTGATTCACACGATGGCGAATTGAATTTGCAGGTCATCGTTGGCAACGATGGCGGCGGAACAATTTTTGAAACTCTCGAAATTGCAAACACCATCGATGAGCAGGCCTTTGATCGCTTGTTTAGAACCCGACAGAACATCGATTTCTGGCACCTGGCTGAGGCCTACGGTTGGCAATACATCCGGGTTGAACGCCTAGAGCAACTGGCCCCAGCGCTGCAGACCCGCGGCCGCGTGCTGATTGAGGCCCTGCTTTATTAGGCCAGAGCCTCGCGAATCGGCTTGAACTTGAGCTCGGTTTCGTCGAGCTCTGCCTCTGGCTCAGACTCGGCCACAATGCCGCATCCGGCATAAGCAGTTATTTGACCTTCGCTCAGCAGGGCACCGCGCAGCGCAATTGCCCACTCGCCGTCGCCGTCGGCGCCTATCCAGCCAACCGGGCCGGCATAACGACCACGGTCGAACGGTTCGAGTTCTGAAATTAGTTTTTGAGCTTCGACGGTTGGGGTTCCGGCTACGGCAGCAGTTGGGTGAAGCACCGCTGCCAAATCTAGAACCGATGCGTCATCGCGCAGCACTGCGTGCACGTCACTTGCTAGGTGCCAAAGATTTGGCAACTGCAAACTGAATGGTTCGCTATCGGCATCAACTTGACTGCAGAACTTTCGCAATTCATCAACAAGCGATTTAACCGCGAAGCGGTGTTCGGTTATGTTTTTGTGCGAAGCGGCAAGCGCATTTGAAATCGCAAAGTCAACGCCCGGATCGGTTCCGCGACCGGCGGTGCCAGCGAGCACGCGCGCAGAAACCTGCTTGTGTGAAACGCGAACTAAGAGTTCTGGTGAAGCACCGAATAGACCGTCGACTGAGTATGTCCAGCAGGTTGGATATTTATTTGCCAAGCGCTTTAGAGCAGAGCGCACATCAAAGTCTTTGCTTACCGGTGCAACCAAATCGCGCGCCAAGACAACTTTTTGCACGCGCTCGTTTTCGATCGCAACAATCGCGTCGCGAACCGACTGCATGAAACCATCTGCACTTTGCAAACCATCGGTAAGCGAAACCGATGCGTTCGCCGAATAGTTGCCAGGTTCGTTCCAGAAGTTTTCGTCGTCATCACCCGCGACTCGAGTTACCCAGCGAACGCCGTCGCGGGTTCCGAGCAGCACGCGAGGCACAATCAATACGCTCTCGGCTTCGCTATCGTTGGCAAATGCAAAGCTGCCGAAGGCCACAAGCCCAGAACCAGGCACTTCGACCTCGTCGATGACCTCGGTTGCGGCAACCAGCTCGCGCCAAGTGGCGGCAAGCTCGCTCATGCGCTGTGGGCCTCGGGCAGTAAGTCGCACGGCCTCGCCCCAACCAACAAGACCGTCACCATTGCGCACGAAAGCAGAAGGGCTGGCCGGCAGGTGATCGATTAAGGCAAAGTCAGCGTCTTCGGGAAGGCGCATCGAATGCAGGCTCAAACCCACTTCGGCTTTGCTCAATTTGCACCTGTTCTTAGGCTGAGGGTTATCTGTGAAGAGTCGCTCAGGCGTTCTCTTTGCTAGGTCAAAAAGTTAAACTTTCAACAACAGCCATACTATTCCGCAGGAGCAACCGTGAATTTGCGCAAAATCTCAGCCACAGTGCTGATTTCTGCCATCGCGGCCTTGCTGCTATCCGTGGCTTTCGAAGTTTCAATGGCCCGTGCTGACGACAAAGAGTCGCACCCAACTCCAACCGCAGGCTCGACCCTGCCACCACGCCCGCACCGCGAAGATCACGATTCAAAGAGTGAACACGAATCAAAGAGTGAACACGACCAACTGCGCGAACAGTATGGCGACGATGAAATCGACAAGGTCTTCTTGCCGCCGCTGGTTGTGTCTGACCCTGCTGCTCAAATCAAGGTCAATGGCTCTGGCCAAAAGGCCCCAGTTTTGCCAGCCAAGCCTGGCGCTGACTCTTTGGTCGATGCAACCAACGTCAACCCACACGCAAACGCGCCAATCGATGTAAAAACCATCAAGGCCACACGACAGACTCCGGCAGAGTCTTTCTTTGAGATGGCAACAATTGCCCTCGTGGCAATGGCAGCCGGCTCGGCCGCTCTCGGTGGTGTGGCCATTCGTCGCGCAATTAAGTTGCGCAACACCCCAAACGCCGACTTCATCTACGAATAAATCTCGCCTTCAGGCAGGTGCAATCGCGCAGGTAGACTTGCCAAGTGAGCAAAGCAGACTTGGCCAAAAAGCCCGAAGAGGTTGCCGCCATGTTCGATTCGGTGGCTCAAAAATACGATCGCGCAAACGATTTGCTCTCTTTTGGCCAAACCAAAAGCTGGCGCGGCAAGGTGCGCAAAGCCGTTGACCCGCAGGCCGGGCAGGCAATTCTCGACCTAGCGGCCGGAACCGGTTCTTCTTCGATTGCCTTTGTTGGCGAAGGCATCCGTGTTGTTGCATCTGACTTCTCGCAGGGCATGCTCGCCGAAGGCCGCAAACGCCACCCTGAGCTCGAATTTGTCTTTGCCGACGCCACCAAACTGCCTTTCAAAAATGCTGAATTTGACGCAACCACCATCTCTTTTGGCCTTCGCAACGTTGTCGACGTCGACATGGCGCTTGCCGAGATGCACCGCGTGACCAAGCCGGGCGGCCGAGTGGTCATTTGCGAGTTCTCGAAGGTGCAAAACCCAGTGCTTCGCCCGTTCTATGAGTTCTATCTCAAGCGCATTTTGCCGGTGTTCTCGCGCCTAGCCGGCCAGACCCCTGAGGCCTATGACTACCTAGCCGATTCGATCATCGATTGGCCGAGCCAAGAAGTGCTCGCCAAAAAAATCGCCGCGGCCGGTTTCGAAAATGTGAATTACAAGAATTTGGTTTTCGGCGTTGTCGCGATTCACGTCGGTTTCAAGGCGAAGGCTTCAGCTAAAACAAAGCAGGCGAGCAAGTGAGCGCAAAACTTCCTTCGCAGTTAAAGCGATTTGCAGATCGAGCGCTGCTCTCACAAATTGAAAGCAATCTTGAACTCGTTGAAGCAGAGCTGCTCGAAGCTACTATGCACACCGACCCGGTTTTGCAAAACGCTGCTCGTCACTTGGTCGAAGCTGGTGGCAAGCGCGTGCGCCCGGTTTTGGTTTTGCTTACTTCGCTTCTCGGCGACGGCGCCACTCAGCGTGTCATAGATGCGGCTGCAATTGTTGAACTCACTCACCTCGCAACTCTTTATCACGATGACGTCATGGATGACGCTCCAACTCGTCGCGGAGTGCCAACCGCGCAGCACGTATTCTCAAACTCGATTGCGATCTTGATTGGTGACTTGCTTCTTGCTCGCGCATCGATTCTCTCGACTCAACTCGGCATCGAAGCAATCACCATGCAGGCACACACCTTCGAGCGTCTTTGCATAGGTCAGCTAAACGAAACCGTTGGCGCTCGCGAAGACGAAGACGCGATTGCTCACTACATTCAGGTGCTCGCCGACAAGACCGGTTCACTCATCGCGGCAAGCGCGAAGCTCGGTGTGATGATGTCGAACGCACCGCACGAATATCTTTTGCCGCTCGAAGAGTTCGGTGAAAAGATCGGCGTCGCATTCCAGCTAATCGACGACGTGATCGACATCTCTGAGGCCGGCCCATCGGGCAAAACTCCTGGCACCGACCTGCGCGCAGGCGTGCCAACCATGCCTGTGCTGTTGCTGCGCAAGCGAGCCGCCACCGACCCGACCGCGGCGGCCCTGCTGACCGAGATCGACGGCGACCTAAGCAGCGACGAGCGTCTGGCCGAGGTTGTTGCCAAGTTGCGCAACCACCCAGTTGCCGACGAGGCCTTTGAAGAGGCCAAGCGCTGGGCCAACGAGGCTATTGCAGCGCTTGATGCTCTGCCAGAAGGCCAAACCAAAAGAGCTTTGATTCACTTTGCCCAGGCCGTTGTCGACCGCGACAACTAGAAAATCTCGAGGAACACAATGTCGAATATCGATAAGCCAAAAATGCGTCTCGCAATTGTTGGTGCTGGCCCGGCCGGAATCTATGCTGCAGACCTGCTGATCAAATCTGAACTTCGCGACTTCGAAGTTTCGATTGACCTTTTCGATTTGCTTCCGGCTCCATATGGTTTGGTTCGCTACGGCGTTGCCCCTGATCACCCGCGCATCAAGGGAATCATCCGTGCGCTTTATGAAGTGCTTGACCGCGGAGACATTCGTTTCTTCGGAAACGTTGAATATGGCAAAGACATCACGCTCGAAGAATTGAAGCAGCACTACAACGCCGTGATTTTTGCAACCGGTGCAATCAAGGATGCCGACCTTAATATTCCAGGCATCGAACTCGATGGCTCATATGGTGCTGCCGATTTTGTGAACTGGTATGACGCGCATCCTGACTTTGCTCGCACCTGGCCGCTGAATGCAAAAGAAGTTGCAGTTATCGGAAACGGAAACGTCGCACTCGATGTTGCACGTGTCTTGGTTAAGGTGCCTGAGCAAATGCTCACCACAGATATTCCAGCGCATGTTTTCGAAGGCCTAAAGAATTCTCCGGTTACTGATGTGCACGTGTTTGGTCGTCGTGGCCCAGCGCAGGTTAAGTTCACTCCGCTCGAGCTTCGCGAGGCTACTCACCTCGAGGGTGTCGACACCATCGTTTATGAAGAAGACTTCAAATATGACGCCGGCTCAGAAGAGGCAATCGAGAGCAACAACCAGACCCGAGTAATGGTCAAGACGCTCGAAGGTCTTCGCGGCATAGAGCAGACCGGTGCAAGTCGTCGCCTTCACCTGCACTTCTTTAGCCAGCCAGTCGAGGTGCTCGGCGAAGACGGCAAGGTTGTTGGTTTCAAGATTGAGCGCACAGAGCTAGACGGCAAGGGTGGCGTCAAACCAACCGGAGAGTTTAGAAACTTCGACGTTCAGGCCGTTTATCGAGCCGTTGGCTATTTCGGCAGCCCGCTGCCTGAGATTCCGTTTGACGCCAAAGCTGGCGTGATTTCGAACGCCGGCGGTCGCGTGCTTGGCGCCGATGGCCAGCAATTGCCTGGCATTTATGCCACCGGGTGGATCAAGCGCGGCCCAATCGGCCTTATTGGCCACACCAAGAGCGACGCCCTAGAGACCATCGGCAACGTGATTGCCGACCAGGCGAACTGGTGGCAGCCAAGCCAGCCAGACGAGGCTTCGGTTGTGGCGCTGCTTGAGCGCAAGGGCGTTGGCTTTATGACCTGGGCAGACTGGCTCAAGGTCGACGCAGAAGAGGTTCGTTTGGGCGAGACCGAGGGGCGCGAGCGAATCAAGCTTTTCGAGCGCGAAGATTTCGCCAGAATTGTAAACCGTGGCTAACTTATTTCACCTAACTCGCGCTGGCGTGAGCGTTCTCATTGAGACCTCTGCGGCAACTCCGAACATCGTTCACTGGGGTCGCGAGCTGGTTGGAACAATTGATGAGACTTCGCTGCTAAGTGCAATTCAAGAACCAACTCCACACTGCGACTTTGATGACCCACAGCTGGTTGGCATTTGGCGCGAAAATGCTCGCGGCTTTTTAGGTGCACCAAGCATCATCGGTTCGCGCGACGGCCTAGATTTTTCGCAGCACTTTTCGCTTCGCGATGTGAATCAAATTTCAGATTTCGAAATTGAATTCATTTCGATTGACGCAGATGCCGAGCTCGAAGTTTCGGTTCGCGTTTCACTTTTGCCGAGCGGACTTCTCGAACTTCAGCAGAGCATAACCAACCTTGGCCTAAACGATTTCAAACTTGATTCGCTAACTACGTGGTTGCCACTGCCTGACTATGTTGCCGAGCAACTCGATTTCACAGGCCGCTGGATGAACGAGCGCCAACCTCAGCGCAAACAAATTCAAAGCGGAACGTGGTTGCGCGAAGGTCGCGAGGGTCGCAGCGGTCACGACTTCACGATTCTTGAATGCGCGCTGGCAAGCGGAACAACTTTTGATCACGGCGAGATTTGGGCTGTGTCGCTCGCATGGTCGGGTAACAGCCGTCACCTGATTGAACGCACTCCGATTGGCCGCACTTCGATTGGTGCCGGTGAATTGTTGCTGCCAGGTGAAGTGATTCTTGCTCAAGACCAGAGCTATGTTGCACCGCGTGTGATCGCAGCATATTCAAACGAAGGCATCGATGGCATTAGCCACCGCCTGCACACTCAGCAGCGTTCACGCAAGAACCACCCAACCAACGTTCGACCTCGCCCGGTCACGCTAAACGTTTGGGAGGCCGTCTATTTCAACCACAACCTCGACAAGCTAACCGAGTTGGCAAAGGTGGCTGGCGAAATCGGCGTTGAGCGCTTCGTGCTCGACGATGGTTGGTTTGGCTCTCGCCGCGACGACTTCTCGGGCCTTGGCGACTGGACGGTTAGCCCAGATGTCTGGCCAAACGGCCTCACCCCGCTAATCGACGCGGTCAAAGCAAACGGCATGGAGTTTGGCCTTTGGTTCGAGGGCGAGATGGTCAACCAAGACAGCGACCTCTATCGCGAACACCCAGACTGGATTCTTCAGGCCGGCGGGCGAGTGCCACCAACGTTTAGAAATCAGCAGGTTCTCGACCTCGCGCACGAGGGTGCTTTCAACCACGTGCTCGGTCAGGTTGATGCAATTCTTAGCCAATATGACATCGCCTACATCAAGTGGGATCACAACCGAGTGCTAACCGAGGCCGCAAACTTTGGTCGCCCTGCGGTTCGCAAACAGGTCGAAGCCATCTATCGTTTGTTTGATGAATTGAAGGCACGTCATCCAAGATTAGAAATTGAATCTTGCGCGAGTGGCGGCGGCCGCATCGATCTTGAAATGGTTGAACACGCAGATCGTTTCTGGACGAGCGACAACAACGACGCACTAGAGCGCCAAAACATTAATCGCTACACGACGATTGCGATTGCACCAGAACTTCTTGGCACGCACATTGGCCCAACCAAGGCTCATTCAAGTGGTCGCACTCACACTCACACATTTAGAGCGACCACTGCGCTTTGGGGTCATGCCGGTCTCGAGTGGGATCTCACTGAGGCAAGCGATAGCGAACGCGAACTACTTGCATCGTGGATTTCTTATTACAAAGGAAAGCGCGCACTCTTGCATTCTGGTCGCACGGTTCGCACCGAGCACGCAGAACCAAACGCATATGTTCACGGTGTTGTTGCACAAGACAAGAGCGAGGCTGTGTTTATGCTCGCGCAGCTTCGTCCGTCGCAGTTCAGCAGACCGGCAAACATTCGTCTTACGGGTCTTGATGCGACCGCAACCTATGAGGTCCAAGTTGTTGAGCCAGCAGGTGCGGCACATTCGATGCAAGTCAAGCCACCAACCTGGTTCGACGGTGTGCGCCTAAGCGGCGAAGCCCTAGCCACTTTCGGTTTGCGTTCGCCGGTATTGCGCCCAGAGCAGGCGCTGCTCATCGAAGCGAAGCGAGTCTAAGTGGCCGCACTTTCGGCAGCCAGGGCAAAGACGGCTCAGCGTGCGCTGATCGTCATGTTCTTCGTGCAGGGTTTTTCGGCCACGACATTTGTGCCTCGAATTCCCGAGCTAATCGAACAGTTGAACGTCAACTTCGTGACCTGGGGAACCGTTATCGGCCTATCTGGCCTTGGCTCGCTCTTGCCCCTGATCTTCACCAACCAGCTCGTGGCAAGGCTCGGCACCCGGCCGGTCATCCGTGTGGCAGCCGCCTTCATCGCCCTCATGGTGATCGCAATTCCTTGGGCAACGAACATCTGGGTTTTCTTCGCCTTGCAGGCAGTGCAAACTATGGCCTTCAGCGCCTACAACATCGCAATTAACGCCGCATCGGTGATGCTGCAAAAGAAGATGAAGCGCACAATCGTGGGCACAATGCACGCCGGCTGGAGCATCGGTGCCGCGCTATCGGCTGCGGTCAGCGGCGTTCTGCTGAGCCTCTTGCCATTTAAGATGCACATGGGTCTAACCGGCTTCATTTTGCTATTGGCGTTTCAGTTTGCTGGTCGCGCGCTGCTCGAACCAGCAGAAGACGGTCACGCATCTGAGGTGGCACGACAGCAAAAGGTTTCTTGGCTAAAGACCCCGATGTTTGTTTGGGTGCTTACCGCAGGATTGTTCTCTGGCGTTTGGCCTGAGGTTGTGATGATCGACTGGAGCGCACTGTTTAGCAAGTCGGTCATGAACCTGAACCCAACGCTGAGCGCTGTTCCTTATACGGTGTTTACGGTTGCGATGATTATCGGTCGACTTTCGATCAACCGAATTACAAAAAAGTTTCACATCAGCGATATGGCTAAGTGGGGCGGCATCATCGGTTCGATTTTGATTTTCGCTGGAATCTTCTTTGGCCCGCTGATCGCGAAAACCAACTCGACTCTCGGCCTGCTCGTGCTCTGCGTGTTGTGGGGTGTTGCCGGTCTTGGTGTTGGTCCGCAGGTGCCGAGCGTTTTCACCGCCGGCGGAAACGTGATGGGTCTCACCACAGCTCAGGCGCTTTCGCGAATGAGCATGATCAATATGTTTTTAATGCTCGGCGCAAAGTTT
>ERZ650308.806-NODE-806-length-16878-cov-32.670213_pt1 | contig 16878 bp, 15 predicted proteins | sample MGYA00376244_ERZ650308 | MGnify/ENA primary metagenome ERZ650308 (study PRJEB26733, sample SAMN07839295) | wastewater metagenome | biome: small river; feature: stream; material: water | place: USA: North Carolina | collected 2016-04-26 ... | reverse complement strand
ATTTTTAGCACCTAGCATCTCACCCCAATTAATTACAACAAAAAAAGAAGCCTTTCAGCTTCTTTTCGTTTTGTGGAGTCGGAGGGGTTCGAACCCTCGTCCAAACAACGTATTCCAATGTCTTCTACATGCTTAGTTTTTGATTAATTTTCGATTGAAACCCGGACAAAAACACCCAATATTTCAACTTATCCTCTGAGATCTCACACCGCCCACGAGAAAAGGTTGGTGCCAGATTTTCTAAAATGATTCCCCTTGGCCTACTAACCGAAAATCAAAGTCGGTAGAGGAGAAACTTGTCCGCCTACTATATCTTCGGCTGGATTAAGCTTTATTTACATTCAGTAAATTAAGCAGCAAGTGCGTATGACGTGTTGTCAATTATAGTTCGAGACAAGATATTTACGAGCTTCATCTCACCGCTCGACATGCTTCCCACCAAAATCGCAGCTGCTGTCAAATCCAATGTCGACCCCAATGTTGCTACGAAGTTAGGGATTATTTGAGTGTTAATGGTTTATTTAACGAAAATTGATGAAAAATTACTAAAACCCTTCAAATGCGCCTAGTCCAAATAATGCAAAATCATACTTGCATGGATCGATTGGATCGTACGCGACTAGTTGTTGCTGGATGGCCTCTACGGATTTCCAATCGTTTTGAGAGCGAGACAATAATCCCAATTTACGTGCAACATTACCCGTATGAACATCCAATGGAATATGTAATTCAGATGTTGGAATTGATTGCCACAAACCAAAATCAACACCTTTTGAATTGGAACGTATCATCCACCGCAAAAACATACACAAGCGTTTTGCACTTGAACCTTTGAGCGGATTAGCAACGTGCTTTTCTGTTCGAGCTGGAAAGGTTTCTGTGATAAAATGATTTCTAAAATTCATTATTCGACCTAATTCACCAGGAATAAGGGGATTGAAGTGGAAGCATGACTCTAAAGTTCCTGTTTGATAAATTTGATGCAACGAACGAAAAAAAGCAGATAAATCAAGGTGATTGAACGTTCGGTGAACGAATTGATAATCACGTTCTTCATAATTCATGATAAATTCATGTGGTTGCCGCCCCATTAATTGAACTAGCTTTTCACCATTTGAAATGATTGATTTTCTGTTTCCCCACGCAATCGTTGCAATAATCAAGGCAGTTATTTCAATGTCTTCTTTTTTTGAAAATTGATGTGGAATTTGAATCGGATCTGTTTGAATAAAATCAGGATGTTCGTATTGATCTGCTTTGTAATCAAGGAATTCTTTCAACTCGTATTCATTCATTAAACGAAGTTAGTTTATTCTCTTCAATGATTCATCATTCACTCGTGATTAAATAGCTACTTTTGCACAAAAATTAATACACATGAAAAAACAAGTAGTCCTTTTATGTAGTTTGTTAACCCTTATCACCCCAAGGGTTAATGGTCAAATTGACACCAACTACAACGAAATTCCTGTGATAGAAATTCACTCGAATCGCATTCAAACCGAAAAAGGTAAAACAACGCAAAATAGTATCGTTATTACCAAAGAAGAAATTCAAAAAATGCCAGCAAGAAGCATTCAAGAAGTATTGAGTTTTGCCGCAGGGATTGATGTACGCCAACGTGGAACATCTGGTATTCAAGCAGATGTTAGTATTCGTGGAGGTAGTTTTGAACAAACTCTTTTCTTGATTAATGGAATAAAATTAACTGATCCACAAACAGGACATCATGCAATGAATATTCCAGTAGCAATCGAAGCAATTGAACGTATTGAAATCATAAAAGGCCCAGCAACACGCATGTTTGGTCAAAACGCTTTCGCAGGAGCAGTCAACATCATTACAAAAACAGGAACAATCAAAGAGGTTGCTTTAGGTCAATATGCTGCTGATTTCGGTGCTTTTGGTGGGCATCTTTTTTTAGCTTTGCCCGTTAAGAAGAATGTGAGTCAAACATTGTCTGGTTCATTCGATAATTCAAGAGGTTATTGGCATAATTCTGATTACAAGACTTTTACAATTAATCATGAATTAACTTTTCGACTGAACCAATTCAATCAATTAAAAACATTATTAGCGTATACAAGTCGTGATTTTGGAGCGAACGGATTTTATTCTGCAAGTTTTCCAGATCAATGGGAAGCAACTAAAACAGGTGTAGCAGCACTTGCACATACATACAAACGATCTGCTTTTTCGATTCAAACGCGCGCATATTACCGTATCAACCAAGATGAATTTCGATTAAAAAGATACGTTCCTAGTTTTTACACCAATACCCACGAATCACAAGTTGTTGGACTTGAATCGAATACAACGCTAAAAACACGATTTGGAACAACTGGATTTGGTTTGGAAGCTAGAAATGAAGCCTTGAACAGTTCCAATTTAGGTGTTCGAAGCCGCTCGTTTTACGGTGTTTATTTTGAACAAGCATTCGTTCTATTTGATCTATTAGATACACGCATTGGACTTCACGCCAGTAAATACAACCAATACGACTGGAAGTTTTTCCCAGGAATTGAAATGGCGTACCAATTGAACACAAAAAACCGTTTCTATTCGACAGCTGGATTGAGTTACCGAATTCCAACATATACAGAATTGTTTTATAATGATCCAAGTACAGCAAGTAATTCTAATTTAGTCCCAGAAATTGCTCAAACAGTTGATGTTGGCTGGATTTACACATCAAAAAAAATTAGAATAGAAGTCAATTATTTCAACCGTTCAACAACTAATCTAATCGATTACACACGTGATACGAGTAGTATTGTTCCTAATCCAAACAAATGGACGCCAAAAAACATCGGACACGTCACATTTAATGGTGCTGAATTTGCTGCTTTGTGGAAAGTAGGAGCAAAGCTTGGTTTTATTCGATTGGACAATGTTTCCTTGTCGTACAATTATATCGATGCAACTGTTTATTCACGTAATGCTGAAGAATCAAAATATGCATTGAGTGCCTTAAAACAACAATTAATCGGAGGTGTTCAATTAACAATAGCGGAGAAATTTATAGTTACTACAAAAATCAGGTACATCGAACGTATGAATTTAAACGCGTATACTTTATTAGATTTGAAACTTACCTACCAACCGGATAATGTGTTGCAATTTTTTACAGAATTAAGTAATGCAACTAACACATCTTATATTGAAGCAGGATATGCTCAAATGCCAGGACGTTGGTTAAAAGTAGGGTGTACGATTCGATTACATTAAACGGCCATCAGCCATGCGAATAGTTCGGTCAGCCATTGCGGCTAATTCATTATTATGAGTTACAATAACAAAGGTTTGACCGAACTCATTTCTTAAATCGAAAAAAAGTTGGTGCAATTCGCTTGCGTTTTTTGAGTCCAAGTTTCCTGTTGGTTCATCAGCAAATATAACTTTCGGTTCATTCATCAACGCTCGAGCAACGGCAACACGTTGTTGTTCTCCACCAGACAACGCATTCGGTAGGTGAGTTGCGCGATCGGATAAACCTAATTTATTCAATAATTCCAACGCTCTTATTTTTGACGATTTATCTGATTTACCGCCAATTAATGCCGGCATTATTACATTTTCTAATGCAGTGAACTCTGGTAATAATTGGTGAGATTGAAAAACAAAACCAATGGATTCGTTACGAAAGCGTGCCAATTCTTTTTGAGAAAATGAAAAAGGATTCAGTCCGTTAATGATTACTTCACCAGAATCTGGCGCATCAAGAGTGCTAAGTAATTGGAGTAACGTTGTTTTACCAGCTCCAGAAGAACCAACAATCGATACAATTTCACCAGCTGCTATTTCAAGGTCAATTCCTTTTAAAACAGCTAATTCACCATATTTCTTAAACAATCCTTTCGCCTTCAGCATCTTATTTGTCCATTTTCAATGAATGTCCCATTTTATCGACCTTCGTCTGCAAGTATTTTTCATTGTGTTTGTTTCTCCCAGCTTCAATCGGAACATTTTCGATGATTTCTAAACCATATCCAAACAAACCAGATCGTTTTTTTGGATTATTCGACATCAAACGGATTTTCTTAATACCTAAATCGTATAATATTTGTGCACCAATTCCATATTCACGTTGATCTCCTTCAAAACCAAGTTTGATATTTGCTTCAACAGTATCGTAACCTTCTTCTTGCAATTTGTAGGCTTTCAACTTGTTCAGTAAGCCAATACCACGACCTTCTTGGTTCAAATACAAAATAACACCTTTTCCTTCTTCTTCAATTTTGCGCATGGCAAATTCTAACTGAGGACCACAATCACAACGGCATGAACCAAAAATATCTCCTGTCATACACGATGAGTGAACACGCACTAATACAGGTTCGTCTGGTTCCCAAGTTCCTTTTACAAGTACTAAATGCTCTTGTTTTGTGGAATTAACCGTGTAAGCTACTAAATTAAAATCACCAATTTTTGTAGGCATATCAACTGTTACTTCACGAGTTATGAGTGATTCGTGTTTTAAACGATAAGCGATTAAATCTGCAATCGAAATAATTTTCAAATCAAACTTATCTGCAATCACAAACAATTCAGGTAAACGCGCCATTGTTCCATCTTCGTTCAAGATTTCAACGATTACACCTGCTGGTTCAAATCCAGCTAAACGCGATAAATCAGTTGCAGCTTCGGTGTGACCAGCTCTACGTAAAACACCTTCTTTTCTTGCTCTTAAGGGAAAAATATGTCCAGGCTTGCCTAATTCTTCTGGTTTTGTCTCTGGATTAATTAATGCTAAAACTGTTTTTGAACGGTCACTTGCTGAGATTCCAGTTGTACAACCATGTCCATTTAAATCGATTGAAACAGTAAACGGCGTTTCATAAGTCGCTGAATTTTGACTTACCATTAATTCAAGTCCCAATTCATTACAACGATCTTCTTCCAAAGGCGCACAGATCAATCCGCGACCATGAGTTGCCATAAAATTAATGACTTCAGGAGTAGCATTGCGGGCAGCGGTTAAAAAATCACCTTCGTTTTCTCTATCTTCATCATCTACTACAATGATTACTTTTCCTTGTTGTATTGCTTCGATTGCTTCTTCAATCGTATTTAATTTTCTTGACATCTTAATTTTTCTCTGTTACAAATTTAAACCATTCAAAAGGATTAATGTTCAGAATGGACAATTCTTTTGTGTGAAAAGGTGATTTTGTTTGGGTCATTGGGGTGATTTTCTATCCAAGCGATTAGTTTGTTTTTACTTCTTAAGGTGTAACAGATGCGTTTTGGAAAGTCGTTTGAATTATTTTTAAATACCAATGTGTCAGCATTGCTTGAATTTGCTCGGAATACAACGTCACGCTTTCCAAGTACAATTCGTAATTTCAATGCGTTGTCAACAACTGATATCGTACTTTTTTCTTCAAATTGCGTTTGTTTGTTTTTCCAAACGGTATTACCTACTAATTTTCCATTCGTCAATTGCCAATTTTCTGTCACATGATAATCGCCAACTTGTGTTTGCCAATTTCCAATCATCCAAAGTGGGAGCGTTTCTTCTCTTGAACAAGAAAACAAACTAACTATGATAATTAAGACTGCAACAATGCGCTTAATAATTCGTTTTGAGTTGTCCATGAATAATTTGATTGAATGTATGCTTTTCCATTTTCACCAATTTTCGCAGCTAATTCTGGATGCGCAAGTACCCATTCAATTTGTGTAACAATAGCTTCTGGTGAATCAGCTAATAAGATTGACTCATTATTTTTGGCTGAAAGTGCTTGATTGACCAATGGCGTTGTGATGCATGGTAAACCTGATGCCATTGCTTCGAGTAATTTATTTTGCAATCCCGTACCAATAAACAAAGGCGCAACAAATAATTTGGAACGTTGATAACTGTGACGAATGTCATCAACCCAACCGCCAACAATAACTGATTTAGTAGCGAGTCCCAATACTTTATTAGTCGGGTTTGCTCCAGAAAGTAATAAGTTGATTTTATGTCCTTTTTGATGCAAGGCAGGAAGAATCTTCGTTGCTAAAATAACAGCAGCATCAATATTTGGAGCATATGAAAAATTTCCTGTAAAAACGATATCGATATCTTTTGTACACGAAAGTGTTTCAAAAAAAGCAGTGTCAATTCCATTTGGCACAACAACGACTTCTTGTTTATTTGGATGAACTAACAACGAACGATCTTGATCTGAAATGATCGTATGGTGTTCAAAATAATCAAAAATACTACGTTCATATAGCGCCAATCTCTTTGATTCTAAGCGGTAAAACCAACGCGTGAGTAGCGATTCAGTTTGAATGCGCCGTTCCATTCCCTTCGAAAAAGTATCCATGTAATCGATCGTTTTGTTACAATAATGATAATCCTTCACGTATTCAGAAACACGAATCAATTGACAGTAAATGTGATCAGGTTTTAAGGATTGAATCAAACGCGCAATTTTCAACTGATGTTTGATTCGGTAAAAATAAATTGCTTGGAATGGTTTGTTTGAAAAACAAGATAAAAGCAATTGAAAAGCAAGCCCTATTTTCGTTAAACGAAACAACTGGATTGATTCACAAAATTGATTTACTTGCTGAAAATCAGTTGGTTTTATTTCACTTTCAACGGTGCAGAATAAATGTATCTTATGTGTTTTGGACAATCCTTTTAATTGATGATACGCACGCAATTTATCACCTTTTTCCAAAGGATATGGAAAACGTGAGAGCATAATTATCAATGTTGGTTTATTTTCCAAGTGCTTTGCTAATTTTCAAGGTTATCGCTTCAAATTGATGCTGTGAGTTGATATATGCTTTTCCTTTCACACCAATTGCTTTTTTTTGTTGTTCATCGTTCGCGATTCCAATAATTGCTTGCGTAAATTCTTCAGCCGTTTCTGCAATGATAATTCCAGCAGTTGCAACATCAATTCCACTTGCTCCAATAGCAGTGGTGATAATTGGAACTCCCAATGAAAGCGCCTCCAAAAGTTTTACCCGAATACCACTTCCGCTTTGAATTGGGGAAACCAAAATACCGTTTTTCGCTATGAATGCTAAAGCATCGTCAACCGAACCAATAACCGAACAATTGGATGGTAAATTAGTGAATGAATTAGTTGAAATAAATGAACCTCCAATAACCAAAGGAGGTAGGTCGTTATTTTTGTTCCAAACTGCTTGAATTAAAAAATCAACAGCATCTTTGTTTGGCTTCCAATTCATTGAACCCAAGTGAAAGCATTGATTCACAGCATAATCGACATCGTAACTTGGTGCATTTATTGAAATTGGAATCGTTGTTATTGGAGTTTTAATTTTATTTTTTAAATCAGTTTCGTCAGCTTCCGATATTGTCCAAACAGCGGCTGCTTTATTTAAAAGAGCTAATTCCTCATTGCGTAACGTTCGAGCTAAACGTTTCAAATAAAAACGCTTCAACAACGATTTTTCAAAACGAGCTTGTTGTTCCCAAATTTGATGTTCTACGTTATGTGTACGGATAATCAATTTGGAGTTTCCGTTATCAATCGAAGAATATTGAGCTGCAGCATACAATCCATCACAAATAATGGCATCGTATTTTGCCTGATTTTGTTCTAGAAATGACTTTAATTCGGTTGAACAAAAACGCGAAAGGTTGTAACTTTTGTTACGAAGCAGGGCTACAATCGCCGCAATCGGTTTGATTTCTGTTGCAATTTTCAGCGGATGAATTACCGCGCAATAATTAGACAGCTCAGCTTTTGTTGCTGCTGTAAATGGGTGTTTGTGTGTGTCAAAAATCAAAGCATCAACTGTAGCTTCGTGATGCAGTGATTTGACTAATTGCATCATTGCAAAACAACCGCCATCTGCAATGGGAAAAGGAGTTTTATGAGCAATGTATAAAATCCTCATTTTCTACTTCCAAATGTGAAAATTAAACGCCATAACTTCTTGTCAGATACGGTTAAATCATTTGCTGCAGCAATCATTAACACAATAGCCATGGGAGCTAATGCAACAGTTGGCATCCACATTCCCCAAAATGGAGAAATGGAATTAGTTACCGCCAAGTTTTCACCGATACTAAACAAAACAAAATAGATCATGAACAACAAAGCAGCAATGACAACGGGCGCTCCAAAACCTCCTTTTTTGACAATTGCGCCAAGTGGTGCACCGACAAAGAACAAAACAATGATAGCTGCAGATAGTGCAAACTTCCGATGGAATTCGACGGCAAAACGAGCATTGTTATGTTTGATTGAATCGTAAAATGCTTTTTGACCTTCCAAATTTTGGTTTTGAAGGCGCAATGAAACAACAGCCGCTTCTGTTGCAGAGAAACGTTCCGAATCAGTAAGCTTTCTCATGTCAATCTTCCCAGCTGGAACAAATTGAAGTTGCTGAATCATTTTATTTTCTTTGGAACTTGTGTCGTTTTGATAAGCCAAACTCATGAAGAACGGCCGTTCTGACTTACGAGCAACAACAAATTGTTTCATATTTAAGTCAACCTGACGTTGCATGGAATCGTGAGCCTCACTAATTTGAAACACATTTAACATTTCGAATTCATCTTTGAAAAGTTCTTGTTTTGAACGATTCAAACTAAAACCCGTTAAATCCATTTTATAGGTCGCATCACTGAAGCTTGTAGTTCGCGCTGGACGGTAATCGCTACCAACACGTAATAACTTGTTTGTTCCAGTAAAAACAGGAGGTTGTGCATTTAGTTCTTCAATTATTTTCCCGCCTTTTAATTGAAACAACAAGTAATCACCATGCTCACTTTTGAAGATAGTACCCGAATCAGCCTTGATGGTTTTAACGATACTTGGATCGGTATAATCGTGAATTGTAATTCCTTGAAATGAATTTTCGTTACCCGACTTCACCTTAATTGCATATCCATCAATTCCTTTGGAATAGGAGCCAGGTGTAATTAAAACAGACACTTTGGTTTCTTGGATATCGTAAATCAACGAATGCCATTTCAAATTCGCAACAGGAATTACGTAATTAGAAAAATAAAAGGTTCCTAATGCAATGAAAACAACCACTGTAACAAGAGGACGGATGATTTTAAACAGCGATAAACCAGAGGATTTTAATGCGGTTAATTCATTGTTTTCAGCGAGATTACCCAATGTCATGATTGAACTAAGTAAAATAGCTAGGGGCAAAGCGAGTGGGATTAAACTAGCAGAAACGTAAAACAACAATTCTACTATTACAGAAACCTCCAAACCTTTCCCAATAAGGTCGTCGATGTATTTCCATGTAAATTGCATGATTAACATGAACATGGAAATAAAGAACGTTACAATAAACGGTCCCGTAAACGATCGTATGCTAAAAAGAGTGAGTTTCTTCACGTATTAATTCTGTACTACAAATATAGGTAATAATTGGTGTAATAAGGGTTTGGTTTTTTGGCTTCATGAGCAATTGCTGAAATATTAATGCTGAAAATTTGATTTAAAACCAATTTCATTTCTAGGTTTTTTTTGTTCGTTGATGAATTGAACCAAATAATTATAAATCATATCAACTCTTTCATCATTATTTTTAATTGATTTTCTCATTTCTTCAATTTGCAATAAAATATCTTTATGTGTTAAAAGCATCTCTCTCATTTTAATAAATAGTTCAATTATTTTTATACTTATTTGATTAGCCCTTTCACTTTTTAAGACATTAGAAAGTTGCAAAACACCATGTTCAGTAAAAACAAAAGGTAAATGACCACCTAAATATTGTTTTGAAGGTATCGCATTTTGCGAGACCATTACATCAACTTCATTTTCTGTTAGCTGAAACATGAAATTTTCAGGAAAACGCATTTTGTTTCTTTTGACTTGTTCTCTTAACCTGAAAGTTTTCACATCAAAAAGAATTGCCAAATCTCTATCCAACATTACGCTAGTTGATCTTAATTGGTATATTTTACTAATAATTGTTTCGTCAGGAATAATAAAATTTTCACCCATTTCTACTTGTGATTTATAGTTACTCTAATTTATTGAAAATACTTTATAAAAACAAACCATTTAATAGCTTTGAAAACTACCCATCCTTAAACTTATAAAATAACCCAACCTGTGGCTGAGGCTCTCGAAACCAACGGTTATCCATTCCCAAAACATTTATCATTCATGATTGTTGTATGAATAGTATTGACAAGGAATAAAAAACTCTGTTTCATGAACAAACAATATTTAGATGCCAATCGAATAAACGCTTTCGAAAAACAACAAAGAGTTCATTTAATCAATAGTATTGGTGGTTTTAAAAGTGTTGTTTTAGTTGGAACAACAGATTCAACTGGTTTAGAAAATTTAGCAATTTTTAGTTCATTGGTTCACATAGGCGCCAATCCACCATTAATTGCATTGATTTTTCGTCCAAGTCCGCCTGAAAGAGATACGCTAGGTAATATTCTATCAACTGGATTCTATACAATAAACCACATCAACGAATCAATATTCAAGCAAGCACATCAAACATCTGCGCGTTATGATCAAGATATTTCTGAATTTAACGCTGTTGGTTTGACACCCGAATACAAAAATGATTTCCTCGCACCTTTTGTAGCTGAAAGTAATGTGCAATTGGGTATAACATTTAAAGATAAAGTTGATATTCAAATCAACAACACAACTATGATTATTGGAGAAATCACGCAGTTGTACATACCTGAAAATGCGCTAAATTCTGATGGTTTTGTAAATATCGAAGCGCTAAACACCATAACTTGTTCTGGTTTGGATAGCTATCACAAAACAATTCAATTGGACCGCTTGAGCTATGCAAAACCTAAACTACCTGTCACATCGATATTAAACAATGATTAAAACAGCCATTAATATTGTTTGGTTTAAAAGGGACTTGCGCTTGCAAGACAACGAAGCATTGAAGGCTGTGCAAGATGAAAATTCACCGATACTTTTGCTGTATTTTTTTGAACCGAGTATCATGGAATACGATGATTCAGACGTGCGGCATTGGCGCTTTGTGTTTGAATCAATTCAAGACATACAAAAGCAATTGCACCATCTTGGAATTGATGCAACAATACACGTTTTTCACCAAGAAGCATTGTTTGTATTCGAACATTTGGCGCAACTTTTCACAATTAAGTCAGTTTTTTCTCACCAAGAAACAGGTAATCAATTGACGTTTCAACGTGATATATCTGTTGGGATTTTTTTTCGAAAGGAACAGATCATTTGGCACGAAAGTCAAACAAACGGTGTTATTCGTAAATTAAAATCACGCGAAAATTGGGATGCGCTTTGGAAACAAAAAATGAGCTCAAACCCAGTTAGTTTTGAACCCAGCAAACTTCAATTTATCACCTTAGATCGTGAACTATATAAAAAATTAAAAGGACCCGATTTACCCGAAGAAATCACAACAAGCAACCCGAATTTCCAGCAAGGTGGCGAAACCTTAGCATGGCGTTATTTGAACAGTTTCCTGAAAGATCGTTACGTAAATTACAGCAAACACATATCAAAACCTGCTTTGAGTCGTAAAAGTTGTAGTCGTTTGTCGCCTTATCTTGCATATGGAAACATCAGCATGCGCATGGTTTTTCAACAAACGGTTATGCGCTACGAATCTTCCTCTAACAAAGGTGCATTGGCGAATTTCATTTCTCGTTTGCATTGGCATTGTCACTTTATACAGAAGTTTGAAAGCGAATGCCGCATGGAGTTTGAAAATGTCAATCGTGCATACGATCAATTACCAAAAAACAAAAACGAAGCATACATAAAAGCTTGGCAAACAGGTCAAACTGGCGTGCCAATTGTAGATGCGTGTATGCGCTGTTTGGTTGAAACAGGATATGTTAATTTTCGCATGCGCGCAATGGTTGTATCATTCTTTGTTTTCAACCTGTGGCAAGATTGGCGCGAATTACATTTTTTAGCCCGCCAATTTCTAGATTACGAGCCAGGCATTCACTACCCGCAATTGCAAATGCAAGCAGGTGTTACAGGAATTAACACCATTCGTATTTACAATCCGATCAAAAATTCAGAAGACCACGATTCAGATGCGGTTTTCATCAAAAAATGGATTCCTGAGCTTGCTGAAGTTCCACCTCATTTGATTCACGAACCTTGGAAATTAACATGGATGGATCAGCAACTTTATGGGTGTGAAATTGGGAAAGATTATCCTTTTCCAATTGTTGATATTGAAGATACACGTAAATATGCAAGCGATATCGTTTGGAAGTACAGAAAGCAAACAGCTGTTAAAGTAGAAGGCGCTCGTATTCTAAAAACACATGTTAGAAATTCAACGAATAAAATAAAAAACAAAAAAGCGTAATGGCATTATTTTTAAAAGCGGATTGGGAAAACATCATCATGGTGAATTATGAAATTGATCCAAATCTTTTGCGAAATTATCTTCCGAATGGCGTGGAAATAGATTTGTTTGAAAATAAATGCTACATCAGTTTAGTTGGCTTCATGTTCAAAAACACGAAAATATTCAATGTGCCTATTCCTAAACTTGGAACATTTGAAGAAATTAATTTGCGCTTTTATGTGAAACGAACAGAAGGAGATAAAGTGAAAAGAGGTGTTGTTTTTATTAATGAAACAATTCCATATCGTTTGGTTGCATGGGTTGCTAATAAGTTATACCACGAGCATTATTCAGTCGTTCCTACAAAGCATCGTGAAACAAAAAACACAATCGCCAACTCAATTAAGTTTGAGTGGCTAAAACACTTAAAATGGAATAGTATAGAAGTTACTCATTCAAACGAGTTAAATCAGATGGAACCAAATAGCTTAGAAGAATTTATCTATGAACATTATTACGGTTTCACAAAAGTTTCTGATTCTAATACTGAAGAATATAAATTACAACATCCAAGTTGGTTGACGCAACCAGTTTTGAGTTATCAAATTGAATGCGACTTTGAAAAAATGTATGGTAATGATTTTAGCATACTCAACACAACCAATCCAACAGCTGTATTTATTGCAAAAGGTTCTAAAGTGGGCATTAACTGGAAAAGAAAAAAACTATCCATATGAAAGGTGTAAAAAAACAACATTTACCAAGTAAAATATGTGTCGTTTGTCAACGGCCATTTAGTTGGCGCAAAAAGTGGGAACTTGTTTGGGAAGAAGTGAAATATTGCAGTGATCGTTGTCGAACTAAAAAAACAACAGCATGAATCATCCTATGACCTTGCGTCTTATTCTTGGCGACCAATTAAACGAACAACATACTTGGTTTAACGATGTTTCTTCATCCGTTACTTACGTGATGATGGAAGTGCGAACAGAAACAGACTATGCCCAACACCACATTCAAAAAGTACTTGGCTTTTTTAGTGCAATGCGTAATTTTGCAAGTTGGCTTCGCAGTAAAAATCATCAAGTTATCTACCTTAAATTAACTGACGATAAAAACCTACAGTCTTTCAGCGCGAATCTTCAAGTAATCATTGCATCCAATAAGTTCGAGAAATTTGAATACCAATTGCCCGATGAATACCGATTAGATCAAGAATTAGCTCTTTTTTGTGCAACGTTAACAATTCCTTTTTCCGCTGTTGATTCAGAACACTTTTACACCAGTAGAAACGAACTTGGTGACTTTTTTCAAGGTAAAAAAACATTCATAATGGAAAGTTTTTACCGCAACATGCGAACAAAACACAATGTGTTAATGGATGGAAGTCAACCCGTCACTGGAAAATGGAATTACGACGATGATAACCGGAAGAAAATCCCTAAAAACCATGTCCCGACAGCACCACTTGTTTTTAAGAATGATGTTTCAGATATTCATGATGAACTTATCTTGTCTGGGATAAAAACCATTGGTAATTGTCAACCAAAAGCGTTTATTTGGCCTATCAATAGGAAGCAATCAGTAGCATTATTAGCTTATTTTATCGATGAATGTCTGCCGCTTTTCGGAACGTTTCAAGATGCGATGGCTCCAAATCAATGGTCGCTTTACCACGCACGGATTTCTTTTTCAATGAACACGAAAATGCTTTCTCCAAAAGAAGTAATCAACGCCGCTATTGCTGCTTGGGAAGAGAATCCAGAGCGAATTTCGTACAATCAACTAGAGGGTTTTGTGCGTCAAATCATTGGCTGGCGCGAATACATGCGGGGAATTTATTGGAATCAAATGCCCGCTTACCAATCAAAAAACTTTTTTAATCACCAGAACAAACTTCCGGAATGGTTTTGGACAGGTCAAACAAAAATGAACTGTTTGAAAGACGCCATCAACCAGTCATTGGATTTTGGTTATGCGCATCACATACAACGCTTGATGATCACTGGGAATTTCGCGCTTTTAGCAGGCGTTCATCCAGATGCAGTAGATGCTTGGTATTTAGGGATTTATATCGATGCAATTGAATGGGTAGAAATTACGAATACCCGAGGTATGAGTCAATTTGCAGATGGTGGACTTCTTGCAACGAAACCGTATGTCAGCTCAGCAACATACATTGATAAAATGAGTCATTACTGCGGAACATGTTATTACTCAAAAGCAAGTAAAACGGGTGAGAAAGCTTGTCCTTACAACAGTTTGTATTGGAACTTTTATGATCAACACGAAGCGTTATTATTGAAAAATCCGCGAATAGGGATGATGTATGCTGTTTGGCGAAAAATGGCACCTGCTGATAAAACAGCATTATTGGAACAAGCACAGTATTATTTAAATCACATCAACGAGTTATGAAAACAGCAATCATTTGGTTTAAAACAGATTTACGACTTCACGACAATGAAACGCTTGTCAAAGCCATTGCACAGAATGACCAAGTTATTCCTGTTTATTGCTTCGATGAGCAACATTTTCAGCAAACAACCAGTGGTTTCAGAAAAACAGGTGATTTTAGAACACAGTTTATCCGTGAAGCTGTAAAAGATTTACAAGAAAACTTGAAAAAGAAAGGTTCAAATTTATTGATAGTAGTTGGGAAACCAGAAATTGAACTGCCAAAATTGGCTCAAGCGTACAATGTACATCAGGTTTATGCCAAAAAAGAAGTCGCTTACGAGGAAAAAGCAACAGCTTCTTTGGTTGAAAATGCACTTTGGAAAATCAAATGCGAATTAAAAACATACAGCACAAGCACACTTTACAACGCTTCCGATTTACCATTTTCCATTCGTGATATTCCAGATATGTTTACTTCTTTTCGGAAAAAAGTTGAAAAAGAATCACAAATTCGAGGAGTGTTTAAAACACCTGAAACGATCAAATCACCGACTTTACCAACTACGGAATTGCCATCATTGCACCAATTGAATGCGCAAGAAGTAATACAAGATGATCGAGCTGCTCTTGTTTTCAAAGGAGGAGAAACAGTTGCACTTCAACGCTTGAAACATTATTTTGAAGAAAGTCATGCCATCGCCAGCTATAAAGCAACAAGAAACGGATTAATTGGACCTGATTATTCATCAAAATTCTCCGCATGGTTGGCTTTAGGTTGTGTTTCACCTCGTTTTATTTACGACCAATTAAAACACTACGAAAAAGCGTTTACAGCTAATGAATCGACTTACTGGTTGTATTTTGAATTGTTGTGGCGCGATTATTTTCGGTTCATGTTTAAAAAATACCAAACTTCTTTTTTTTTGAAAAATGGTTTTCAAGACAAACCAATCACAACAGATTCGAATAAGGATTTAGTTGATAAATGGATCAATGGCACAACGGGTCAAGATTTTGTTGATGCTAATATGAAGGAATTGAAATTGACTGGCTTCATGAGTAATCGCGGTCGTCAAAATGTTGCCAGTTATTTTTGTCACGATTTAATGTTGGATTGGCGCATTGGTGCACGTTACTTCGAAGAGCAACTAATTGATTACGATGTATGCAGCAATTGGGGGAATTGGGCTTACCTCGCAGGAGTTGGAAACGATCCAAGAGGAACGAGAGCATTTAATTGTGAAAAGCAAGCAAACGATTACGATAAAAACGGAGCTTATCGGGAATTGTGGTTAACAAAATCATAAATAAATGAAATTGTAATTAATTATAAAACCAAATCGAAAACAAACAGCTTTAAAGCCGTTTTTTTCCTCCAAAACGATAGACTAAATTGACAGCTGCTTGAAAACCAATTTGTTTTACATCGTAAGAAATTAATCCACCGTTAGAATTAACATAATTAAAAGACGTGGAATTGTTTAGATTGAGTCCTAATTCCGTGTTTATTTGAAAATACTTGGAAAAATTGAACTGGTAACCACCGTTCAATGCAATTCTATAATATGTTCTTGTTGGAGCAGGGTAGAATACTGTGTTTGATGTTGTATTATCATAAAAATCTATTACACCATTCATTCTACCAAGATAATACCCAAATAAAATATATGGAGTTATTTTTTGATTATCACCTTGCATTATTGTAAATTCTAATCCCGATTCAATAATCAGTTCTCTTTTATAATTCCAATAAAAACTATAATTCTCACTGTAGTTAGTATCTTTCAATTGCCCAAACCCTATCCTTAAAGGTAAACGAATACCAAAATTATCAGATAAATTATACTGAAGATATAAGCTTTGATGATAGTTTGTTGAAATAGTTCTATCAAATTCACTTCCGATTTGAGATAAAGGTGAAAGCAAATTAAATCCAATAGAAAATTTATTATAAACATATTTACTTGGGTCTTGAGAAGTGCCGGAAGACTCTTTAGGAGAAGAATTCACAGGTTCAAAACCACCAATAATATCAAATAATCGAACATTTTCAACATTAGTATGATTTGAGAATGATTTTAAAGAATTAATTGATCTGACTTCTTTTTTATCATTTAGTTGATATTGATAATAAAATTCTGTTTTACTTTGTTTTTTTTGTTTGTGTAATATTTTAGATTCCTTTTTTATTTT
>ERZ650308.803-NODE-803-length-16897-cov-4.390452_pt1 | contig 16897 bp, 15 predicted proteins | sample MGYA00376244_ERZ650308 | MGnify/ENA primary metagenome ERZ650308 (study PRJEB26733, sample SAMN07839295) | wastewater metagenome | biome: small river; feature: stream; material: water | place: USA: North Carolina | collected 2016-04-26 ... | reverse complement strand
AACCTTCTTCGTTAGCCAAACGGTGAACATAAACCTTTAAGTCTTTGCTTACTTTGAATTGTTGCCCTGCTATCTCTACGATTGCGTACATAACAAATTGTTTATTAATTTTTAAGGTTGCAAATATATAACTTTTTTTTGTTTCTACAACACTTCTTTAAAAAAGTGTTTTTCTTTTTTTCATGATCTACCTGCCCCAGACAGAAGCGACAGCCCTGAGCGTGGCTTTTATTTTGCTTTTATCGACAAAAAACAGCGACCTTGGGAGCTCGTTTTTGTCTCCATAAAAAACAAAAAAAGCACCGAAGGCTATAGCGTAGGGCTGGAATAAGGCCCTACAAATAGCTTTAACTTAAAATTAAGGAATTGATAACCATTTATTTTTATTTTTGTGTAACATTTGGTATCATGGGGTTACTAATGTAAATGTCAACTAAAATTTAATAGTTATTTATGAAAAAATCACTAATCGCTTTAAGTACTTTGCTTATGCTAGGAGGAACTGCTTTTTCTCAGAAGGTTGCTTTTGAGGAATATGATTTAGACAATGGTCTGCACGTCATATTACACAATGATAATTCGGCTCCAGTCGTAATTACGTCTGTAATGTACCATGTGGGTGCCAAAGATGAACAACCAAACAGAACAGGTTTTGCCCATTTTTTCGAACATTTATTGTTTGAAGGAACGGCCAACATCAAGCGTGGTGAATGGTTTAAAATAGTTACTGCCAATGGCGGAACTAATAATGCAAATACTACAGAAGACCGTACGTACTATTATGAAGTTTTCCCTTCTAACAATTTGGAAATGGGATTATGGATGGAATCAGAACGACTTTTACACCCTGTAATCAACCAAATAGGTGTTGATACACAAAATGAAGTAGTAAAAGAAGAAAAAAGATTGCGTTATGACAACAGTCCGTATGGAGAATTGATTCCGCAAGTAAAGAAAAACATGTTTAAAAACCACCCGTACCGTTGGACAACCATTGGTTCTATGGACCATTTAGACGCTGCTACTTTAGAGGAATTTCAAGCTTTTAACAAGAAATTTTACATCCCAAACAATGCTGTTTTAGTCGTTGCGGGAGATATCGCTAATGTAAATCAAACGAAAGAGTGGATTCAGAAATACTTTGGATCAATTCCAAAAGGAGCTCCAATCGTTCGTGAAACGTATACAGAAGAGCCAATTACCGAAACAATAAGAGCTCGATTTGAGGATCCGAACATTCAAAAAGAAATGGTGGTTGCTGCCTACAGAACACCTTCAATGAAAACAAGAGACGCAAGAGTTTTGGATATGATTTCGACTATCTTATCGGAAGGAAAAAGCTCTAGAATGTACAAAAAGATTGTAGATGACAAAAAAATGGCACTACAAATTGGTGCGTTTAGCTACAGCCAAGAAGACCATGGAACTTACATCTTATACGGTTTACCACAAGGCGAAAATACATCAGCAGATTTATTAAAAGAAGTAGATGAAGAAATTGTAAAACTTCAAACTGAATTAATTTCTGAAAACGAATTACAAAAATTGAAAAACATCTATGACAATAATTATGTAAACAGTAATTCGAGCGTAGAAGGAATTGCTGACAACTTAGCGACCTATTATATGCTATACAAAGATGTGCAATTAATCAATACTGAAATTGAAATCTACCGCTCTATTACTCGTGAAGAGATTAGAGATATCGCAAAAAAATATTTGAATCCAAATCAACGATTGATTCTTGATTATGCTCCTGCAAAAGATAAGGCAGAAGTGAACTCAAATGATCAAGTTAAATAATCTATCGATGAATCAAAATAGTAAAAAAATGAAAACTTTTAGTATGAGTAAAAAAATAGCATTACTAGTAACAAGTTTGTTCTTTTCCGTAATTATGCAAGCACAAGACAGACCGCAACCTAAATCAGGACCTGCACCTAAAATCAACATCAACAAACCCCAAACGTTTACGCTTCCTAACGGATTGAAAGTATTGGTGGTTGAAAACCATAAACTTCCAAGAGTTTCGTTCAATTTGACTATTGACAACACGCCATACGCGGAAGGAAATAAAAAAGGTGTAGATGATTTAACAAGTAGTTTGATTGGAAACGGTTCGGTTACGATCTCAAAAGATAAATTCAACGAAGAGATCGACTTTTTAGGAGCCAACATTAACTTTTATTCGTCGGGAGCCTCTGCTTCAGGATTGTCAAAATATGCAAAACGTATTTTAGAACTTTTAGCTGATGGCGCTTTGAATCCGAATTTCTCACAAGAGGAATTGGATAAAGAGAAAGACAAATTGATCGAAAACTTAAAAACACAAGAGAAAAGTGTAACTGCGGTTGCAAACCGAGTTGAAGGCGTTCTTGCTTACGGAAAAAACCATCCTTCTGGAGAGTACCTTTCTGAAGAAACGATAAAAAACGTAACATTAGAAGACGTAAAAAACCAATACAATTCGTATTTCGTACCTGCTAATGCGTACTTAGTAATTACGGGTGACGTGAAATTGAAAGACGTTAAAAAAGCGGTTGAAAAATTATTCAATCCATGGGCAGCTGCTACAGCGCCTAAATTGACGTATCCAAATCCTAAAAACATAGCGTATTCGCAAATCAATTTTATCGATATGCCTAATGCGGTACAATCTGAAATTTCTGTAATCAATACGGTAGATTTAAAAATGGCAGATGCCGATTTCTTTCCTGTAATTATTGCCAATCAAGTACTTGGAGGCGATTTCAACAGTTACTTGAACATGAATTTAAGAGAAGCACACGGGTGGACCTATGGCGCGCGTTCTAGTGTTGGATTTGATAAAAATCAATCCAGCCTATTCAAAGCGAATTCACAAGTAAGAAACATGGTTACCGATAGTGCTGTGGTTGAATTCATGAAAGAAATCAACAAAATCAGAACAGAAAAAGTAGCCGACGAAATGCTGAACAATGTAAAACAAGGGTACATCGGACGTTTTGTAATGCAAGTTGAAAAACCGGCAACTATAGCTAGATATGCTTTAAACATTCAGACGCAAGGATTACCCGCAGACTTCTACGAAAACTACATCAAAAACATCAATGCGGTTACTGCAGAAGACGTATTACGTGTAGCTAATAAATACTTCCTAGCAGAAAATGTAAGAATCGTAGTTGTTGGTAAAGGTACCGACGTAATTCCAGGGTTAGAAAAATTAAAAATGCCTATTTTCTATTTTGACAAATACGGTAACCCAACCGAAAAACCAGCAATGAAAAAACCAGTTCCGGCAGGTGTTTCAGTCAAAACAGTAATTGACAAATACATTGCTGCAGTAGGTGGAGAAAAAGCTGTTAAAACTGTAAAAACAATTGCTACTACAGGTACAACTTCTATCCCTCAAGCACCAGCACCACTAACGTATACTTCAAAATCTGATAGTAAAGGAAACATGAGTGTAGAACTAGCAATGGGCGGCATGAGCTTGATGAAACAAGTGGCTAACCAAAAAGGAGGATATGCTGTTCAACAAGGTCAGAAAAAAGCCATTGAAGGAAAAGACCTAGAAGACATGAAAGAAAATGCAAAACCTTTTTCAGAAACTATTTTGGCAACAAAAGCTGGAGTTACAGTTGCTGCAATCGAACCGATTAATGGAAGTGATGCCTTTGCAGTTGTAGATGGTGATACCACCCACTACTTTGATGTTGCTACCGGATTAAAAACGGCTGAAGCAAAAACAAGTGAGCAAGGCGGCAAAAAAATGACAGCTACAACTTACTACAACGACTATAAAGACGTTAAAGGAGTGAAAGTTGCTTTCAATATCGTGATGAACATTGGTATTGAATTGAACATTAAAATTTCAGAAATCAAAATCAACGAAGGAGTTTCCGATAAAGATTTTGAATAACAAATGATCAACTATTTTAAAAAAACCGTCAGCAATGGCGGTTTTTTTTATGGCATGCCGGTACCTACCGTCGGGCTATCGGCTGTATCTTTGGTTTTGCTGCGATACACCAAAGGATGCCGCCTCCATCCCTCATGCAGTTTTATCCTAAAATGTATTTGAAATAAATCATACAAAAGAATGTAAGATTTTTTTATCTTTGATGAGTGCTTGCAAATAGTTAATTCAAAAACCCGAACAAATTTACCAAAGTTAATCAGCACAAAAAGCTAATAAATTATGAGAAAAATAACTTTAACCTTAATAGGTCTTTTTTGTATAAACTTAATTCATGCACAACAAAAAGCAATTACAGAAACCGGAGAAGAAGTAATATTATTTGATGACGGTACTTGGAAACTCCAGAACGAAGATGAAAAGGTAGAACAAGAAACGCCAACTAATCCATTCAAATATAAAAAAGACAAAGAATCAACTTTTTTATTAAAAAGCAACAAATTTAATGTTGGATTTTGGTTGAACCCAAAAATATGGTCTTTTAAGAAAGCGACCGAGGAGTCTGAAGCTGAATATAAACTTCAGTTGAAAAGTGGCGATATATACGGAATGATTATTACTGAAAAAGTTGAGATTCCTCTTGAAACGTTAAAAACTATTGCGCTTGATAACGGTAAGGCAGCTGCGCCCGACCTGAAAATTGTCAAAGAAGAATACCGAACCGTAAATGACATAAAAGTGCTTCTTCTTCAAATGAATGGCACTATCAAAGGAATAAAATTTTCTTATTATGGATACTACTTTTCTAACGCTAATGGTACGGTCCAATTAATAACATATTCGTCAAAAAAAATATTAGAAAACAATAAAACGAAAATTGAAGAACTGCTAAATGGTTTAGTTGAACTAAATTAATTAATATTGCTCGATTTAATCATCTCAATAAACCAATCTTTCTAATCACCCTACTTTTTACTTGACAAATACACGCCAAGCAATACAACAAAAGCACCTACAAACTGAATGGGAGTCAACATTTCACCATCAAGTAAGCCCCAAAAGAACGCTACGATAGGAATTAAATACGTTACTGAGGTAGCAAAAACAGGCGACGAAATTTGTATCAATTTAAAAAACAAAATGTTCGCAATTCCGGTGCCTACAACACCTAAAACCGCAACAAAAAGCAGTGCATGTTGAACATTGGGTTGATGAAGTACCGAAATAAAATCTGTGCTTAACAACACTACTAGTGCAGGAAAAAAAAGCACCAAAAAATTACCCGTGGTTATGCTTAATGGCTTTACATCGGCCAAATATTTTTTTAATAAATTCACATTCAAAGCGTAACATATTGACGCAACCAAAACCAATAAAGCATACCAGTAATTTTGCCCCGGATGATTCATGGCTCCATTAACAATAAGCAGCAACGTACCAATCAAGCCAATTACCACACCGATAATTTGGGTTCTTTTGAACGTGAGACCAAAGGCCAAAGCACCCAAAATTAAAGTATTTAATGGCGTTAACGAATTGAGTATGGAACTAACTGAGCTGCTGATTTGGGTTTGCGCCAAAGCAAATAAAAAGGCCGGAATAAAAGTCCCAAAAAATGAAGTCAATACAATATATTTCCATTGGTTTCTTTTGATTTCGGTAAGACTTCTAAACCCAATTAGAAGAAGAAAAACAGCCGAAAACAAAACACGCAACGAACCAAGCTGCATGGGCGAAAGTCCAACCAAGCCCCTTTTGATCAATATAAATGAACTTCCCCAAATAAGCGAAAGCATCAAAAGTAAAATCCATTTCAAATTTTTCAATTCCATAATCCTATAAATTTTGTGATAAAATTATCATCTGTCACATCAAAAAAACTTTAACTTTGTTCTTCAAAAATTAAAAAGAATCACAAAACCCCAAGTACCATGAATACATTTAAAAATATTGCGGTCATTGCTTTGCTTTCTGTTTCATTATTTGGATGCAAAGATACAGCAAGCCAACCAACAAAAGAGATTGCAACTACAAAAAACACCAAAGCACCAGCCAAAAACCCACAAACTGCAACCTTTCATATCGAAGGAATGACTTGCGCAATTGGATGTGCAAAAACCATTGAAGACGATTTGTCTAACATGGAGGGAGTTCAAAAAGCTAGTGTTGATTTTGAAAAAAAACAAGCTACTGTAAACTTTGATGCCGATCAATTATCTGCAGATGATTTGGTTAAAAAAGCAGAAGCTGCCGCTGATGGGGCAACTTATAAAGTTTCTGAATTAAAAGTAGGTAAATAAACTTACTTCCATTTGATGGTTTCCATCAAATGTTGCATGTCATTTCTGATATAATCTGCAGCGGGCATAATAGAATCATAGTTGGGTTTGGTATAGAAATATACCGAACCTGTTACAAAATGGTGCAAACTATCGGTCACATAAAACTGCGCATTGGTTGCAGCATTACCCCCTACTCGATAAAACATTCCGTATACCTTTCTTTCTGGATTTAAATAAGGTTGCTCCACAATATCATCGGCTTTAATGACGTGTTTATAGGTCAAATTCTGTGCATCTTTCAATAGAGAATCAATATCACCATGCACCCCTTTGTAGGTCAAATAAATGGTAGCTTTCATTTTGGGATATGAAATAGAAAAACCACATGCTCCATCTTCTTTGATCAAAGCATCGTTATTCATCTCAAATTTCATTGGACAGTGATTTTCAAAAAAAGCATATTCGGCAACCGGATAATCGAGTCGCAATTGACTCGATGGCTTAGGCAATGTATCTTCTTTACAGCTCACTAAAAGCAATAAAAACAAAACACTAGCTGTTCCAAAGAAATATATTTTTTTAGGCATCGATTGTAACTTTAATTTGTTTTATTCTTCTTTTATCAATTGATTGGATGGTAAAAATACAATTTTCAAAACGAATTTTTTGTCCTTTTTTCGGAAAATTCCCGACTAGTTCAAGGATAAATCCCGCCAATGTTTCAGCTTCTCCTTTCTGGGTTTCGTACATAGATTCGTCAACATGCAAAATTCGATAAAAGTCTTTTAAATTTATTTTCCCTTCAAACAAATAATTGTTTGCATTGATTTTTGAAAAATTGATGTTATCCTCATCAAATTCATCACTGATGTCTCCTACAATTTCTTCGATAATGTCTTCTAATGAAATAATTCCTGAAGTGCCTCCATATTCGTCAACTACAATCGCCAAATGACTTTTCATCCCCTGAAAATCTTTCAGCAAATTATCAAGTTTTTTATTTTCTGGAACAAAAAAGGGCTCCCGAATCAGTTCTTGCCAATTGAAGTGCACTTCATTGATATAGGGAATCAAATCTTTCACAAACAAAACGCCTTTTATTACATCTATATTGTCTTGGTAGACCGGAATTCTAGAATAGCCTTTCTCAACGATTTTCGGATAGATTGCTGCAAAGGTAGCTTCTATATCCAACGCGAATACATCTACCCTCGGACTCATCACTTGTTTTACCTCTGTATTGCCAAAAGTAACGATCCCTTGTAATATTTTTTGCTCTTCGTCTGATGTAGCTTCTGACGAAGTTAATTCTAATGCCTGAGAAAGTTGATCAACAGAAAAATTGGTTTTTTGCTTCCCTAATTTATGAGACACAAACTCTGAAAAATCTCGTAATGGAATGCTGAGTGGCGTAAACAACTTGTCTAAAACTGCAATTGGATACGCCAGAAATAAAACGCATTGCACCTTGTTTTTATGAAAAGTAACTTTTGGAGCCACTTCTCCAAACAACAAGAGTAATAAGGCGATACAAGCCACTTGAACCAACCACTGAATGGTTTTTGAATCAATAGCAGAAAAGAAGATAGGGCAATAATGAAAGAAGAGAAGAATTACCGAAAGGGTAGTAAAATTATTGGCAATCAAAAGTGTTGCCAATAATTTTTTGGGTTGATTTACTAATTTAATAACGGTAGGTGCAACCGGAATATTTGACTGTGACAGGTCTTCCAATTCTTTTTTGGTTAACGAAAAAAAAGCGACTTTAGCAGTCGTAATCATCACCAAAACAAACAAAAAAACAACCAAAAGAATCATTCCAAAAAATACATTGGAATCTAGTGCTGTAAAAAATGAAAAACTGGGTTCAGGATCCAAGCAACCTATAATTAATTAAACAAAAACTTAGTAGGGCAAATCATTTATGGGTGAATCTGCAGATTCGTAATCAACTGATTTTGAATCATTAGCGTTATTTCTGTTGTTTTCCATTTCCTTTTTCACATTCAAAAAGGTAAATTCTGTAACCTGAATTTCTGTCGTGTATTTGGTCGTTCCGTCCTCAGCTTGCCACTGACGGGACTTGATTCTACCTTCAACATATATTTTATCCCCTTTTGTCAAGAATTTTTCACAAATCTCCGCTGCTTTATTTCTTACAACTAGATTGTGCCACTCGGTAGAGGTTATTTTTTCATTCGTTTGTTTATTGATATAAACTTCATTAGTTGCCAATGGGAATCGACCTATGCAATTTCCTCCTTCAAAATAATGCATTTTAATATCATCACCTAAGTGACCGATTAGCATTACTTTATTTAACGTTCCTGCCATAATTGTTTGGTTTTTAATAATTTCAAAAATACAAATATAAATTTAAATAAGATACTTTTGAATAAAATTATGAAGTACGATCGGAAATGGAAGTTTTTCAAGCTCATCCAAAGGTATTCCGTTTGGAATGTGATGGTGCAATTTGATGTAATAAAAACGTAAAGTTAAATTTTGATGCGACAATTTATGGGTGATTTTCAAATCATTATACACATAAATTTCATCGATATCATTATCTGTGCTCTGCATCTCAATTTGCTTTTTTATCTCTTCGATAGAAGCCTCCGATTCGGTTTCAATAAAAGGAAACTCATATAAATTATGCCAAATTCCTTTTTGTGTTCTTTTAGAAACAATAGTTTGATTTTCATCATCTCTGTACACTAAATAATGTAAAAAGCGCTGGGTAACTTTCGTTTTCTTCAATTTAACAGGACGTGCGCTGACGTTGTTATTTTGAAGCGCCAAACAAGCATGAGAAAAGATACATTGGTTACAATTAGGGTTTTTAGGCACACATTGCATTGCACCAAACTCCATGATCGCTTGATTAAACAATGCTGGTTGCTCTTTGGAGATGAGTTCTTGCGCCAAATCAAAAAATTCATTTCGCGCTTTTGAAGAAGAAATATCTGTGTCTATATCAAAAAAACGGGACAATACTCGAAATACATTTCCGTCAACAACCGAAACCACTTCGTTGAACGCAAAAGAGGCAATCGCGGCGGCCGTATAAGGTCCTACTCCGTTCAACTTTAACAAATCGTGATAATTATTGGGGAAAACGCCTTGGTATTCGGACACAATTTGCTGCGCAGTTTTGTGCATGTTTCGTGCGCGTGAATAATAGCCCAAGCCTTGCCAAAGTTTCAAAATAGCTTCTTCATCGGCGGCGGCAAAATCAAAAATAGTAGGATATTTTTCAGTAAAAGCAAGATAATAGGGCAATCCTTGTGCTACTCGGGTTTGTTGCAAAATAATTTCGGACAACCAAATTTTGTATGGATTTGTGGTATTTCGCCATGGCAAATCACGCTTTTCTTGTAAATACCAATGCAATAAAGAGTTAGAAAAATACATAAATTTAAATAGCTTACAAATATAAAAGATTATATGTATAAATTTTAATCCATTATCCTTGAAATATTGTATTTTTAATTCATATATTTGCACTCTCAAAAAAAATTACACATAATATAAATACGAAAGAAAATGACGAAAGCAGATATCGTAGCGAAAATTTCTGAAAAACTTGGACTTGAAAAAGGAGACGTTCAATCTACAGTTGAAAGTTTCATGGAAGAAGTAAAAAACTCTTTAGAAACAGGAGATAACGTTTATTTAAGAGGATTTGGAAGTTTTATCATCAAAACAAGAGCTGAAAAAACAGGAAGAAATATTTCTAAAAATACAACAATAAAAATTCCAGCTCACAATATTCCAGCATTCAAACCAGCTAAAGTATTTGTTGAAGGAGTAAAAACAAAAACAGAAATTGCAGTTTAAAAAAAATTATTTATTAATCATAAAAACATAACCTATGCCAAGCGGTAAAAAAAGAAAGAGACATAAGGTAGCGACGCACAAACGTAAAAAAAGAGCGAGAGCTAACCGTCATAAAAAGAAAAAGTAGTTTTAAACTACTTTTTTCTTTTTAACGTTCATTGAAAACGAATTTTTAGAATCCCTTTAATTGCTATTAATCAGCACCTCTGATTTATTATGCAGTAAAAATCTATAAAATTCTTCGGGTAAATCCTGTAAAAAAATTAATGTTTAATCCATCCTTACAAATCATTCTGTAGTGAAAACTACTGCAATTTTATGTTTGGATAAAAATTTACAATGTGAATAAAGAACTGATTATCAGATCTAGTGAAAATAGTGTAGATTTTGCCTTATTAAAAGATGGAAAACTAATTGAATTACACAAAGAGAAAGAAGAAAAAAACAACAGTTTTCTGGTAGGTGACATTTTTGTTGCCAAAATTAGAAAACCCGTTGCGGGCTTAAACGCTGCTTTTGTAAATGTTGGCTTTGAAAAAGACGCCTTTTTACATTACCACGATTTGGGACCAAATCTAGCTTCTTATTTGAAATTCATTAAACTTGTAAGCGCAGGTAAAATAAAAGATTTCTCCCTAAAAAACTTTAAGTTTGAAAGCGAAATTGACAAAGACGGCTCAATTACCGATATATTGAGCTCTAATCAATCCGTTTTAGTACAAGTAGTTAAAGAACCTATATCAACCAAAGGACCCAGAATTAGTTCTGAACTTTCCTTTGCTGGAAGATTTTTGGTTCTCGTACCTTTTTCAGATAGAGTCTCTGTTTCTCAAAAAATAGAAGATAAAGCCGAAAAAGATCGTTTAAAAAAACTTGTCCTAGCTATCAAACCCAAAGGTTTTGGTGTTATTGTGCGAACAGTAGCCGAAGGCAAAAATGCAGCCGAACTAGAAAAAGATTTGCAAAACCTAAATGATAGGTGGATTGCAATGTGTAAAAAATTAGTAACTGCTCATCATCCATCAAAAGTATTAGGCGAGCTAAGCAAAGCATCGTCTATATTACGAGATGTATTCAACGATACCTTCACAGGTATTCAAGTAGATGAAGAAGAGTTATTCAACCAAACTAAGGAATATTTAAAAGAAATAGATCCTTCTAAACAAAACATGGTCAAGTTTTATCAATCAAAAGACACCCCATTGTTTGAGAAATACAATATCGAAAGACAAATTAAAACCTCTTTTGGTAAAACCGTTTCGATGAGCAAAGGAGCTTATTTGATAATTGAACATACAGAAGCCCTACACGTTATTGATGTAAATTCTGGAAACCGTTCAAACAAAGCCAACAATCAAGAAGATACAGCGCTTGAAGTAAACATGATTGCCGCTGCTGAAATAGCAAGACAATTACGACTACGAGACATGGGTGGAATCATTGTTGTCGATTTTATCGACATGCAAAATCCAGAAAACCGTCAAGTACTGTTCAATTTCCTTCGAGATGAAATGAGCGACGATAAAGCCAAACACAAGATATTGCCTCCTTCAAAATTTGGATTGGTCCAAATAACGAGACAACGCGTGCGACCAGAAGTTAATATCAAAACAAGAGAAGAAGACCCTAATAATGCAAATGGTGAAATTGAAGCACCTATATTAATTATTGATAAAATAGCCTTCGATCTTGGAAGAATAGTAAAAGACCACAAGAAAATCGTACTTCATGTACACCCTTTTGTGGCAGCCTATTTAACAAAAGGTTTTCCATCAATACGTTCAAAATGGTTTTTTGAACATAAAAAATGGGTAAAAATCATACCACGTGACGCTTACACGTACTTAGATTATCGATTTTTTGACCAAAATGGAACAGAAATCAAAGAATAACCAAAACCGCCTTCTAATTACAGAGGGCGGTTTTTTTTTATAAAAATCCGTTACCAAATTCATTCAAGAAACACATACAGTAACAATAATCGAATATTGATTGTTTATTGCTATGATTTCAAGCGATTATCTAAGAAAAAGTAAGGTTTTTTAGAAAAATAATTTGTTTGCGTCAAAAAGTAATACGTATTTCTAGTACATTTGTATTCTAAAATCCCCCCACGATTTTTATTTGTTTAACTAAATACTGCATAAGTATGGAAGTAAGAAAAAAAATTGTGGGGGCTTTTTTATGCTCTTTTGTTACGATTCCCACATATTCAAATGGGGATATTTGGAACAGACACCGTAGTAGGCAACATAGCTTTAACAGTGCATTATCCACTGAAAATAGGCTCAAAAAATCAATTGACGACCTCATTTTTTCTGGATCACATTCAAAAGAAGCTTTGGATGTATTGCAAAAATCGGTAGGTTGCCAGCTGACCTTAGTTATGAATGATACCGGAAAAGTAACCTACACAGCAAACACAGAGGTAATACTATCAAGAAAAACCATTTTACTGATGCAGTCAATTGACGATCACTCAGTCATTGCTACAATTAAAACCACAGATAATTTATCATCCTCAGTTACAGGATCACTTTTACAAGGTGAATTTCAAGGTAGCACATTGGATCCAGAAACGGGAATTGTATTTGCAAAACAAGAAGTAAATGTGCGTGTTTTAGAGCGTGCTGATCGAGTGAAAGGAACACCAGGCGAAGGAATGCTGCACGAAGTAATTGAGGCTTACATTGGGGCAAAAATCAATCAGAGAGATCAAATTGGTGTGGTACCTCCTGCCCTTATAGGCGGAACAAATTCAGTTTATCAAGAAGCACATGCTAATTCACCTGGTGGACAAAATGCGGATGAAGTTGTGTACGAAAAAAACCCACCTGCACCGGGTCAGGTGATTTATAGCCCAACTACTGAAGGGTGCTTACGAACCCAAGGGGTAATCATTCAAACTTTTCCGAACAAATTCTGAAACAGAACGATAAACCATATTATCTTACTTTGCACATTATCATATCATTGAAATAAAAAAGCTGCCACTCATAAAAGGACAGCTTTTTTTTATAATAAGATCAGGTAAATTATGCCAATAGACTAGTCAATAAGGCTGGATACACTCCAATAACGATGTTCAATACGATTGCAACAAGAGCTACAACAACATACACAAATGGAACCTTTTGTTTCTCTTGTGCACTCTCTTTAGTATACATTGCAATGATGAGTTTGAAATAGTACCCAACACTAATTATCGAGTTAATTACAGCAATAATCACTAGAGATAAATATCCTGTTTGAATGGTTTGCGTGAAAAGGATGAATTTTGCAAAAAATCCAGAAAACACAGGAATACCCGCCATCGATAATAATGAAGCGGTTAATATAGCTGCCATCAAAGGATTGGTTTTTGCAAATCCATTGAATGCATCAATTTCTTCGTTTCCTTTGTACTGTGAAACAAATACAATAACTGCAAAGGATGCTATACCTGCTAAGGCGTATGCTGCCGTGTAATACAATAAGGTATTGGCTGCAGTAGAAATACTAAGCAATGCCATAAGCATGAATCCTGCGTGTGAAATCCCTGAAAATGCCAACATACGTTTTACATTGGTTTGACGCAATGCCATGATATTTCCGATGGTCATCGATAGAATTGAAACAATTACAATCACCATTTGAAAGTGACCTGACAATTGCGGCATAAAAGCATTCATCAATTTATATAATGTAGCGACAGCAACTACTTTTGCCAATGTACTCATTGTAGCAGTAGTTATTGCCGGAGAACCTTCATATACATCGGGCGCCCAAAAATGAAAAGGAGCTGCTGCAATTTTGAAAAACATTCCAATTAACAACATCACAACTCCAATAGAAAACCAAATGGGCATTCCAAGTCCTTGCGATAAATCTTTAATTTCTGCAATGTCAAAATATCCAGTAGCACCATAAATAAGACATATACCGAATAGTAATATTCCAGAGGCAAACGACCCCATAAGGAAGTATTTCATTCCTGCTTCGTTGCTTTTTATATTCAATCGATTACTAGCCGCAAGGATGTATAATGAAATTGAAAGAACTTCAATTCCTAAGAAAAACATCGCCATGTTACCAAAAGACACCATGGCTACCGCTCCGGATAATAGAAAAATTTTGATCGCAATGAAATCGGAGATTTTGGTTGGATGTTCTTTATATACATCGTGACTAAGGGTTACCAAAAACAAAGTCAATACTATAAATAAACTTGAAAAGGCTACCGAAAATGTATCGACAACAATCATGTTATTATAGAAACTTGCTGGTGTATTGAACTCGGAAATAGTAAGGCCTAATATAGCCAAAAGTCCAACCACTGCGACTGGCACAATTATTTTTCTAAGGTTAAAAATTTCGGCAATTAATGTAAAAATACCTAATCCTACTATTGCTAATAATGTATTCATTTTTATCTATTTTTTTAATCCTTATGATGCGCTATTGATAACTACTAAAATTTCTTTCAAACTTGGTGTCACAAAATCTACGATTGGTTTTGGATACAATCCGAAAAAAAGTAAAAATCCTATGATGACTACAAAAACGATGGTTTCATTGGTAGTTATGTCTTTAAACGTTTTTGAGTTGGTTTCGCCAAGCATCACTTTTTGAAACATTTTAAGCATGTAATAAGCACCCAAAATGATCGTTGTTCCTCCAATTATAGCATACCCTAAATGTACTTGAGAAAGACTGTATAACACCGTGAACTCTCCAACAAAGTTAAATGTTCCTGGCAAAGCAACAGAAGCTAAGACAAGTAGCATAAACACCGAAGTGAATTGAGGCGCTTGTGAACGAATTCCGCCCATTTCATCTACTTTATACGTATCAAATCTTCTAGAAATTATTTCAGCTGCAAAGAAAAGTCCAACGATAACAAAACCGTGAGCGATCATTTGCGAAACTGCACCACTAAGTCCGTCAAGGGTTAACGTGTATGCCCCAGCAGCGATTAAACCAACGTGAGCTAAGGATGAATAGGCTAATAATTTTTTTAAATTATTTTGTTTTAAAGCTAATAAAGACCCATAAATGATACCTGCAATTCCCAATACCAACATGATGGTTACATGAAATTTGGCGGCAATTGGAGCAATTGGAAGTTGCCAACGAATGACACTGTACAATCCCATTTTAAGCATGATACCTGAAAGCAACATGGTTCCAACAGTGGGTGCTTTTTGGTATACTTTAGCCTGCCAAGAGTGGAATGGTATGATTGGAATTTTAATGGCGTAAGCCGCAAAAAAGGCAACAAAAAGCCAAGCTTGCTCTTGCCCAGATAACTGTAGTTTGTATAAATCTTCAAGTAAGAACGAACCTGCTTTTTGATATAAATAAGCAAACGCAATTAACATAAATAAAGATCCAGCAAGGGTATAGATAAAGAATTTTACTACAGCTTTCTTGCGTTCTTCGGCATCGCCATCACCCCACATAAGTGCTATGAAGTAAATTGGAATTAATGCCAATTCCCAAAAGATGTAATACAACAAACCATCAGCTGCGAGGAAGGTTCCTGCCATTGCAAACGACATGAACATGATCAATGCATAGATGCTTTTCGCACTCTTAAACTGATTTGCAAAAGATGAAAAAATGATGATTGGAGTAAGTGCGGTAGTTAAAAGCACCATCGCCATGCTTAATCCATCGGCTTTAAAAGCCAAATACATTTTTGGCACATTCACCCATGGCATTGTACAACTTATGTTTCCGCCATTGGCTAAAATAGAAACCAAATATAAAGACAAACCAAATGTTGCCAAACTAAAAAACAGCGCTACTTTTGAAGCCCACTTATCGCCTGAGAAATAAGTAACCAAAGCCCCAATTAAAAGTAATAATAGTATAGAAGTTACATCCATTGTGTAAAATTATTAAGCTATAAATAAATAAATCAATATGGCACAAACACCAATAACAAAAGCAAACAAATAAAACCCGACACTACCTGTGTGTAATTTTTTTCCTTGATTACTCAAAAAATAAGCTCCTTTTCCGAAACCGAATACCAAAGAACCAATAGCAGGCTCAAGTACCGATTTGAATAAACCAGCTAAACTATTTAGGGGTTTTACAATACATAAATCATAGAATTCATCGATGTAAAATTTGTTGTAAACAACTAATGCAAAACCAGAAATTTCTTGATCGTCTTTTGGCACATAGGCTTGTTTGATGTATTTGAAATAGGCCCAAACGATACCAACTAATGCACCTGTTAAAGCTATTCCCATCAACATGTATTCTTGGCTTCCAAGTGCATGGTGTTCCAATTTAGTTGCTAAAATAGGCTCAAGATAATGGTTCAACCAATTGCTTCCTGGTAAATTGATCAACCCACCGATGGTAGCTAAAACCGCCAAAACGATCAATGGAATAGTGATCAAACTAGGACTTTCGTGCAAATGGTGTTTTTGTTCTTCGGTACCTCTAAAATCTCTGAAGAAGGTTAAATACATCAATCGGAACATATAGAAAGCGGTCATGATTGACGCAACAGATCCAATGATCCAAAGTGCTTTGTTGTGTTCAAAAGCAACCATCAAAATTTCGTCTTTTGACCAGAATCCTGCAAAAGGAAAAATACCCGCAATAGCCAATGTGGAAACCAACATGGTGATGAAGGTAATTGGCATCGCTTTTCTTAGTCCGCCCATTTTTCGCATGTCTTGTTCTCCATGTAAGGCGTGGATAACCGATCCCGAACCAAGGAATAAACAAGCTTTGAAGAAGGCATGTGTAATTACGTGAAATACTGCAACCGTGTAGGCTCCCATTCCTAAAGCCAAGAACATTAACCCTAATTGAGAAACGGTAGAATATGCCAATACTTTTTTAATATCATTTTGTTTGATCGCAATGGTAGCCG
>ERZ650308.802-NODE-802-length-16901-cov-6.822569_pt1 | contig 16901 bp, 18 predicted proteins | sample MGYA00376244_ERZ650308 | MGnify/ENA primary metagenome ERZ650308 (study PRJEB26733, sample SAMN07839295) | wastewater metagenome | biome: small river; feature: stream; material: water | place: USA: North Carolina | collected 2016-04-26 ... | reverse complement strand
GATCAACGCGCGGGTCTGGTGTGCCAGTGTGGCCCAGTGCTGTTGCATCGCCGCCGGATTCTGGCTGGCAACGGCATGTTGCCAGGCCTGCCAGGGCGCCTGTAGCGTCGGCTCGGCAAACAGTTCCGGCGGGTTGCTGGCCAGGGCGGTCAACATCGGCCAGGCCGGTGGCGAGGCGCGCATGGTGGCTTCACCTTGGCTGAGTCGGGCCAGTGCCAGGCCGTGATCGTGGCGCAAGCGGTGCAATTGCACATCGGCCAGATAGCCGGCCGCCAGCAGGCGGGACCGCGGAAGGCCCTTCTCCTTGCGCAACACGCGATACGCTTCCGCGAGGTTGTGCAGGCCCTTCTCCGGCGCCACGCGGGAGAAATAGCCGATCGTGAACGGATCCTGGCGGATGCGCGATGTCGGCATCAGGTCCTTGACGTTCACGCCGAGCCTCGGCAAGGCGCTGGTGGAGCTGAAGCGCGCCCTGAAGAAGAACAACACCCCCGGCGGCTTCGCCCTCGGCCACGCCTCCGGCGACGGCAACGGCTGGGTGCACTGGCTGCTCTGGTCGCACGGCTCCTACCTGATCGACAAGGACGAGAAGGTCATCATCAACTCGCCCGAGACGGCCAAGGCGCTGGAGTACTGCAAGGCGCTCTATGACACCTTCATTCCGGGCACGGCCTCCTGGAACGACTCGAACAACACCGCGTTGGCCAATGGGCGCTTGCGATCGAGTTGGTATTGAAGGGCTCGGACCTTGATGGCCGCACGGCGCTTTGCAGCTCCGGCGAGACGCATCGGTGCAAACTTCTTGAGACGGCTCAGCTTGCTCATTTGCCAGCTGCCTTGCCCGCCAGACGGCCCTTGTCAATCGTGGTGCCTGCACCAACAATCGCACCCTTGATGAAGCCAATGCCCCAGCTGAGGTGCATGGTTGGCAAGGCAATAATGAGGGCGATGCGTGATTTGAAACTGAGCCCGGATGCGGTGACGGCAAGCGCGATGATCGCCGCCGAATAGGCCGCCCACGGAAGAATTCCGAGGATGTTGCCGGTCACCAAAAGGACCAAACCGAGTGCCAAACCAAGCACCAGAATTGGCGGTGCGAAATAACGAATTGAGGCTCCTCGAACGTCTCGGCGCGTCAAATCTCCACGCCAAATTCCGGTCGAATAAAACTGTTTGACCAGGTTCGAGAATCGGCCGCGCGGCCAATAGGTGACCCGAAGTTCAGGTGAGAACCAGACCAATCCCCCGGTCTTCTTAATGCGCTGGGCAAGATCCCAGTCTTCACCGCGAATGATCGCCTCGTCATAACCGTCGACTCGAGTTAGCGCCGACTTTTTGAAGATTCCCAGATAGGCGCTCTCGGCCTCGCCGGCCTCACCACCGACGTGATAGCTGGCACCCCCGATGCCAAAGCGGCTCTTATAAGCCCAGGCAACGGCCTTTTGAAATGAGCTCTTGCCCTTGGCATCCATGATGCCACCGAGCTGATCTGCGCCAACTTCTAGCAAAATTCGAATGCCATCTGCGATGTAACCAGGTGCCAATTCACTGTGCGCGTCTACGCGAACGATGTAGTCGTGCTTCGCCAGTTTGATTGCGGCGTTGAGACCGACGGTGGTTAGACCACGAGGATTGTCGATAAAGCGCAGACTTGGCACACGCTTAGCCATCGCGGCCGCCACTTCGTTGGTCTGGTCGTGCGAAGGGCCCAGGGCAAGGATGATTTCGAGCTCACCCGGGTAGGCCTGATCGAGGATGCTCTGAACCGAGGCTTCGAGATGCGATTCTTCGTTCAGCACCGGCATGATGACGGTGACTGCAGGGCTAGAAACCACCATTTTTAGTCGATCGTGTCGGAGCCGGTGTGCACGTTGTAGGCGTTGATCACTTCTAGCGGGTCGCCATCCATGATTAATTCACCCTTTTCGATCCAGATCACACGGGTGCAGGTGTCGAGAATCGACTTCATGCTGTGGCTCACCAAGAAGACGGTTCCGGCGCTGTCGCGCATCTCACGCATGCGAGCCTCAGAGCGGTTGCGGAACTCTTGGTCGCCGACGGCAAGAGCCTCATCGATGATCAGGATGTCGTGGTCTCGAGAGGCGGCGATGGCAAAGCGAAGGCGTGCTGACATGCCCGATGAATAGGTGCGCATCGGCAGATCGATGAACTCTTCTAGACCAGCAAATTTGGTGATCGCGTCGGTGTTGTCGAGCATGTCTTTGCGACCGAAGCCCATGGCCAAACCGCCGAGCAAGATGTTCTTTTCACCAGAAAGGTTAGGCAGCAGAACCGCACCAACGCCAAGCAACGCTGGCTTGGCCGAGGCATAAACTGCGCCACCCTGGATCGGGGTCAGGCCGGCAATCGCACGCATCAGACTCGACTTGCCCGAGCCATTGCTGCCGATGATGCCAACCGATTCACCTTCGAAAACGGTGAAACTCAAACCCTTGACCGCGTGCACCTCGCGAAGACGCATCTTGCGAGAGAACAAACCGCCACCGGCACCGGCCTTGGTCGCACGACGACCACTGGCAAAAACCTTATAGATGATGTGAACATCATCGACAACCACTACTGGCTTGTTACTCACAGGACGAGTGCTCTTCTTAGTCTTCGCGGCCATAACGCTCCTCCGCCTTCCAGAAGAATACGATTCCGAGCGCCAAAGTCACGACGGCCCAACCGATTGCAGCCCACCACATGAATGCGGTGGCTTCATAGCCCTCAACGCCGGCGCCGCGAGCCAAGCTCACGAAAACATAAACCGGGTTGTACTTCTCGATTTCAAGGGCAACGGGATAGTTCTTGAGAACGTGCTCCATGTTGAAGAAAATGCCGCTGGTATAGAACACAATGCGGATCACGAATGGGATCAACTTTGCCAAGTCTTGGATGTGCACGGTGAGGCGAGCCGAAACCAAGGCCAGGCCGGTGCTGAACATGATCATCAAGAACGTGATCGGAATCAGCAGCAGCCACTTGAAAGTGATTGGCTGAGCGAAGACCACCCAGGTGAGCAAGAGCAAAACCATCTGTGGCAAAAGATTGAAAACCTGCTGGATGGTGGCCTGAACCGGCAAAAGCATGCGCGGGAAGCTGAGCGAGCGCACGAGGCCGAGGTTACCGGTGACCGAACCCGCGCCGGCACCGAAGGCACCAGACATAAACGAGAACAAGAAGACACCGGTGAACAAGAACGGGATGTAGTTGTCTGGGCGACTCGAGCCCATAAGGACACCGAAGATCAGACCGTAAACCAGAGCCTGAACGGTTGGCAGAAGCACGGTCCACCAGCGACCGAGGCGATTTTTAGCGTTTGCTGCCTCGCTGTTGAAGCGAGCCATGGTCATTGCGAAGTCCCGACGCTTCCAGGCTTCGGCAAGGTATTCAAGAAGAGCCGGACGAGCGCCAACGCGCTTCAATCCGTGTTCCCGTGCATAGTCAGCGAGACTCATTCGGGCTCCTTCGGCTCGTCTAATTTCTAGTGAAAGTCTACCGCCGAGGCGCTTCAGACCGGCTTAAGCGCTGGTTGCTAGTTCTTGTTTTCGGCGTCGAACTTGGCCTTGATATCAGCGTGAATCTTGCTGAAGTTAGGGTAGACCGGGTCATAGTTCGGCGGAGTGATGTTCAAAGATTTGATGCCATAAGCCTTGGCCTTGCCAGCCAGGTTCTTATATTCAAAAAGCATGCCGCTCGGAATGTCAGTCTTGACGAGTTCCTTGCCGGCAGACATGATCTGCTGAACACGGCTCAACACATTGGCCGGGTCCATCTGCTTCAAAACTTGGTCTTCGACTTCGTGCTGACGACGCATGCGGTCATAGTCGTTGGTGCTGTGACGCGAGCGGGCATACCAGAGCGCGGTGTAGCCGTTCATGTGCTGCTGCCCTGCCTCGATCCAACCCTTGACGTCCGAAAGGTCGTCCTTCTGCCCACCAATTGGCAAGCGCTGCTGCACATTGATGTCGATGCCACCCAGCGCATCGATGAGGCTCGAGAAGGCGGCCATGTCGACAATCACGTATGACTGAATCTTCAAACCGGTCACGTATGAAACGGCGTCACGCGTTGCCTCGACGCCAGGGGTTGAGCCATGCTTCACTGCATCCGGGTAGAGGTCTGAGTGGTTGTCGGTGACGTCTTTATAGATCGCATTGATCAGACACTCGAAACCGCAGTTCCAGCCGTTCGGATAAACCTTGAGCATCGGCGAACCGGCGACGAAACCAACGTGTTGCAGGTTGCGCGGCAAACCAACGTTGACGGCCTGGCCGGTAGCCGCATTAATGCTGATCACCGAGATGCTGTCTGGGCGAATGCCGAAGCGATCGCGCCCGCTGTCGGCACCGAGAAGCATGATGTTGTAGCGGCCATCCACCGGGGTGGTGAAACCGCTCTGGTTGAAGATCGAGCCGAGTGCACCAGCCGAGACTCCGGCGGTGTTGCCAGCCCAAGATAGACCAGAGGTGCCGATGACAGCAGCCAAGACCAGACCACCAAAGGCGATCCAGCGCTCGCGCTGATAGAGGCGTCCGAGACGCATCAGGCGAAGCGTGTCAATGGCAAGAACCGCAAACAAGATGCTGTAAACGGTTAGCACCAGGGCCAAGAAACCGAAGACGAAGTTGACCGGAATCACGCGGAACAGCAAGCCATTCCTATCGACTAAGCCAACGAGAATCGTGATCAGAGCGATTGCCCAAAAAGTCAGAGTTGCGGTGATACCAACTCGTGCAAACTTGCGATTTCCGGCAACTAGCTGGGCAGAGCCTGGCACCACGAGGGTGAGCAAAATGAGCCACCAGGCGCGCTTATTCAGCTGCTCCGGGGTGACTCGCTCGACCTTACGGAATGGACCTAGATTTGAGATTTGAGCTTCGCATTCTTCGCAGCGACCTGCTCCTTGAGCGATTCGCCATAGGCAAACATCGCTGCAGATAGCTTCGAATCGGTCGAACCAAGGATGCGAGCCGCGAGGATGCCCGCGTTCTTCGCACCGTTGATCGAAACAGTGGCAACCGGGATTCCGGCTGGCATCTGCACGATTGAAAGAAGAGAATCCATGCCGTCTAGCTTGGCTAGAGCAACCGGAACACCGATGACCGGAAGAGTGGTGACCGAAGCGAGCATGCCAGGCAGGTGAGCTGCGCCACCGGCACCGGCAATGATGACCTTGAGGCCACGACCGGCTGCGGCCTTACCCCACTCGATCATGCGCTCTGGGGTGCGGTGAGCTGAGAGAACCTCGACCTCATATTCAACGCCGAACTCTTTTAGAACTTGAGCGGCATCTGACATGACCGACCAGTCAGAGTCTGAGCCCATGACTACACCAACGACAGGGTTTGACATGTTTGGCTCCTAAACGATTGACGACTTTGAAATTTTACCTAGCCGAGGCCGATTATCCGCGTAGCAAAACGGCTGCAGCACCCTTGGCTTCGGCGAGCGCAAACTCAAGATCATCCGAGACCGCGGTGACGTGACCCATCTTGCGACCGGCGCGCGGCCCCTTGCCATAGGTGTGCACCTTGGCAGCTGGGTGCGCTGCTAGCGCCTTGGCATAGGCCTGAACGAAGTTATTTGAGTCATCGACACCGAGCAAGTTGACCATCACGGCGTGCTTTGCGGTCGGTTCGGTTGAGCCAAGTGGCAGGTCTGAAACGGCACGGATGTGCTGCTCAAACTGACTGGTAACCGAGCCCTCGATGCTGAAGTGACCCGAGTTGTGTGGGCGCATGGCTAGTTCGTTGATCAAGATTCGGCCATCGCGCGCCTCGAACATTTCGACTGCGAGAACACCGGTGACTCCAAGACCATCGGCCACCTTGCGAGCGATCGCGGCGGTGGTTTCCAGAGTCTGCTTGGTTGCCTTAGGCGCCGGTGAGATAACCACCGAACAAACGCCATTTTCTTGGATGGTCTCGACCAGTGGCCAAGACTTGAACTCGCCAGTTGGGCGACGGGCACTGAGCTGAGCGAGTTCGCGAACGAAGTCGACCTTCTCTTCGGCTAGCAGGCTGCCGCCATACTGGGGCAGGTTAGCCAGCCAATCCTTGGCGTCATCGGCCGAGCGAACTACGCGAACACCCTTACCGTCATACCCACCAATCGGAGTCTTCAAAATTGCGACGCCGCCGTTGGCTTCGATGAACTCCTGCAGGGCAGCTGCATCCTGGATTTCGGCCCAGGCTGGCATTGGCAAACCAAGTTCACCGAGACGCTTGCGCATCTTTAGCTTGTTCTGCGCGAAGGCGAGCGCCTTGCTTGGCGGGTTGACCTTCACGCCTTCAGCCTCAAGCGCTTCGAGAACTGGCAGCGGAACGTGCTCGTGGTCAAAGGTGATGACGTCAACGGTCTTTGCGAATTCGCGAACCACGTCTAGGTGGGTGTAGTCACCTACCTGAGTGGTGGCAAGGGCGGCAGATGAACCGGCTGCTTCAGCGAGCACTTTGATGTCTAGACCAAGGTTGATTGCCGGCGGAGTCATCATTCGCGCCAGCTGGCCCCCACCAATTACGCCCACAGAAGCCATGACACCAATCCTTTATTCGTCTGGTTCTAGTTTAAAGCTTTGCGGCCAGTGCCTGAATCTCGGCAACCAGCTTCTTCGCCTTTGGCAATCGAGGCAACTCGATGATTTCGCCGCTCCCCAGCGCGATCTGAATGCGGCGGCCATCACCGAGGCGCACATCCGTGACCTGGTTGAAGTTGGCTTCACTGCGTCTCTGACCCATCAGACCCGAGCGATAAAGCACCCGCGTGGTGAATAGGTCGACATAGCTACTCAGGTAACGAAGCACCGGAATCAGCCAGAAGATAAAGGCGAGTGCGCCGGCGAACGAATAGAGGGTGATGTTCATCCACTGCTCTGGCAAGCGGCCGCTATAAAACGAGACACCAAAGCAGGCGATGGCGAGAAGCAGAAATGGCACAAACAGGCGAATCGCACTCGGGCGGATGCGCGCGATGCGACGCGACTCAATAAAACTCTGGCTCATGAAATCAATTGTGTCGCAGATGCACGATGTCGCCGGCTGAAACGGCGAACAGCTCGCGAGCACCATCCGGCTGAATCAGAATGCGCCCGGTTTCATCGAGACCCACACCGTTGCCAGTGATTTCTTGATCGCCCGGCATGATGGCACGCACCCGGCGACCAATCGAACCGCAGCGCTCGGCTATTTCATCACGGATGCCGCTGGCCACCGCGTCTCCCCCGGCCTCAACGAATCGTGAATAGAGTGCACGAAGTTCGCCCAGGTAAGCGGCCAGAATTTTGTCATTCGAAAGTGTTTCGACTGAGCCCAGTTCGATGGCCAGCGAGGTTGCGGTCTCAATCGGCAGTTGCTCGGCCGTTTGGCGAATGTTTATGCCGGCACCAATCACCACACCAGAGAAATCTGGCAATAGCTCACTGAGAATGCCCGAGATCTTGTGCTCGTTCACGAGCACGTCGTTCGGCCACTTCACCTCCACGTTGTCAACCGGGATGCACTGACCAACCGCGCGGGCCATAGCCAAACCGGCGATCAGCGGCAACCAACCGAAAGAGTTTGGGGTCAACTTGGAGTCGACAGCCGGGCGCAACAACACCGAGATTGCGAGTGAACTGCCCTCAGGGGCCACCCACTGGCGCCCGGTGGCGCGGCCGCGACCGGCACTCTGGAAACCGGCGACCAAGACGGTTAAGTCAGGTCGCTCGGCAGAGACTGCGATCAAATCGGTGTTCGTCGAACCGGTCGATGAAAGGTAATCGAGTCGGTTGACTAACTGGCGGCTGAGCGGGAAATCCATGTAGTTAAGGCTAGTCGCTGTAGAAAGTTAACAGCGGTTTTAGCCGTTCATAGTGGCAAACCTTCAACAGTTTTCGGCCTTTCGCTGGATAGAGTGGTGTGCATGGCTGAAGAAATGACCTACACCACCGCAATCCGTCTGAACCCAGACATCGCGACCACCGCGGGCAAGCTCGAAGATATGCGCAACCGCTATCACGAGGCCGTGCACGCCAGTGGCGAGGCAGCGATTGCCAAGCAGCACGCCAAGGGCAAGAAGACCGCCCGCGAGCGCATCGAGATGCTGCTTGACCCGGGCTCATTTGTCGAACTCGACGAGTTCGTTCGCCACCGTTCAACCGCATTCGGCATGGACAAGAACCGACCTTACGGTGACGCAGTAGTCACCGGTGTCGGCACCATCCACGGTCGCCAGGTTGCCCTCTTCTCGCAAGACTTCACCATCTTCGGTGGCTCACTCGGTGAAGCTGCCGGAAACAAGATCATCAAGGTCATGGACCTTGCCATCGCCACGGGTGTTCCACTTATCGGAATCCTCGACTCGGGAGGTGCTCGCATCCAGGAGGGTGTAATCGCTCTCGGCAAGTACGGCGAAATCTTCAAGCGCAACACCATGGCCTCGGGCGTGATCCCGCAGATCTCGCTAATCATGGGCCCAGCCGCCGGTGGAGCCGTGTACTCCCCTGCCCTAACCGATTTCGTGATCATGGTCGACAAAACCTCGAACATGTTCGTGACCGGCCCGGACGTAATCAAGACCGTTACTGGTGAAGACGTTGGCATGGAAGAACTTGGTGGAGCACTAACCCACAACAAGACTTCCGGTGTGGCGCACTACCTCGCCTCGGATGAAGACGATGCGATCGACTACTGCCGCAGCCTGCTGAGCTACCTACCTGAGAACAACCTCAGCGAGACCGTGGTTTACGACGCAGCCGGTGAACTTGAAATCACCGAGGACGACCGCGCACTAGACACTTTTATTCCAGACTCACCGAACCAGCCTTACGACATGCAGACCATTATTGAGTCGATTGTGGATGACAACGAGTTCCTCGAGGTTCAGCCGCTATTTGCACCGAACATCATCATTGGCTTTGCCCGTGTCGACGGTCGAAGCGTTGGTATTGTGGCCAACCAGCCTTCACAGATGGCTGGAACTCTAAACATCGAGGCTGGTGAAAAGGCTGCTCGATTCGTTCGTTTCTGCGATGCCTTCTCGATTCCAATTTTGACCCTCGTCGACGTTCCTGGTTACCTTCCTGGCACCGACCAGGAATGGGCCGGTGTGATTCGTCGTGGAGCCAAGTTGCTTTACGCATATGCCGAGGCAACCGTGCCACTGGTTACCGTGATCACCCGCAAGGCTTACGGTGGCGCCTACATCGTGATGGGTTCCAAACAGCTCGGTGCCGACATCAACCTGGCTTGGCCAACTGCTGAGATTGCCGTTATGGGTGGTCAGGGCGCTGTGAACATTTTGTTCCGCAACGAAATTAAGGCAGCCGAAGATTCTGGTGCCGACGTGGCTGCCGTTCGAGCGAAGCTTGCCGCCGAGTACACCTACAACGTTGCTAGCCCTTTCCTAGCAGCGGAGCGTGGCGAATTAGACGGCATTATCGAACCGGCTGCAACGCGCATCGAGGTTATCAAGTCGCTTCGCGCACTTCGCACCAAGCGAGCCAGCATGCCTCCTAAGAAGCACGGGAACATTCCACTGTAATGAGTGAGCAAGCAGAGATTCAGGCAGCACTAAAGGTTGTGCGCGGTAATCCTTCGGATGCCGAGCTAGCCACGGTGATCGCCGTTCTCAACGCCGCCATTAACGACGTCGAAGCCGCCAAGGCCCGCGCGCCAAAGAAGTACCGCTCAAGCTGGGGTCGCAACACCGCGATACTTCGCGGAAGCCTTACTCCCGGTTTTGGTCAGTGGTCGGCAAGCAGCCGCCCAGGTCTGGACTAACTCCCTATCCCCTAAAGTGTGGACACCGTCAAACTTGGTGTCCACTATCTTCCAGCGTCATACTTAGGGCAAGGAATCAAACGAGTTAGGGGCTCGAGATTCTGGGGAGGCTTGTCTAGAACAAGTCGGGGGCGAAAACCGGTGAAGAAATTCATCGGTTTTCTCATTTAAAACTTGAGCCAGAGATCCGGCGCCGAAGTGCCAGGCCTGGTTGCCATAACCGTCACCAACCACTTCTCTCCGCGTGGTGAACGCACCACGATTTTGCCCGCTTTCACTGTGGCGATGGCGGCAGCAACTTTCGACAAAATGTTTTCAAGTTGCGAATCGGAGAGCTTACCCAGCCCACCTTCGTCCATGATCACAACTTCAACACCGCGCTCTCTGGCTTCCGTAGCGGCTTTGCGAACCACGTCATTGAGAAGCGAACGTCCTCGAATGTCATCACGCAGACTTGCCTCGAGTTGTAACAACTTCTGTTGTTGTTCCGCCGTGACGTTTCCCTTGTTAGCGGCAATGTAACTGAGCGCCGGCAGTGCTCGTTCCAAAACGTTTTTCAATCTGCTTCTGCGTTCTTCGGCAGCCGCGACTGACCTACCCAGATTGGCCCGCGTTGCCAACTCGGTTTCTTGCAATTCGGCAACTTCGCGATCGGCTCGCTTGAGGGCAAATGCCGTAGCCGATGACGCAGCAATCAGAATCACAATGCCCTCGAGACCGACCTCTGCCAACCCACCTAAGCCAACCTCAATCACCACGAGCCAAACCACCATTGCGGCGGCAATCCAGGCGAGAGCGCTTTGACCACGAGCGGCGAGCACGCCGAGCAGAGCAGCCATTGCTCCGATGTACCACGTTGCGTATGGGTCGCCGTGGCCGGTGTGAATTCCGAGATTATTCACGATCACCGTCGCAACGGCGCCGGTGGCAACCAGCGAGCCAAACAGGCGACTAATTTCTAAACCCTTGCTCGCAGACACAGCCAGCACGAATGTGGCTAGATAAATGGCAATCGATGCAACCAGGGTCCAAACATTGTCGAAGCTCCGCCACGACAGCGCACCGAGCAGAGCGTGATAAACACCGAAGGCGATGGAGACAGTGGCTAAAAGCCATCTAGGAGCATTAAGCATCTGGACTCCAAATCAAAACCACGCTGGTGCCTTTACGCGGAGCCGACTTGATTCGCACATCTGCGCCAACATTTGCGGCGCGCCTGCGAATCGAGTTTCGAATGCCGAGGCGATCTTTGGGAACTTTCGATTCCCAAAAGCCACGCCCGTCGTCCATCACCACGATTTTCAATCCTTGGCGATACAACTTGATACGAACCATTCGGGTGGCTTTGGCACCGGCATGCTGCATTGAGTTGGTCATTGCCTGAATCGTGGCATCAGCCAGAGCCATCGCTACCGAAATCGGAATTTCGAAATCCAACTCTTTGCTGACATTTAGAGTGGCAATCGGATAGCCACGACCCAAGCTACCAACCAGTGAATCTACAAAAGACGATGCCGACACCGACTGCAACTCGTCGACATCTTCACTGGCGGCTTGCTGCAGTCGTTCAATTGCTTGGGTGGCTACCTCTCCCGCCATCAACCTCCGCTCGGGAGTATCGGCTCCGGCTGCCACAAGAATGGTGGTGAGTACCTGGTCATGAACCAATTCGTCCAGTTTTTGACGCTCTGCTTCGCTGGCTTCGGTAGAAGCCTGCGTGACCGCAAGAGTAGAAACCGAGTCATTGGTAGCATCCAACTGCACCGCCGAGGTTCGCAATAGTCCAACCAGGATCTGAATAGCTAACGCGTAGAGGATGATGTAGGTGGCGTCCAAAAGCGCCGAGCCAAAGTCTGCCTGCCCGCCGATGCGATCCATTCGCAGGAAAAAGTAGCTAATGGGAACAAATACCAAATAGGCGATTGACCACCACTTCGGCAGAAACATGGTCATGGCGATAGTTGCGGTTCCGGTCCACCACCACAACCAAGAACGGTAGTCGCTTGGCAGCTCAGTCTGCCCACCGATTGAGAACAGGTAAAGCACGAAAGCAACCAGGTAAGCAGCTCCGTGCAAAATGTAAACCCTAGGGTTCGCCGCACCCAACCAAAAGGTATAAACCGCTGCCAACTGAGCAGCCAAAATTAATCCAAGCCCTACGTAAAGATAGTTTGGGTTGCCATATTTCAGGTGTGGAATCGCGACTAGGAAAATCTGAGCGATCGACATTCCAACCTCGGCCAAGGAGAAAACGCGGCCGATGACACGAGTGATTCTCGTCTTCGCAAACGTTGAGAGAACCGCGGTGCTACTCAATGTCGCTAATCACTTCGTCTTCGATAGCCCGCTTTAGGAAGTCGGTCTTGTCGGTGATTGGACGACCAACGTCGGCGTACTTCTTTCGAACTCGATCAATGTGTTCTTTCACGGTGCTCTGCGCAATGTTCAACTGAAACGCAACCTGTTTTTGAGTGAGACCGGAGGCATAAAGGCTCAGCACTTCTAGTTCGCGATCAGAAAGTGCAGCGCGCTTGAAGTCGGTGTCCGAGTCAATGGCCGCCGTGGTTTGCAGGTTGTTAATGGGCACACCGTGGGCTACGTAGTAGATGGTTTGAGCTAGGCTCTCCAACCCAGCCGACTTGGTAACCAGAGCTGCTGCACCAGCTTTCAAAGCCTCAAGGTTTTTGTTTGCCTTGTCGCCGATTGAGAAAACCAATACCTGAATGTTGAGGTCTACAAATGCTCGAACATTTTCGTAAACACTGGAACCATCGGCCAAAGAAAGGTCTAGAACTGCCACCTGCGGACGATCGTCGCCGAGGGCTTCCAAACACTCCCCGACGGTTGGGGCCGAAGCCAATAAATCAAAATTTGATTCCGCACAAATTGATTTGAAACCAAACCGCACGACGTCGTGGTCGTCGACAATCGCAACAGTTACGGTGTCTTCAAAGAGGACGGGCGTTTCGGTCATTTGCGGATAAGGCTCGCAATGGTTTCAACGTGGTGAGTGTGCGGGAACAAATCGAAGGCGCGAATGCCGTCCAAGTCATAGTGTTCGAGCAAGGTCTTGAGGTCGCGCGCCAGAGCAACTGGATCACAAGCCACGTAGACGATGTGCTTCGGAGCAAGTTTGATCAACTGACCAACCACCTTGGCACCGGCACCCGAACGTGGTGGGTCGAGAACTACAAGAGCCTCACCTGTTTCGTCTTTGTGCGGGGCCAGGAAACGTTCAACCGGTTCGCAAACCGCCTTAACGTTTGGAAGGTCTTTCAGGTTCAAAGTGGCATCGGCTGTAGCCTGCTTGAAAGACTCAACCGTGGTCATGCGCAGCTCGGTGCCGAACTTGGCTGCGATGGTTCCGGTGAACAGTCCCACACCACCGTAAAGGTCTAGGTTGTCGGCGCTCAGCTTCAGGCAGCCAGCCTTCTCGATGAACTGGTTCACCGCCGAAGTTAGTACGTCCGGAGCCTTCTTGTGAACCTGCCAAAAACCACCGCCGGTAATACGGAAGGTGCGGCCACCGGCTCGTTCGATTAGGCGCTCGTCACCCTGAAGCTTTTTGTCGATGAGCCACTGGAGCTGGCCGGTGCTCGAAGCCATGACTTCGATTTTCTCCACGCTCTGGTAGTTCTTGTGGTGGAACTCCATCTCTTGGATGTCTTCCACGGCGAGTGGCAAAGTCTTTACGCGAACTACCTCGTGGCTGCGCTCGCGGTACGGGCCTACGAAACCCTGATCGTCCACGTGTAGCTGAACGCGGGTGCGGTAAGCCAAACCGTTGCTCTCGTCATCCCCAGGTGCCGCCTCAACAGTTACGCGCTGCTTGAGACCTGCGAAACGGTCCAGGGCTTCTTCCAAAACATCGGCCTTGAGTTCGCGCTGACGAGATAGTTTGATGTGACCAAACTCGGCGCCACCGGCACCGCCAACTCCAGCTTCCTTCCAGAAGTGGGTTACGCGATCCGGCGAAAAACGAATGATTTCGGTAGGTTCGGCACGGCAAAAACCCTTGCCCGCATCTTCAAATACTCGAACCTTGACGCGCTCGCCAGGCAGCACGTGCGAGACGAATACCACTCGACCTTCGTGGCGTGCCACAAAGATTCCGCCGTGGGCCACCTTCTCAATATCTACTTCGAAGGAACGGCCTACCCATGATTCAGTCTTATTCACCTCTCAAGTGTGCCAGAATCTAGGCGTGACTCGCCTCGTTCTTGCATCAACTTCTCCAGCTCGTCTGTCGCTGCTTCGTGCCGGTGGTATCGAGCCGATCACCATTTCGCCGGGTGTGGATGAGGAAGCGGTTGCTGCCAGAGCCGAATCCATGGGTCTGATTGCCAATGCGCAGGACATGGTTTTGGTTTTAGCCAAGGCAAAAGCCGAGGCCGTGGTTGGTCATCCAGATGCCCAAAATGCCATCATCATCGGTTGCGATTCAGCACTCGAGTTTCAAGGGCAAACGCTTGGAAAGCCACACCAACCTGACGTTGCCAAGGCGAGATGGCGCGAACTTCGCGGTAGCAGTGGCACCCTGCATTCTGGTCACTGGTTGATCGATAACCGAAGCGGCGCAACGATGCCGCCAGCAACGGGAAAGACCTCGTCGACCGTGGTTCACTTTGCCAACATCTCAGACGACGAGATTGACGCCTACGTGGCCACTGGTGAGCCATTGCAAGTGGCTGGTGCGTTCACCGTCGACAGCCTCGGTGGAGCGTTTATTTCTCGCATTGAGGGCGATACCCACACCGTCATCGGCTTATCCTTGCCTACCTTGCGCGAACTAAGTCAGGTTTTGGGTGTCGAATATACGAGTTATTGGAACCGTTAAAAGCGCTCACAAACCAATAGGCTTGTCTGCATGACTACTGCCAAGATTACGAAGGTACTCATTGCTAACCGTGGTGAGATTGCTGTGCGCATTGCCCGTGCTGCGAAGGACGCCGGAATCGGCTCGGTCGCGGTTTACGCAGACCAAGACCGCGACGCGCTTCACGTCAAGGTAGCCGACGAAGCCTATGCACTGAACGGCACCTCTTCGGCAGAAACCTACCTGGTCATCGACAAAATTTTGAAGATCGCTCGTGAAAGTGGCGCCAATGCCATCCACCCTGGCTACGGATTTCTTGCCGAGAACGCCGAGTTCGCTCGCGCGGTAATCGCAGCCGGCATCATTTGGATTGGCCCAAGCCCTGAAGCCATCGAGCGTCTTGGCGACAAGGTTTCAGCCCGTCACGTGGCCGAGAAGGTTGGCGCTCCCCTGGCTCCTGGAACCATCAACCCGGTTGAAGGTGCAGCAGAGGTTCTCGATTTCGTGAAGCAGCACGGTTTACCGGTTGCCATCAAGGCAGCTTTCGGTGGCGGTGGCCGCGGTATCAAGGTTGCCTACCAGCAGGACGAAGTTGCCGAACTCTTCGAATCGGCAACCCGCGAAGCGATTGCAGCGTTCGGTCGCGGTGAATGCTTCGTTGAGAAGTACCTCGAGAAGCCTCGTCACGTTGAGACCCAGTGTCTCGCCGACGCCTACGGCAACGTCGTAGTGGTTTCCACTCGCGACTGCTCGCTTCAGCGTCGTCACCAGAAGTTGGTTGAGGAAGCTCCGGCTCCTTTCCTGACCGAAGACCAGATCAAGCGTCTCTACGACTCGTCGAAGGCGATTCTGAAAGAAGTTGGCTACCTTGGCGCTGGAACCTGTGAGTTCCTAGTGGCTCAGGACGGCACCATCTCGTTCCTCGAAGTAAATACTCGACTGCAGGTTGAGCACCCGGTTTCGGAAGAAGTCACCGGCCTAGACCTAGTTCGCGAACAGTTCCGCTTGGCCGAAGGTGGCAAGCTCGACTACGCCGACCCAGAAGTTCGTGGCCACTCGTTCGAATTCCGTATCAATGGTGAGGATGCCGGCAAGAACTTCATGCCAGCTCCTGGCCCAGTTCACTTGTTCAAGGCTCCTGGTGGCCCTGGTGTTCGCGTTGACACCGGTGTTGAGTCTGGCGATGTCATCTCGGGTTCATTCGACTCGATGGTTGCCAAGCTAATCGTGACCGGTGCAACCCGTGAAGAGGCTCTTGCTCGTTCACGTCGTGCACTTGCCGAGATGGAAGTTGCCGGTCTTCCGACCGTGCTTCCTTTCCACCGCAAAATCGTCAACGACCCAGCCTTCATTGGTGACCAGAACACCAATAAGTTCGGCATCTACACCCGCTGGATCGAAACCGAGTTCGTCAACGACATCCCAGCCTGGTCTGGTGTGGCTGAGCAGGGCGCAGAGCCAGCCGAGCGCAACAACGTTGTGGTCGAGGTCGATGGCAAGCGCGTTGAGGTTTCACTACCGAAGCGTTTGCTAAGCGGCGGCGCAGCAGCTGGACCAGTTGCTCACGCACCAAAGCGCGCATCACACGGCTCAGCATCAGGCCCAACCTCAAGCGGCAACGCTGTGAAGGCGCCGATGCAGTCAACCGTTGTCAAGATTGCTGTTGCCGTTGGTGACACCGTTGCCGAGGGTGACCTAGTCATCGTGCTAGAAGCCATGAAGATGGAGCAGCCGATGAACGCTCACAAGGCCGGAACCATCAAGTCAATCACTGCAGTTGTCGGCGAAACCGTTCCTGCCGGAACCGTGCTGCTCGAACTCGAGTAGCACTCCCCTATTTATGCGAAATGGCCGCCCAGTGGGCGAGCAGCGGGCGTGGCGGCAAGTTATGCCGACACGGCATGCGAATCTTGAACGAATAAACCTTTAGTTCAGCGGGCTGTGCAAAGCACGAGCGGCGTCGCTGATTGAACCCGAAAGCGATGGATAGACGGTGAAGGTGCCGGCAAGTTCGTCGACGGTCAGACGGTTTTCGATTGCGATGGCGATCGGGTAGATCAGGTCAGAGGCGCGCGGTGCCGCAACCACGCCTCCGATGACGGTGCCACCGGTTGAACAGATCAGCTTGATGAAACCCTCGGTCAGACCCTGCATCTTGGCGCGTGGGTTGGTGGTTAGGTCGATCATCTCGACGTGGCCGTTTACGCGACCCTCAACGATGTCCTTCTCCATCCAACCGACCGAGGCAATCTCAGGCGAGGTGAAGACGTTCGAGGCCACGTTGCGAAGCTCGGTTGGCACTGCAACGTCACCCATGGTGT
>ERZ650308.801-NODE-801-length-16920-cov-4.163949_pt1 | contig 16920 bp, 19 predicted proteins | sample MGYA00376244_ERZ650308 | MGnify/ENA primary metagenome ERZ650308 (study PRJEB26733, sample SAMN07839295) | wastewater metagenome | biome: small river; feature: stream; material: water | place: USA: North Carolina | collected 2016-04-26 ... | reverse complement strand
CCGCACCGGCAAGCGCATGGCCTCGCGTGAGGCGCACATTGAGATCAATTTCCGCCAGACACCGCACGAGATTTTCAGGAGCCCTGTTGGCCACGCCAACAAGCTGGTGATTCACCTGCAACCCAAAGACGGGCTGGAGCTGCACCTGTTTGCCCAGGGCCAGAGCAAGCGCGGCGAAGGCAGCGGCGGGGCCACCCTGAGCCCGGTGCACCTGGACCTGGACTTTGACAAACGCTTTGGCAGCCAGCGCGTGGGCGCTTACGAGCGCTTGCTGCTCGATGTGCTGGACGGCCGCCTGAACCTGTTCGTGCGCAGCGACGAGCAAGAAGAAGCCTGGCGCTGGGTCGAGCCGATCCTGCAGCACTGGAAAAACGACAGCATCGGCCCGCGCCCCTACGCCGCTGGCACTTGGGGGCCCAGCGCTTCCAGTGCCATGATTGCGCGGGACGGCTTTTGCTGGTCGGAAGAAACTTAAAGCCATGCTAGACCGAATCAAAGCCTCTCTGCCCTCTCTCGCCCCTGCCGAGCAACGCGTCGGCAAATTGGTTTTGCAAGATCCCCGTGCGTTTGCCAATTTGCCAGTGACCGAATTGGCCGATCGCGCGCACGTGAGCAAGCCCACGGTGGTGCGCTTTTGCAGAAGTGTGGGGTACGACGGTCTGTCAGATTTCAAACTGAAGTTGGCCGGCAGTGTGAGTGAAGGCGTGCCCTTCATTCACCGCAGCGTGGACGCCGACGACAAGACCAATGACGTGGCGGTGAAGGTCATCGACAACACCGTGGCGGCATTTTTGAAATACCGCAACGACGCCTCCTCCTTTGCTCTGGACCATGCTGCACAAGCTTTGGCTGAAACACATGCCACTGGCAAACGCATTGAGTTTTATGGTGTGGGCAATTCAGGTATCGTGGCGCAAGATGCGCAGCACAAATTTTTCCGCTTGGGCATGAACACCATCGCCTACAGCGATGGCCACATGCAAGTGATGAGCGCTTCCATGTTGAGCAAAGGCGATTGCGTGGTGGTGATTTCCAACTCAGGCCGTACGCGCGATTTGATGGACGCTTGCGACATCGCGCGCAAGCGCGGTGCCACCACCATTGTGATCACGGCCAGTGGCTCGCCACTGGCGACAGCAGGCCACATTCACCTGACCGCCGATCACCCCGAAAGCTACGACCGCTACAGCCCCATGGTCTCACGGCTGTTGCACTTGCTGATCATTGACATTTTGGCCACAACAGTGGCCTTGCGCATTGGCGAGGCCTTGCAACCCGCGCTGCGCGAAATGAAAAACAACCTGCGCAACAAGCGCTACACCTGAAGCCTTAGGCTTGTTTGTACAACTTGCCATCTTTCATGATGGCTTGAATGTGATCGCCTTGGCCCAACAAGCAAGACATGTCGTTCAAAGGATTGCCATCGACCAGCAACAAGTCGGCAATGGCCCCAGCTTTCACCACACCCAATTGGCCTGTCATGTTGATCAGGTCTGCGGCATTGAGCGTGGCCTGTTGCAACGCGGCACCGTTGCCCAGAATATCTGCGCGAATTCGCAACTCTTCTGATTGATGGCGATGAGACTCGCCCAGCAAGTCAGTGCCCAAGGCCATTTTGACGCCCGCTTTGGCCAAGATCTCTAAAGCCTTTTGTCCTTGGCTTCTGACCGTTTCAATTTTGGCAACCGACACTGCAGGCAAACCCAAGCTGGCACCTTCATTGGCCAAGGCTTCGTAGGTGATCAACGTGGGCACCATGTAGGCTTGTTTGTCGGCCATGAACTGTGCCGTCGACACATCGATCAAATTGCCGTGCTCAATGCTGCGCACGCCAAAGTCCACCGCGCGGTAAATGGATTTGGGTGTGTAGGCATGGGCCATCACATAGGTACCGGCATGCTCGGCCTCGTCCACAATGGCGCGAATTTCACCTTCTGAATAGCCTAAGAAATGAATGGGGTCGTTGGGTGAAGCCACCCCGCCTGAGGCCATGATTTTGATTTGATTGGCACCCTTCATGATTTCTTCACGAACGGCCAAGCGCACGTTGTCGACACCATCCACCACACGGGCCAGAGCGCCAACACGGCTAGAGCAACCACAAGGCTCGATCACATCGCTGCGTGGACGGCCATCGCCATGGCCACCGGTTTGCGACAGCGCACGGCCTGCAGCAAAAATGCGCGGACCTTCCACCATGTCGGTGCGTGTGGCCTCGGCCAAATTCCAATCGCCACCGCCGGCGTCTCGCACCGTGGTGAAGCCGCGCATCAACATGCCTTTCATGATGGGCAAGGCCCGCAAGGTGGCAAACACATTGGGCTGATTGGCTGTGATGTTGAGGTTCAGATGGGCGGCGATCACGTGCACATGGCAATCGATCAAGCCAGGCATCAAGGTTTTGCCCTGGGACTTCACCACTTTGGTGCTGTCGGCAATGAACACATCGGGCTGATGCGGCACCACGGATTTGATCAGTCCGTTTTCGACCCAAACGTCTTGATGGGACTTCATGGTCAAAGACTCGACATCCAAGACGTTGGCGGATTGAAACAAGATGGCGCTCATAGGACATTCACCCAGACATTTAAAAACCACATTAAAGTCGAAATGAAAATCACAATCCACTCATTTACGCCTAATATCCCAAAGAAATAAACGGCAACACTTCCTTTTACGGCAAAATCAAAAAGTTGGAAACTAGGTAGCGCATTGGCTAATAAATAGACAATTGAAATGGTTGAAAGGAGCGTAAAATAAGGGACATTAACATCAAAAGTGATCAATAAAAAATAAAATTGATGTGATAACGTGATGAATCGAAGAAATCCTAAGAACATATTTCTTCTGTGAACATCATTTGAAATGAAGGAAAACGAAGTAATGAATGAAGTGATACTTCCTAATTTACTTTTGAAATAATGCGCCATAAACAAGAGGCTTAGGCACAGCAAAAATAGCCCAATCATCGCAGATCCCCATGTATACAATCCCAAAATAAAGAACCCAATCATTCCAAACCAAGCAATCATCAGCATTTGAATTCCATTACAAATCAAGTTTAAAAGGACAATTTTTTTTGCTTTATCTTTTCCGTAATATAGTGTTTTTCCAATGTATTCTCCCACTCCGTACGGAGTAAAAACACCCAGTGTTAAGGCACTTAGCACCTGCTCTGTAGATTGGTAGAGATTGATTTTATCAAATGAGGAAACCAAATTTTGCCATTTTAATATTTCTAAAAATCGGTTGGCAACACTCAACAAAAGAAGGACGATGAATTCTATAGAATTGGTTTTTTCAAAAATAAAACGCTTTGAATTTTCCCAGTTTAGCTCAGGTTTATGTGCAATTTGATCATAGATAAAATAAAAGGCACCAATTACAACCAAAAGTTTGATCGTAAATAAACTGAATTGTTTAGCTTTGTGAGGAATTGAAATCATTAGTGCAAAGAAACAAAACTTTAGATACAAATTGGCAAACGAACGCATCATATTAGGTATAGATCCCGGAACGACCATTATGGGCTTCGGTTTGATTAAAGTAGTTAATAAAAAAATGGAGTTTCTTCAGCTGAACGAATTGATTTTGAATAAATACGATGACCATTATACCAAACTTAAAGTCATTTTTGAACGTACCATCGAATTGATAGAAACCCATCATCCGGATGAAATTGCTATTGAGGCTCCTTTTTTTGGAAAAAATGTACAATCCATGTTGAAGTTGGGAAGAGCACAAGGAGTTGCTATGGCGGCTGGGTTATCGCGGCAAATCCCGATCACCGAATATGAACCTAAAAAAATAAAAATGGCCATTACGGGTAATGGTAACGCAAGCAAAGAACAAGTTGCCAAAATGTTGCAACAATTATTAGGATTAAAAGAATTGCCAAAAAACCTTGATTCTACCGATGGATTGGCTGCGGCTGTTTGTCATTTTTTTAATTCGGGTAAAGTGGTTGGTACCAAAAGCTATTCGGGGTGGGATGCCTTTGTGAAGCAAAATGAAAACAGAGTAAAATAACAAAGATTATGAAACATTTGAAACTTTTCGTAGGTACTCTTTTTATTGTACTATTTTATACTAGTTGCAATACAAATGGTGACGAAACTGGCGCTAATTTTATTAAGTACAATTTTGACCATCAAGTCCAATCGGTAGACTTAAGTAATGTACATTTTAAGAAAATTGAACATTCTTTTTGGATGTATGCTTACACATCAACCGGACAAGATTTTAATTTATTTTTTGATGAATATGGAAATTTTATTGATTCTAGAACAAATCAATTAGCAAACCCATCAAGAAACAGTTATTATTATAATAGTTCGAATTATTTTAATGTCGATCTAGTTGACGTAGACACAATAAACAAAAAAGTATTTGCGACTTTTAGTGGCAAGTTATTTACAGATAGATACGATCTCAGTTCAAATTCAGTTGATGTAAGCGGAAGTTTTAGGCTAGAATATGAAGAGCGGGAACATTATGATGGAGATACAAGATTTCATAATTTGGGATGTTCCACTAAGTTAAATAATACGAATTGGTATAGTTATCCTACTTTCTATCATAGGGTTAGTTATGATAATTATTTTTTAAACCATGGATCGACTCCTACTTCACGAATCGTGCACTTTTATAGTGATGCAGAATATCGCGTATCCCTTTTTATCGATGATATAGATCAATTGGGATTGGGTAATTACACTATTTTGAATAACGCTTCTCCAAATAACATTAGAATATCCAAATTCAATACTACTACATTAACATATGATTATTATACTACCACAGATGGTTCTTTTACTATTTTGGAAAAAAATAATATTTTTTATGGGCCTCCTCAAATAGGGTATAGTTATACGATTAAAGGAGGTTTCAATTTTAAAGCAGTAAATCCAAATAACCCTTCCGATATTATTAATGTTACAGATGGTGCTTTTAAGTTTTATTCAGATTAATTTTCATGTCAGGCATCTACATACATATACCTTTTTGTAAACAAGCTTGTCACTATTGTGACTTTCATTTTTCTACTTCTACAAAAAAGAAAGAGCAAATGGTTTTGGCATTGGCAAAAGAAATCCAATTGCGCAAGTTTGAAGCCAAAAAGGAACTCATCGAAACCATTTATTTTGGAGGAGGTACGCCTTCTATACTATCTATTGAAGACATTGTTTTTTTAATCACAACCGTTTATTCCAATTATTCGGTCATTGAAGATCCGGAAATCACGTTAGAAGCCAATCCAGATGACTTATCCAGCGAATTTATCATAGCACTATCCAAATCTCCCGTTAATCGATTAAGTATTGGAGTCCAATCTTTTTTTGATGACGATTTACAATTGATGAATCGGGCACATCATGCAGAAGAAGCTCAGCAATCAATTGCATTGGCAACCCGTTATTTTGATAATATTTCCATCGATTTAATTTATGGAATTCCCGGAATGAGTAATGAAAAATGGCTTCAAAATATTGAAACGGCATTGGCATTCAATATTCCGCATATTTCAAGTTATGCACTTACAGTCGAGCCCAAAACGGCTTTGCATACGTTGATTCAAAAAGGGATTGTAACACCGCCCAACGATGAAGTTGCTCAAGAACAGTTCCAGATATTAGTTGACACACTTTTGGAAAACGATTTTATACATTATGAATTGTCCAACTTTGGAAAAGAAAGTTATTTTTCTAAAAATAATTCGAGTTATTGGTTGGGTAAAAAATACATCGGAATTGGTCCGTCTGCACATAGTTTTGATGGGAAGGTGAGGGGATGGAATGTCTCCAACAATTCAAAATACATTACCAGTATTGCAAATAATGAATTGCCTTCAGAAAAAGAAGTATTGACTGTGTCGGATCAGTACAACGAGTATATCATGACCGGTTTGCGGACCATTTGGGGAGTGTCTCTTGCAAAAATTGAGGCAGATTATGGGGTAAATTACCTAAAATACGTAATTAAAAATGCGCATAAATTTTGCGAAAATGAACAGTTAATTGTGGAAAATGAGGTGCTCAAAACAACCTCAAAAGGCAAATTCTTAATCGATGGGATTGCTTCTTCGTTATTTTGGATTGACTAATTCGAAAACTACTTTATGATATCTTGCTCTATGTTTTCAGGGGCTTTTTGACCTCCATTATCAAGTTTTGTAGTCTCTGCATCTAATTTTTTCTTCACTTCATTGTACATTTTTTTATAATCTTCAAGATCTGAAGCATAGAAATGTGTGTTCTCTACAAACGTTAAACTGTCCACTTTATATTTTTCTTTTAAAAGCTCAAAGGGTTTTGGGTAATTCGTTTGCTGTCCCATCGTTTGAGATTTCAAGGCTTCTAATACAGCCAAATCATATATCATTTCAATCATTTGATCTCGATCGATACGTTTTTTAGGCTCTTTTACAGCCTTGTTTTTACAGCTGGCCACACAAAAAAGGATACAAAATAAAAGGACTATTTTTTTCATAATTGAATTATTTTCTATCAAAAAGTAGGCGTTGACCCGCTTTTTGGGTACTGATTTTTTCGTTTTCAAAAACCAACTGCCCATTCACAAAGGTATGGGTGACTTTTGAATGGAATTGCGTGCCTTCAAAAGGCGACCAACCACATTTATACAGGATGTTTTCTTGGGCAACTTCCCATGAACTCGCGCAATTTACAATCGCTAAATCGGCATAATAGCCTACTTTAATAAATCCTCGGTTTTCAATTTTGAAGATTTTGGCAGGGTTGTGACAGAATTTTTCTACAATTTTCTCAACCGATATTTTACCTTGTAAATGGGCTTCAAAAAGTGCTACTAAGGCGTGTTGTACTAGCGGTCCACCCGAAGGCGCTTCGGAGTATTTTTTTGATTTTTCTTCTAAAGTATGAGGTGCATGATCTGTTGCTATGACGTCAATGGTGTCATCCAATAAGGCCTTCCATAGCGCCTCACGGTCGTTTGCTGTTTTAACGGCAGGATTCCATTTGATGAAATTGCCTTTTGTGGCATAATCATCATTTGAAAACCAAAGGTGGTGCAAACAAACTTCGGCAGTAATTTGTTTTTCTTCAAGCGGAATTTCATTTGTAAACAAGCTCATTTCTTTGGCCGTTGAAAGATGAAATACATGAAGTCGAGCGCCTGTTTTTTTGGCAAGTTCGATCGCTTTTGACGATGATAAATAACACGCTTCTTCGCTTCTTATCAAATGATGAACGGTTACCGGAATATCGTTTCCAAATTCATTTGTGTAGGTTTCCACATTTTTTCTGATGGTTGCCTCATCTTCACAATGAACGGCAATCAACATTTTGGTGCTAGAAAATATTTTTTCTAAAGTTTCTTGATTATCAACCAACATATTTCCGGTAGAGGAACCTAGAAACAATTTTATACCCGCTACATTTCTAGGGTTGGTTTTCATTACTTCTTCTAGATTGTCATTAGTGCCCCCCATCATAAAAGAATAATTGGCATAAGAAGTTTCAGCGGCTATTTGGTATTTTTGTTCTAATAATTCTTGAGTTACCGCATTTGGAACGGTATTCGGTTGTTCAATAAATGATGTAATTCCTCCGGCAATTGCAGCTTTCGATTCGGTTTCGATTGTGCCTTTGTGCGTCAATCCGGGTTCTCTAAAATGAACCTGATCATCAATGGCACCCGGAATCAAATAGTTTCCTTTTGCATCAATAACCTGACTGTGTTCCTTTGGATTAATTTGGTTTGAAATTTCAACAATGAATTCGTTTTCAATCAATACATCGCCTTCAAAAATAACTCCTTCATTTACGATTTTGGCATTTTTTATTACAATTGAATTCATATTTATAGTCGGTTAAATAATTTGTTAATACGTAAGGCTAATACCCCAAAAACCGCTTCTTTAATGATTGAACCACTCATTTTTGATTGTCCTTTTGTACGATCAGTAAAAATTACGGGTACTTCATGAAGCACAAAGTTTTTTGAAAAAGCTCTATATTTCATTTCAATTTGAAAGGCATAACCAATAAATTTTATGCGATCCAAATCTATTTGTTCGAGTACTTTTCTGTTGTAACAAATGAATCCGGCTGTGGTATCCATGATTTTCATGCCAGTGATCATTCGCACATAAACCGATGCAAAATAAGAGAGCAATACCCTGCTTAATGGCCAGTTAACAACATTTACCCCTGTAACATATCGCGATCCGATTGCTAAGTCGGCACCCGATAAATGACACGCATCGTGTAACTTTTCTAAATCATGTGGGTTGTGCGAGAAATCGGCATCCATTTCATAAATAAATTCATAAGATCTTGCTAGTGCCCATTTAAAACCATGCACGTAGGCTGTTCCTAATCCGGCTTTTTTGGTTCTTACTTCCAAAAATAATCGGTCTGCAAATTCAAGTTGAAGTGCTTTTACCTTGTCAAAAGTTTTATCCGGAGAATTATCGTCCACAATTAATATATGAAATTCTTTATGGAGCGAAAAAGTAGCTCGAATAATACTTTCAATATTTTCAATTTCGTTATAAGTAGGGATAATTACGATACCGCAGTTCATATTTGACAAATAAAATTTTGACAAAAATAATCAATTTATATTTTGTTAATCTTAATAATATAATAATAGTATCAACAAAGAAAAATTACTAATTTTGCTCCGATGATTTTACTTGGTTTACAGCACAGAATAATAGAAAGCAAAGATTGGGCGTTTATGATGTTTCTCTTGGCTTTGTTGTTGGTTGTATTTATCAAATCTACCTTCGAAAAAAGGTTCTTTGATTTCAGCCGAATTATTGTGTCCGACAAGTACCACCGTATTTATAAAGACAGCAGTAACATTCTCAGTCTTTTTACCCTTTTTATTTTTGTTGTTAATATCATATCGTTGGCATTTTTCATACAATTAGTAGCGGTAAAATACGAATTAGCAGTAAAATCAGATTGGGTGTTATTCATTAGAATAGCAACCTTGTTAACAGTATTTATTTTGGTGAAATATTTAATCGAGAAAATTGTTGCTACTATTTTTGGGATTGAAGAAATCATGGACGAATACAATTTAACCAAAGTCAATTATAGGACGTATGTTGGATTATTATTGCTTCCAATTACCGTTGTGATGTTTTATAATGATGGATTCTCAAATATTTTGATCGTACCCTTATTCTTTCTTTTGATAGCAATAAACCTGTTTACCTACGTCATCACCTTTGTGAGATATCAAAATTATGTATTAAGTAAATTGTTTTATTTTATTTTGTATCTTTGCGCCTTTGAAATAGCTCCCTACTATTTCGTTTATTATTTGATCAAGAAAAATTAAAAAGTACATGTCAAAATTGAAAGTGAAAACGATTTTGGTTTCACAGCCAGAACCTAAAGTAGAAAATTCTCCTTATTTTGATTTGCAACAAAAGCATAAGGTAAAGATTGAATTTAGACCTTTCATTCATGTTGAAGGTTTAAGTGCGAAAGAGATACGTGCTCAAAAAATAGATTTGAACCATTTTACGGCAATTATTTTGACAAGTAAAAACGCAGTAGATCATTTTTTTAGAGCTGCTGAAGAAATGCGTTACAAAGTCCCAGAAGATTTAAAATATTTTTGTCAATCAGAAGCCATTGCGTATTATCTTCAAAAGTACGTTGTCTATAGAAAACGTAAAATTTATGTGGGTCAAAAAGACTTTGTTGACATGACTACTTTGTTTAAAAAATATAAAGAAGAAAAGTTTTTACTTCCCTCTTCTGATCAATTGAACTTTGATATTCCTCAAACCTTAGATGCCCTAAAATTAAATTGGACACAAGGTATTTTTTACAATACAGTAATGAGTGATTTGTCAGATTTAGCAAATGTATATTTTGATATTTTAGCATTTTTTAGTCCGACCGGAATAAAATCATTGTTCAAAAACTTTCCAGATTTTAAACAAAACGATACCCGTATTGCTGTTTTTGGAAGCACCACACAAAAAGAAGCGTTAGACCATGGTTTACGTATCGATATTTTGGCTCCAACACCTGAGACTCCTTCCATGACGATGGCGTTAGAAAAGTATGTTGCTGAAGCTAATAAAGGAAAATAACAACACACAAATAAATAAAAAAAACCCAAAATCATCGATTTTGGGTTTTTTTATTTCTACCTAAATTATTTTGAGGCGGCTTCGCGTTTTCTGTGAGTTATACTTGAGGACCTGCTTCAACCAGTCGCTCACCTTCTTTATTATCGGTATATTGTTTAAAATTATCTACAAATAAATGCGCTAATTTCTTAGCTTTTACTTCCCATTCTGATTCATTTGCATACGTGTTTCTTGGATCCAAAATATTGGTATCTACATCATGCAACGCTAGCGGAACTTCAAAATGAAATAAAGGAATGCTTTTAGTTTCCGCTTTTTCGATCGAACCGTCAAGGATCGCGTCAATTATTGCTCGGGTATCTTTAATTGAAATGCGTTTGCCTGTTCCGTTCCAACCTGTGTTTACCATATAAGCAGTTGCCTGATTTGCTTCCATCTTTTTAACAAGTTCTTCTCCGTATTTAGTTGGATGAAGTGATAAAAATGCTTTTCCAAAACATGCAGAAAAAGTAGGTTGAGGTTCGGTAACACCACGTTCAGTTCCTGCTAATTTTGCGGTAAAACCGGAAAGGAAATAGTATTTGGTTTGCTCTGGAGTCAATTTTGAAACTGGAGGAATTACCCCAAAAGCATCAGCAGTTAAGAATATCACCTTGTTGGCCGCTCCCGCTTTTGAAATGGGTTTTACAATATTATGAATATGGTTTATCGGATAGGATACGCGTGTGTTTTGAGTCACAGATCCATCTTTAAAGTCAATTGTGCCAGATGGGTCGAGGGTAACATTCTCCAATAAAGCATCTTTTTTTATGGCACCATAAATATCGGGCTCATTTTCAGCACTTAAATCGATTGTTTTAGCATAGCATCCGCCTTCAAAGTTGAAAACACCTTCGTTGTCCCAGCCATGTTCATCATCTCCAATCAATTGTCGCTTTGGATCTGTAGAAAGCGTTGTTTTACCGGTTCCTGATAATCCAAAAAACACAGCAACATCTCCGTTGGCACCTTTGTTGGCCGAACAGTGCATAGATGCAATTCCTTGTAAGGGTAAATAATAATTCATCATAGAAAACAACCCTTTCTTCATTTCGCCACCATACCAGGTACCTCCAATCAATTGGATTTTTTCTGTTAAGTTGAAAGCCACGTACACTTCCGAATTCATTTTGTGTTCTTGGTACTCTTTGAAAGATGTTTTTGAAGCATTGATCACAACAAAATCGGGTTCGCCAAATTGTTCTAATTCTTCTTCGCTTGGTCTAATGAACATGTTTTTTACAAAATGTGCTTGCCATGCTACTTCCATGATGAACCGAACTTTTAAGCGGGTATTTTCATTGGCGCCACAAAATGCATCTACAACAAATAACCGTTTACCGGATAATTGTTTCACAGAAGTTTCTTTTAAGGCATTCCAAGTCGATTGTGAAATGGGTTTGTTGTCGTTGGGTGCTTTTTCAGAGTTCCACCAAATGGTGTCTTTTGTGATTGCATCTTCAACAATATATTTGTCTTTTGGTGATCTACCCGTGAATTCTCCCGTCATTACATTTACGGCCCCTAGTTCCGAAACTTGGCCTTTTTCATACCCAATTAAATGCGGATTTAATTCTTCGTTATATAAAAATTCATACGAGGGATTATAGATGATTTCTGAGGGATTTTTTATTCCGTATTTTTCTAACGAAATCGATTTCGTAATTTTGGCGTAGTGCTCCATAAAAAAATAAATTGTCTAGTTGTAAAAGTTTTTACAAAGGTAAAAATAATTAACTACAACGTTGTAATTAATTTAAATTTTATGATTTTTTTGAAAAAAAATGTTTGGCAAAAAGTCCCCAACCCACAATTAATAAAAGGCCTCCGATGGGTGTAATGATTCCAAATGGTTTGAAATTCAGATGAGTAACGGTTTGAGTGGCTAAAAAATAAATAGAACCTGAAAAGAACAATACGCCAAAAGAAATAAAGGTAAAGATCGTTTTCTTCAATTTTTGATCTATTTGGACATTCAATCCCAAAAACAATAAAAATAATGCATGGTACATTTGATATTTTACACCGGTTTCAAAAGTCGAAAGTTCGGTGATTGACAATACATCTTTTAATGAATGTGCACCAAAAGCACCTAGAACAATGGCAGTTAGACCAAGAATTGCACCCGTAAAATTTATTTTAGAATCCATGATTGAAATGTTTGATTGTCAAAATTACTTGAATTAATAATAAAAAGAAAACATTTTTAGGTTTAATAATTATGATTTTCCTAAAAAAAGTTTCCAAATTAGATCAAATTATTACATTTGTTACACAAATAATTTACATGAGAACAATATTAATTATTGGAGCTGGTCGATCAGCATCCTCTTTGATTCAATACCTTTTAGATAAGTCGGCAGAAGAAAATTTGCATCTTGTGATCGCAGATTTGTCTTTAGAGTTGGCGAAGAAAAAGACAAATAACCATCCCAATGCTACACCACTTCAATTTGATATTCATGATTCGGAACAACGAAATCACGAAATTTCAAAGGCAGATATTGTGATTTCAATGCTTCCCGCTCATCTTCATATCGAAGTTGCTAAAGATTGTATTACGCACAAAAAGCATATGGTAACTGCTTCCTATATTTCTGAGGAACTGCTGCAGTTGGACCAAGAAGTTAAAGCGGCCCACTTAATTTTCATGAATGAAATGGGGCTTGACCCTGGAATTGACCACATGAGTGCCATGAAAATTATAGATGAAATCAAGGATAAGGGCGGCAAACTGTTGCTTTTTGAATCTTTTTGTGGCGGACTTGTAGCACCCGAATCAGACAATAATCTTTGGAATTATAAATTTACATGGGCACCCAGAAATGTGGTTTTGGCGGGCCAAGGTGGCGCTGCTAAATTCATTCAGGAAGGAAAATATAAATACATTCCGTACCACAAACTTTTCCGTAGAACAGAGTTTTTAGAAGTGGAAGGTTATGGTCGATTTGAAGGATACGCCAATCGCGATTCGTTAAAATACAGAAGCATTTATGGGTTACAGGACGTACTCACCATGTACCGCGGAACCATTCGCAGAGTTGGGTTTTCTAAAGCTTGGAATATGTTTGTCCAATTAGGTATGACCGATGATTCTTATATCATTGATAATTCGGAAACGATCAGTTACCGTGATTTCATCAATTTATTTTTGCCCTATTCGCCGACAGATTCGGTAGAAATAAAAACGAGAATGTCGTTAGGAATTGAGCAGGATGATATCATGTGGGACAAATTATTGGAACTGGATTTGTTCAATCCCAATAAAATTGTAGGGTTGAAAAAGGCTACCCCGGCACAAATATTAGAGAAAATCCTTGCCGATCAGTGGACGCTACATCCTGACGATAAAGACATGATAGTAATGTACCACAAATTGGGTTACGAATTGAACGGAAAACAATTTCAAATCGATTCAAAAATGGTCTGTATAGGCGATGATCAAACGTTTACCGCGATGGCTAAAACAGTTGGGTTACCTGTGGCGATGGCTACTTTACAAATATTAAATAAAAAGATAACCACTCCGGGGGTTCAACTTCCTATAAAAAAGGAAGTTTATCAACCTATATTGAAAGAGTTAGAAAGTTTAGGCGTACAATTCAAAGAAACGAATATGCCTTATATTGGATACAACCCGGATCAATTAGTGGGAAATTAATTTAGGTTAATTGCATTCATTCTGTTGATATTTTCAACTAAAGTATGTATTTTTGTTACAAATTTACACAAATGAAGATCAACTCATTACAAATAGAAATTGACGGAATTGATAAAGAAATTCTTCGTGATTTGATGGATGATGCACGTAAGCCCATTTTACAAATTGCAAATAGAATTGGAATTTCGGGTGCAGCGATTCATCAACGATTAAAAAAATTAGAAGAAGCAGGCGTTATTTCTGGAAGTAAGTTCATCATTGATCATAAAGTTTTGGGGTACAAGACCATGGCTTTTGTGGGCGTTTATTTAGACAAAGCTTCTAGTAATTATGAGGCAGTAAAAGAGTTAAGAAAAATTCCAGAAGTGTTAGAATGTCATTATACAACAGGTAATTGGAGTATACTGATTAAGATCATTTGCCGCGATAATGAACATTTAATGCAATTATTGAATCAAAAAATTCAACCTATAAATGGTGTTTCAAGAACGGAAACATTCATATCTTTGGAACAGCAAATAGAACGACAAATACAGTTATAAAATGGTTACTAAATTCTCAAAAGAAAATGTACTATTAGGTTTTTATGTGATCTATATTTTGATAGCAGGACTTATGTTCGAACTTTTTCCAGGTAATGAAAAACAACCTAATGGGGGAGTTTTGATGTTGTATTTGTTCATTCCAATTAGCATCATTTATTTTATGGTACACCTGATCCGACAATTGTTCGGGAAAATAGATCATACGAAGTGCATGTTAATACACGGTGCCGTTTGGGCTTCTATTTTGATCATACTTACACTTTTTAAATCATAAAAAAATCCGCTTTTAGCGGATTTTTAATTCTTATACTTTCATTATTTCAGCTTCTTTTGCCAGTAATAACTCGTCAATTTTTTTGATGAAAGAGTCGGTTAATTTTTGAATATCCTCTTCGGCGCTTTTACAAGCATCTTCTGAAGTTCCGTCTTTTTCAAGTTTTTTGATATCGGTATTTGCATCTTTACGTGCGTTTCGAATTCCGATTTTAGCATCTTCAGCTTCCGATTTTGCTTGCTTTGCCAAATCACGACGACGCTCTTCCGTTAAAGGCGGCACACTAATGATGATCACATCCCCATTATTCATTGGATTAAATCCGATATTGGCTATCATGATGGCTTTTTCGATGGCTTGTAACATGCTTTTTTCAAACGGTTGAATCGTTATGGTTCTTGCGTCTGGAACGTTTAAATTGGCAACTTGAGACAACGGCGTTTGTGAACCGTAATAATCTACAAAAACACTTCCCAACATTTGTGGAGATGCTTTTCCGGCACGAATATTTAAAAATTCTTTAGCGAGGTGATCGATAGAACCATTCATTGATTCTTTTGCTTCGTCGATAATAAATTCAATTTCTTCTGTCATTTTCTTTGATTTTGTATAAACGTAATTTTATTATATGTTAACCACAGTACCAACGTTCTGTCCTTCACAAATTTTAAGTAGATTTCCTTTTTGATTCATATCAAACACCACAATAGGTAATTTGTTTTCCTGACTTAAAGTAAATGCAGTGGTATCCATTACATTTAACCCTTTTTTCAAGACATCATCAAATGAGATGTAATCAAATTTGGTTGCACTTTTATCTTTTTCCGGATCGGCAGTATAAACGCCATCTACACGTGTTCCTTTTAATATTACATCTGCATTTACTTCTACACCTCTAAGTACTGCAGCCGTATCTGTTGTAAAGTACGGATTACCGGTTCCGGCACCAAAAATTACAATTCTACCTTTTTCAAGGTGACGAACGGCTCTTCTTTTGATGTAAGGTTCTGCAATTGATTCCATTTTTAATGCTGTTTGCAAACGAGTTTTCAAACCTTTGTCTTCAAGAGCACCTTGAAGTGCCATTCCATTGATAACGGTTGCTAACATCCCCATATAGTCGCCTTGCACTCGGTCCATACCCGAGCTTACTCCAGCTACACCTCTAAAAATATTTCCTCCTCCAATGACAATCGCAATTTCAATTCCTTGGTCGTGTATCGCTTTGATTTCGGTGGCATACTCTGCTAATGTTTTTGGGTCAATTCCATATTGTTTATCTCCCATTAGCGCTTCGCCACTCAGTTTAAGAAGGATTCTGTTGTATTTCATTTGGTGTTTAGTTTATCCATTAGATGGTGCAAATATAAACATTTTCACAAATTTTATCAGCACTAGTTTTTGCTATTTTTTTAAAAAACAGACAGGATAATGAAGGGGTAGGGACGGAAATTTGAAAATGTGTCTAAAACGTACGTAATGAAATACCAATACTGAGGGATCCTACCGAATTTGAATTGTGTATGGGTAAGTCGTAGCCCGATACTTCAATAAAGATATTGGTGTCTTGATCGGCTTCATAACTGATGCTGAATTTTTTGTATTTCCCTGATAAATTTCCTCTACCCAGTGCATAGCCTTTTCCATAACCTGCTTGAAGTACAATACGGTTTCCGTTGCCAATATGAGGGCTAAAGCGCAGGTTGGCAAAAACGGGAACGGCTACTAGTTTTTCACGACCTATAAATTCGATTCCGGCATGTGCACTTACAGATACCCATTTTTGATGCTGAATTCCATAGCCAAACTTCGCGTTGAGGCCGTTGGGTAGAAACCAATAATCGTTTCGAGTACCAAATTGATCGATCTCGCCATAATTTGCATTGGCCTTTAACGGAACCGCAATATCAAATTGGGTAAACGTTGTCTTTTTTTTGACAATATCCTTTGAATCGTAGGTTTGTTGAGCAAAAGTTAGGCAAGATACAAGAACAAATAAAAGGGCAAATTTACTTTTCATGATCAGTGATGGTTTGTAAAAATTGTTCGGGAATACAGGCATTTTTTACATCATAATCGCCAGTTTTAGTACGTCTAAGCGCAGAAAGATGTGCGCCAGATTGCAGTGCGCTACCAAAATCATAAGCAAGCGATCGAATATAGGTTCCTTTGCTGCACGTGACCCTAAAGTCAATGTTTGGAAGGTTTATTTGGGTTATTTCAAATTCGTAAATTGTAGTTTTTCGGCTACTTATTTCAACTTCTTCACCTGCTCTTGCATGTTCGTACAAGCGTTTTCCAT
>ERZ650308.800-NODE-800-length-16951-cov-7.816110_pt1 | contig 16951 bp, 13 predicted proteins | sample MGYA00376244_ERZ650308 | MGnify/ENA primary metagenome ERZ650308 (study PRJEB26733, sample SAMN07839295) | wastewater metagenome | biome: small river; feature: stream; material: water | place: USA: North Carolina | collected 2016-04-26 ... | reverse complement strand
TGAAGTCCAATTTTAAAGAATACCCAAAAATCTTGCATGGTAATACGATTATTGATTTGCAATGTAAACTTACAATTTATTTTTAAATTGGTGGATTTGGAATTTGATTTAAACTTGAAATAGAATTATATTTGCATAAAAAATACACATTATGTCCTTTTCAGATTTATTTGATAGCGAATTTAAAAGTAGAAATAAAAGTCATTTTTCTGCTATCGTTCGCGTTGCTTTTGCCGATGGTGAATTAAGCAAAGAAGAGAAAGAATTTCTAGATAAGTTAGCGGTTCGGTTGGAAATTTCGGCTGCTGAATATGAAGAAATTTTAGAAAATCCAGCCCAATATCCGATCAATCCACCGTACCTTCATTCGCAACGTTTAGAGCGTTTATATGATTTAGGTCGAATGGTATATGCGGATCATATATTAGGTCCTAAGCAAAAAGAAGTGTTAACCAAATTTGCTTTAGCTTTAGGATTTACGCCAGGAAACGTTTCTTTTATTGTAGATAAAGCATTGTCATTGTTGTTACTAAATGTAGATTCCGATACATTTATTTATGAAATGACACACATGAACAAATAATAAAAAAGGACTCACATGTGAGTCCTTTTTTATTTTGCTTCTTGCATGAATTCTTCTGCTTTTGTGACCATGTGCAAGCTTCCACAAAAAAACGGTACTCGCTGGTGAAGTTCTATAGGTTCAATCTCCAATATTCTTTGGTATCCGTCAGATGCTTTGCCTCCCGCTTGCTCTGTGATAAAGGCCATGGGGTTACATTCGTACAATAATCGCAATTTCCCTTTTGGCGCTTTTGAACTAGTAGGATAAATATAAATTCCTCCTTTGATCATGTTTCGATGTATATCTGAAACTAAGCTCCCAATATAACGCGAGGTATAAGGGCGATCTCCTTCTTCCAATTGACAGTATTTTAGATAATTTTTTACTCCTTGAGGGAAATGCACATAATTTCCTTCATTAATGGAATAAATTGTCCCGTCTTTACTAAACTGCATGTTGGGATGGGATAAATAAAATGTTCCGATGGCTGGATTTAAGGTAAAACCATTCACGCCATGACCAGTGGTGTAAACCAACATGGTAGATGTACCATAAATTACATATCCAGCAGCTACTTGGTTGATTCCTTTTTGCAAAAAATCTTCCATCTGAACAGGAGTTCCAATGGGAGTAACGCGTCTAAAAACTGAAAAAATAGTTCCAACCGAAACATTCACGTCAATATTGGACGATCCATCGAGTGGATCCATTAATACTACGTACTTATTGTTGTGGCTGTTATCACTTCCGGCAACGGTAATAAAATCATCATTTTCTTCAGAGGCTATACCACACACAATTTCACGATTGATCAGCGTTTGAATAAACACTTCATTGGCATAAACATCAAGTTTTTGTTGGTCTTCGCCCTGAATATTTTGTGCGCCAGCAGCACCCACAATATCGACCAAACCGGCTTTATTTACTTTGTAATTCACCACTTTTGCAGCCAATCGAATCGAATTAATTATTCGGGATAATTCGCCGGTTGAATATTGAAAGTCATTCTGGTTTTCAATGATAAATTCGCCTAAAGTTTTGTTGTTTGTATTCATTACGAAATCGTTGTAGTTGATTTGCAAATATCGTACTTTTTGTCAAATTTCAATCACCAATAATCCTAAACTTCTATTTATATTTGCAATTCAAAAAAATCAAAAAGAAAGAAATGATTATCAGAAATGCAATCAAAGAGGACATGCCAAAAGTGCTTGAATTGATTATGGAACTTGCTGTTTTTGAAAAAGAACCCGATGCTGTTGTTGTCACTGCAACTGATTTAGTTCGAGATGGTTTTGGAGATCATCCTTTGTTTTATACCTTTGTAGCTGAAGTAAATTCTGAAATCATTGGAATTGCTTTGTATTATTACCGTTATTCGACTTGGAAAGGTAAAACCATCCATTTAGAAGATTTAATTGTAAGAGAAAATCAAAGAGGAACAGGAGCCGGAACAGCATTGTACCATGCGGTAATTAATCAAGGGAAAAAGGACAACGTTCGAAGAATTGAATGGAATGTATTGGATTGGAATACTCCAGCTGTTGATTTCTATAAAAAATCGGGAGCAAAAATTCTGGAAGATTGGAGGGTAGTTCAAATGGATGAACATGGAATTGACTTTTTTTTAGAAAACAAACACAAATCATAACATTCCTATTAAACATAGTATTATGAAAGTATTCAAATTTGGAGGGGCATCCGTCAAAGATGCTGAAGGGATAAAAAATGTAGCACACGTTGTAAACACAGCGGGGAAAGAGAATGTATTGATGGTTATTTCTGCCATGGGCAAAACCACCAATGCACTTGAAGAGGTAATAAAAAATTACTTTAATAAATCCAATGAACTACAAGCTTCTATCCAAGAAGTTAAAAAATACCACCTTCAAATATTAATGGAATTATTTGAAGATGAATCCAATGATGTTTACTTTGCTGTAAATAGTCTTTTTGCCGATTTGGAGTATTTTATTCGAAGCAATAAGTCGCCAAATTACAATTTCGTTTACGATCAAATTGTAAGTATTGGTGAATTACTTTCAACTACTATTGTTAGCCATTATTTTAATGAAATTGGGATAAACAACAATTGGTTAGACGTCAGAAACTTCATCAAAACCGATACAACATACCGAGATGCGATCGTAGATTGGGAAATCACCCAAAATCTAATCTCTAAAGGAGTTGATAAAAAAAGCATCAACATTACTCAAGGATTTTTAGGTTCCGATAGTAATAGTTTTACAACCACTTTGGGTAGAGAAGGGTCTGATTATACCGCGGCGATATTTGCTTATTGCCTAAGCGCAGAAAGCGTGACCATTTGGAAGGACGTTCCAGGAGTTATGAATGCAGATCCCCGATTTTTTGAAAATGCCATTCTACTCAACCAGATTTCCTATCGTGAGGCCATCGAATTGGCTTTTTATGGCGCTACTGTAATTCATCCCAAAACGCTTCAACCCCTTCAGAAAAAAGAAATTCCGCTTTTTGTAAAATCGTTCATCAATCCCTTGTTACCAGGCACAAGCGTTTCGCGTGGAAAAACATTGGAACCGCAAACCTCTTGCTTTATTGTGAAGAAAAACCAACTGCTCTTATCGCTTGCTTCAATTGATTTTTCGTTCATTATGGAAGAAAATATCAGTGAAATTTTCGCTCTTTTTCATCAGTACAAAATGAAAGTTAGTTTGATTCAAAATTCGGCGATTAGTTTTTCGGTTTGCCTTGAAGATAAATTTGGAAACTTTAACGATTTGAAACCTGTTTTGGCTAAAAAATTCAAATTGGATTACAGTGAAAATGTCACGTTGTATACCATCAGACATTTTGACGAAAAAGCATCTCAAACTGTAGAAAATGGCAAAGAGGTTTTATTGAAACAAATCTCAACAGAAACCATGCAAATTGTCACGAAAGAATAACAAATCTTAAATAAAGCCTAAAAAGCCTAAAACTAGATGGGTTTCTTCGTTATTTTGCCAATAAATTATTAAAGTATGTTTCGTTGGGTATTTCTTATCGTGGTCCTTTCAATTATTGAATTATATGCTTTTCAGGCGGTAAAAACCTTTACAAAAACGCGCTGGGTACTTTGGGCATATATATTTGTATCAGCTAGTGCCATACTATTTATTGCCTATCAAGCGACCAAATTTGATCGAAGTATTGGGCAAACCCATATGACAATGCTTACTCTAGGTACTTTGTTATTGGTTTTGATTCCAAAACTGATCATTACGAGTGTCTTGTTGCTCGAAGATGTGTTTAGATTGGTTATTGCCACCAAAAATTACTTCAACCATTACAATGATGAAGTTGCATACTTTCCAGAAAGACGAAAATTCATCAGTCAAATTGCATTAGGGCTAGCTGCCATTCCTTTTAGTTCACTTATTTACGGAATGACATTAGGAAAATACAATTATAAAGTCATCAAACAGACCGTTTTTTTTCCCGATTTACCCGATGATTTTGATGGCTTTACGATTACTCAAATATCTGATGTTCATAGTGGTAGTTTTGATGATCCTGAAAAGATTCAGCACGCGATTGATCTTGTAAACCAACAAAATTCGGATATGATTTTGTTTACGGGCGACATTGTAAATACGCATGCAAAAGAAATGCATCCTTGGATTGAAACTTTCAAATCAATTCAATCTCACCCTTTTGGAAAATATTCTGTTTTAGGAAACCACGATTATGGTGAATATGTTTCCTGGCCATCTCAAACAGAAAAAGACGAAAATTTTAAAGCAATCAAAAACCTGTATAGCGACATTGATTTCAACTTATTATTGAATGAGTCGGTAAAGATTAAAAAGGGGACTTCTGAAATAGCGCTTGTGGGTGTAGAAAATTGGGGTCACAATTTTAAGAAAGCTGGAGACATCAATATAGCCTCACAACATCTTAATAAAGAAGATTTTAAAATAGTAATGAGTCACGATCCAAGCCATTGGGAGCATGAATTAAAAGACCATCCCAAGCATTTTCATTTAACCTTATCGGGACACACGCATGGCATGCAGTTTGGTATTGAAATTCCGGGAATCATCCAATGGAGTCCTATACAGTACATCTACAAACAATGGGCAGGTTTATACGAAAACAAAGGACGCTACGTTTATGTAAACAGAGGGTTTGGGTTTCATGCCTATCCTGGAAGAGTTGGAATTATGCCTGAAATTACAGTAATTGAACTAAAAAAAGGTAATTTTGTAGTATAATTAGTTAAAAATACTACATTTGTATTATAATCTTTCTTTTTAAAAGATAAAAGAATTAAAATATTTTGGTTTTATGTCAAAATTTGGTGAACTTATTAGTGCTCAAATCCCTGTGTTAATTGACTTTTACACCGAGTGGAATGAATCATCAGTATCGATGCATCCCGTAATTAAACACGTAGCTGCAGCTCTTGGAGACAAAGCGAAAGTGATTAAAATTGATGTGGATAAAAACAAAGAACTTGCAGAAGCCCTAAAAATCAAAGGCCTTCCTACTTTAATGATCTATAAAAATGGACAAATGGTATGGAGACAATCGGGCGAATTAGATGCTAATTCAATCATTACCTTAGTGCAAGAGCAAGTTTAGGATAGTTTTTCGAAAGTAAAACCTTTTTCTGATCCCTTTTTTAAAATAATCGGCAAAGCATGTTCTAAATTTGAAAATGCCTTAAGGCTATCGTGCATCACAACAATACTTCCCGGTTGAATAGCCTTTAATACATTTGCAACACACATCTCTTTTGAGATGTTTTTATCATAATCTTTACTAATGATGTCCCACATCACAATTTGATAGCCCAGCTGTTTTATTTTTTTGGCTTGAACCCGTTTTATTTTTCCGTAGGGAGGTCGAAAAAGTTGGGTAGAACACGAGTGAATTTCCAATTCCTGTTTACACAAATCTACATTTTCTAAATAGTTTTCCAAGGTCGTTTTCCATCCGTTCAAATGATTGAAGGAATGGTTTCCAATAGCATGTCCATCTTTTTGTATTTTTTGAAATACTTGAGGGTACTTTTGTACGTTTTCACCAATACAAAAAAAAGTAGCCTTTGTATTGTGTTTTTTCAATACTTCCAACACCCATTCGGTTACCTCTGGAATTGGTCCGTCATCAAAGGTGAGATACACCTTTTTTTGATCATTAGGGAGTTCCCAGACAAAATTAGGGTAGATCTTTTTGAGAATAAAATGTATCGATTGGATCATATATAAAAAGTGCCAATTGAAAACAATTGGCACTCAAATAATTAAAAGTTATTCTTCTTCGCCCCCATACTGTTCAAACATTTTATTGTAAGCGTTGTAGGTTGCTTTATTTTTTAAATAATACGCCGTGTCTTTATTGTCCTTCATTACTTTTAGCAAGTTTTTATAATGATACAGATCGGTCATGATATCAGACGTTAAATGAATTTGTTCTGATGGTTTAAACGTTTTATAATAAGCAATGGTCTCTTGGTATTTTTTCATTATTTTATCTAAGAGCTGTCTTGCTTTCTCTTTTTCGCCAACTTTGTAATATCCGTCCGCTAATGAATTCAAAGTTGAATAGTAGCCATAATAGTCTAAAGGCGTTTTGTTGATAGCCAAATCAATGATTTTTTTGGCTTTGTCTTTTTTACCTTCATCAATCAAAGCATACATCAATCTTGATAAATTATTACGCGTCGAGATGCTGTTCTTACGTGTTTCAGGATCGTGATAAATTTTTGTGCTTTCGCCATTACCCCAATCAAATTTCATTACAGTAGCGTACATCTTATCTGTATCAATTTGGCCCATATCTGGGTAATTATCTTCGTTGTAAGGTGTTTTTACAGGAACTAATTTGTACACCATTCCATCCAATTGAAGATAATCCTTCATCCAAAGATAATCATCGTCACCAAAGCTTCCTGGACTAAAATAGATCGGACGTTTCCAATTGTTGTTTGCCAAAACATCCAACATGATCAATCTGTTTTTGTACAACACATTACCAGAAATATCAATATCAATATAAGGTACAATTGAATCATTAAATTTTGAATTGACTATCTTATTTTTAATGATTTGCGCTTTGTCAATTGGAATTCTCACTTTGTTCGTAGGAAGATAATGCAACATTTTGCCACTTTCCATTTCAACCAGGTTAGTTTCACTTTTTGCAAATGCGATGAAACTCTTTAAATCCCAACGGTTTTCTGTTTGCTTGCTAAACAATATCCCGTCTCTATTATCCCCTACATATTGATTGTGATCAAAAGTAATATCTAGGCCATCCGAATCATAGGTTTTGTTTTTCATTTGGTCGATATACCAATCGGTCATCAACAAACTGGTACAACATAATTTCACATCAGTTCTATATCCTTCAATTTCTTGAGCGTACCATAATGGGAACGTGTCATTATCGCCAATAGTGTACAAAATAGCATTGGGTGCACACGAATCTAAGTACTGCTTAGCCATGGCAATGGCAGTATATTTTCCTGAACGATCGTGGTCGTCCCAGTTTTGAAATGCCATCACACTAGGCACAGCCAATAATGAAACTATGAGAACTATCGGTCCTGCAATTTTTGGCGCCAATTTTTCTTTTACAATCTCATAAATAGCATACACCCCAAAACCGATCCAAATTGCAAATACATAAAACGATCCTACAAGAGCATAGTCGCGTTCTCTTGGTTCAAACGGACGTTCGTTCAAGTAAATTTTTAAGGCTAACCCTGTAAATAAAAACAAGGCAACCAGAACATAAAAACTTTTTAAATCCCTTTGAGCGTGGTACATGAGGCCAATTAATCCAAGAATAAACGGCAGGAAGTAATAAAAATTTCTTCCTTTGTTATTCAGTACATCAGATGGTAAATTATCTTGCGATCCCAAGTGCAGTTCATCAATAAATTTAATCCCACTCATCCAATTACCATCAAGATTATCATAACGCCCTTGGTTGTCATTTTGTCTTCCAACAAAGTTCCATAACAAATATCGACCATACATGTACCCAAATTGGTATTCAATCATGAAACTCAAATTGTCTACAAAGGATGGTTTTTGAACATCTAAATATTGTCCAAATTTTCTCAAAAAGGTAATGTAATCGTCATTGTCTATCTTTTTAGACGCATAAGCATCTCTAAACTCGGCAACAATTTCTATCAATTCTTTTTCTCCGGCATATTCAGGTTTGATTTCAAATTTAGGAACCCCACAAAAATTAATATAACCTTTAACATGTTCTGTACTCCACATTCTTGGCAACAACGCCTTGTGAGCATCATCTGTATTTTGTTCCGCTCTGATGTAATCATTTACAATCACATATTTACCGGTTTTATAATCTCTTTCGTAGTTGGGTGCTTTATCCAAATAGGGATTATCTGGATCCAAACCAGCAAATTCATCGGTAAACTGAGGGCCATAAAACAATGGATTTACCCCATATTGTTCCCTGTTATAGTATGCTAAAACTTCGGCAGCATCCGATGGTTTGTTCTCATTAATAGGCGTGTTTGCATTGGCACGAATAGGCAGCATCATCCATGTAGAGAAGCCTATTAATACAAATAAAATGCAAAGCAAAATGGTATTGTAAAAAGGATGCCCCTTTTGTTTGGTGTATTTTAAAGCGTAGATAAAAAAGGCTACAATCACAATTAAAGCGAGTATACTTCCCGAATCAAAAGGTAATCCTAGACTATTCACCATAAAAATTTCGGTTTTCCCAAAAAAGGCCAAAGCATACGGAAGTAACAATTTAAAAATGAATAATAAAATGGCTACAATGATCACATTTGCAATCACAAAACTCTTAATTGTAACGGTTTTATAATTCTTGAAATAATATAAAAAACCAATCGACGGAATGGTTAATAACGCCATAAAATGTACCCCAAAAGACAATCCGATGATCAAACTAATCAACAACAACCATCTATTTCCTCTCGGATGATCCATATCTTGTTCCCATCTTAATCCAAGCCATAACAGCAAGGCAATCAAAAGTGTCGCCATAGCATACACCTCTGCCTCAACAGCATTGAACCAAAAACTATCCGAAAAAGTAAACGCTAATGCCCCTACAAAAGAAGCGCCCAGAATCATTTTACTATTATCTTTATCGGTATCAGTATATGAAGCAACTAATTTTTTTAAAATCAAGGTAGAAGACCAAAACAAAAATAAAATGGTAAACGCACTTGAAAAAACAGACATCATGTTTACCATCAATGCAATGTTTTCCTTCCCAATTGCGAACATAGCAAAAAAGGCTCCCAACATTTGGTACAAAGGAGCTCCTGGAGGGTGTCCAACTTCCAACTTAGCCGAGGTTGCAATGTATTCACCACAATCCCAAAAACTCATCGTTGGTTCAACAGTTAATGTATAGGTGACAAGTGCAATTGCAAAAGCAAGCCAACCTAAAATAGTGTTCCATTTTTTATAGTTGAATGTTGACATATATTTGGTATAAATTTTATTTTACTGCAAAGAAACTATTTTTTTGTGTAAACCAGCAGGGCTTAACATTTTTTTCTAAAATAAATAGCGTTTATTAATGGGTAATTGAGTGTTAAACAGAAAATTATATAACCGGGCGTTTTTATTTTCCGAATTTTATATAAAAAAATCAATAATTATTTGCTTAAATTAAAATATGTACTAAATTTGCACCCGCATTGAATTACAACTACCCTTCACAGAGTAGTCATAATAATTGCAAAAGGTACTGGTCTATGGTGTAATGGTAACACAACTGTTTTTGGTGCAGTCTTTCAAGGTTCGAGTCCTTGTAGACCAACAAAAAAGCCTCTCAATCGAGAGGCTTTTTTTATGGACATATTTTGTACTACTTATATTTTGAAAGTAATCACTGGTCTTACAGAATGATTTACTAAATCTTCACTGATGCTTCCGTTTAAGAAATGAGAAAGACCTTTACGTCCGTGAGTACTCATCCCAATTAAATCTGCGTTGATGCTGTTTGCAAAATTCAACACACCACCTTCAATACTGGTATCATTATAGATGTGAGTAACAATAGCATCTGATTTGAAATTAGCTAAGAAATTATGCATAATTGATTCAGAAACAGCAGTTGGTTTAAAGTTACTTGGCGTATTGATCGTTACAACATGTAATTTAGCTCCAAATTTTTCAGCTACAGCCACTACTTTTTCAAATGGTTTTTTTATTTCTTCTGAGAAATCAGAAGCGAAAACAAAATCATTCACTTCAAAATTATCGTTTTCTTCTTTGATGATTAAAACCGGAATTTCAGAATTTCTCACTACTTTTTCAGCATTAGAACCGATGAACATTTCTTTAAAACCGCTCGCTCCATGGGAACCCATTACGATTAAATCAACGTCATTCTTTTTACTGATGTTCAAAATTCCGTCAAAAGCCAATTCAAATTGAATAATTTCTGAAACCGGAATTCCTTTCAAATAATCAGCATCCATCAAATCTTCCAACTTGTTCATTGCTGCATTTTTAAAAAACATAATCTCAGGGATCGATTTTCCACTTACAACTGCATCGCTTCCTTGGTTTGGAAGTTCAAGCATGTGAAGTAAAATAATTTCACCATTGTTTTTTTTAGCAATTTGTGCAGCAACTTTTAATGCGTATTCGGCGTTTTTTGAAAAGTCGGTAGGAATTAAAATTTTTTTCATTGTGTATGATACTTTATTGTATATAATATGGTTTGTTTTTATTGATATAAAGTTACAAATATTATCTGAATAATTAAGATTTTTTAATTACAAAATTTTTTATATATTTGCAGCATTATTTAGTATGATTGAATAATGAGGCACGCACTGCGTGCCTCTTTTTATAAAGAACATGACATTTAAAGAACAAGTAGCTCATTTATTAAATCAGGCACTGGAAGACAGGCCTAGTATTTTTTTGATAGACTTATCAATTTCAGATAGTTACAAAATTATTGTAACTTTGGACGGTGATAATGGAGTAGCGCTTCAAGATTGTATTGATATTACCCGCGCGATTGAGCCAAATTTGGACAGAGAAGAAGTTGATTTTGCCATTGAGGTAGCTTCTGTCGGAATTGGATCTCCTTTGAAATTGGTGCGTCAATATAAAAAGAATGTGGGGAGAACCTTGATCGTTAAAACAGAAGAAGCAACCATCGAAGCAGAATTACAAGCGGCAGATGAAGAAAAAATAACCCTAACTTGGCAGGCAAGAGAGCCTAAAAAAGTAGGAAAAGGAAAAGAAACGGTAACTAAAATACAAGAAATTCCGTATCTTAATATTAAACAAGCAGTGGTTACAGTAAATTTTAATTAATTATAGAATAATGGAGAATATTGCATTAATCGATTCGTTCTCAGAGTTTAAAGACGATAAACTTATTGATCGAGTAACGCTTATGGCGATTTTAGAAGATGTTTTTAGAAATGCTTTAAAAAAGAAGTATGGCTCTGATGACAACTTTGATATTATCATAAATCCGGATAAAGGAGATATGGAAATCTGGCAAAGAAGAATCGTTGTTGCTGATGACGATTTAGATTTAGAGCACCTAGAAATAACCCTTTCTGATGCAAGAAAAATTGAGCCTGATTTTGAAATAGGAGAAGAAGTTTCTGAAGAAGTTAAATTAATTGATTTGGGTAGAAGAGCTATTTTAGCTTTACGCCAAAATTTAATTTCGAAAATTCACGAACACGACAACACCAATTTATACAAACAGTTTAAAGACATCATTGGTGAAATTTATACTGCCGAAGTACACCATGTACGTCCAAGAGTTGTGATTTTAGTTGACGATGAAGGAAACGAAATTGTACTTCCAAAAGAAAAACAAATTCCATCTGACTTTTTCCGTAAAGGAGATAATGTTCGTGGAATTATCGAAAGCGTTGAATTAAAAGGAAACAAACCTCAAATCATTATGTCTAGAACCTCTAATGTGTTCTTAGAAAAATTATTTGAACAAGAAATTCCTGAAGTTTTTGACGGATTGATTATGGTTAAAAATGTTGTAAGAATCCCTGGTGAAAAAGCAAAAGTAGCTGTAGATTCTTATGATGATAGAATTGATCCTGTAGGGGCTTGTGTAGGTATGAAAGGATCACGTATTCACGGAATTGTTCGTGAATTAGGAAACGAAAACATTGATGTAATAAATTACACAACAAATAATCAATTGTACATTACTCGTGCTTTGAGTCCAGCTAAAGTATCTTCTATTAAAATTAATGAAGAAACTAAAAGAGCTGAAGTGTTTTTGAAACTTGAAGAAGTTTCTAAAGCAATTGGTAGAGGTGGTCACAATATTAAATTAGCAGGACTTTTGACAGGATATGAGTTAGATGTAATTCGCGAAGGAGATGTTGCTGGTGGAGAAGAAGATGATATTGAATTAACTGAATTCTCAGATGAAATCGAAGAATGGATCATCGATGAATTTGCTAAAATTGGGTTGGATACAGCAAGAAGTATTTTAAAACAAGAAGTAGAAGATTTAGTAAGAAGAACTGATTTAGAAGAAGAAACAATTCTAGATGTAATTAAAATTTTAAAAGAAGAATTTGATAATTAATCTAATTCTTGAATACATATCTTAATTTTTATATACATGAATTAAGAAACACAACAAAAAGATAATAATAAAAAGGTTTTATGTCTGAAGAGAGAGTAATAAGAATTAACAAGGTTTTAAGGGAATTAAACATTTCGTTAGAAAGAGCAGTAGATTATCTTAAGGATAAAGGAATTGCTATTGATGCAAATCCAAATGCTAAAATTTCTGAACGTGAGTTTGGTATTCTACAAAGTCAATTTGCGGGCGATAAGGGGAATAAAGAAGCTTCAAAAGAAGTAGGAGAAGAGAAAAGAAAGGAAAAAGAAGCATTGCGTATTCAACGTGAGCTTGAAATTGAGGAAAAACGCAAACAAGAAGAGGAGCGTCAAGAAGTTATTAAAGCGAAAGCGGTAGTAACGGGTCCTATTCAAGTTGGTAAAATTGATCTTAATCCTAAGAAACCTGAAACCATTCCAACTCCTATTGAAGAAAAAGTACAAGTTTCTCCAGTAGCTGTTGCACAAGAAAAAACTACTTCAGACAAAAAAGAGGCAAAGCCAGTTGTGGTTAATGCACCGAAGGAAGCCAAAAAATCTACAGCAGAAGTTAAAGCAGAAGTTGCTTCAGACGATGCTCCAGTAGACGAGACGATTACAACTCAGTACCAAAAATTATCAGGTGCTACATTAACAGGTCAGACTATTGACTTATCTCAGTTCAATAAGCCTAAAAAGAAAAAAGAAGATCCGAAAATTACTCCAAATAAACCAGGTGCTCCAGGAGCAGCAGGTGCAGGAGCTAATGCGGCTAAAAATAAGAGAAAACGAATTGTTGCTAAGCCATCAACTCCAGGTGAGCCAGGTGCTCCGAATCCAAATAAAATCACACCTAATTCAGGTGGTGGTTTTAATGCAAACAGAGGTTCTAAACCTGGTTTTGTTAAAGGAAATAGACCTGCTATTGTTGCTAAAGTAGAACCTACAGAAGAAGAGGTTAAAAACCAAATTCGTGAAACTTTAGAAAAACTTCAAGGAAAAGGAGGAAAATCTAAAGCAGCAAAATATAGAAGAGATAAAAGAGATACGCACCGTCAGAAATCTGATGAAGAGCAAAGAGCTATCGACGAAGGAAGTAAAACAATTAAAGTTACTGAATTTGTTACCGTTGGTGAGATTGCGATTATGATGGATGTGCCTATTACAAAAGTAATTGGTACATGTATGTCACTTGGAATAATGGTAACTATGAATCAACGTTTAGATGCTGAGACATTAACCATTGTTGCGGATGAATTTGGTTATGAAGTAGAATTTATAACTGTTGATATTGAGGAAGCAATTCAAGTTGTTGAAGATAAAGAAGAAGACTTGATGTATAGAGCGCCAATCGTTACGGTTATGGGGCATGTCGATCACGGTAAAACCTCTTTATTGGATTACATTCGTAAAGAAAATGTAATTGCTGGAGAGTCTGGAGGAATCACGCAGCATATTGGTGCTTACGGGGTTACTTTGGACAACGGGCAAAAAATCGCATTTTTAGATACTCCAGGTCACGAGGCCTTTACGGCAATGCGTGCGCGTGGAGCTCAGGTTACCGATATTGCCATTATTGTAATTGCAGCGGATGATGACATCATGCCACAAACAAAAGAGGCTATTAGTCACGCTCAAGCGGCTGGTGTTCCAATTATTTTTGCAATCAATAAAGTGGATAAACCTAATGCTAATCCAGATAAGATTAAAGAGAGATTAGCTGGAATGAACTTATTAGTAGAAGATTGGGGAGGTAAAATCCAATCACACGATATTTCTGCTAAAACTGGTTTAGGTGTAAAAGAATTACTTGAGAAAGTATTATTAGAAGCTGAAATTTTAGATTTAAAATCAAACCCAAATAAACCTGCGCAAGGAACTGTTGTTGAGGCATTCTTAGATAAAGGTAAAGGATATGTTTCTACTTTATTAGTACAACATGGAACGTTAAGAATTGGAGATTATATGTTGGCTGGTAAGCATCATGGTAAAATTAAAGCTATGCATGATGAAAGAGGGCATGTGGTTAAAGAAGCAGGTCCTTCTACTCCAGTATCTGTTTTAGGTTTGGATGGCGCTGCAACTGCAGGGGATAAATTCAATATTTTTGAAGACGAGAAAGAAGCAAAACAAATTGCTTCAAAACGTTCTCAATTGATGCGTGAGCAGTCAGTAAGAACGCAACGTCATATTACATTAGACGAAATTGGACGAAGAATTGCTTTAGGTCAATTTAAAGAATTGAACGTAATCCTTAAGGGAGACGTTGATGGTTCTGTTGAAGCATTATCTGATTCGTTCTCTAAATTGTCTACAGAGGAAGTTCAAATCAACATTATTCATAAAGGAGTTGGAGCGATTACTGAAACTGACGTAATGTTAGCTTCTGCTTCGGATGCAATTATTATCGGATTTAACGTTCGTCCTGCAGGAAACGCAAGACAGTTAGCGGATAAAGAAGAAATCGATATCCGTTACTATTCTATTATTTATGCTGCTATCGATGACTTGAAAGATGCGATGGAAGGAATGTTGGCACCGGAAATGAAAGAAGAAGTATTAGGAACTGCTGAGATTAGAGAGATATTTAAAATCTCTAAAGTAGGATCTATTGCGGGATGTATGGTAATGGATGGTAAAATTACTCGAAACGCAAAAGTTAGAGTGGTTAGAGACGGAGTTGTGGTATTTGACGGTGAGTTAGTAGCACTGAAACGTTTCAAAGATGATGTAAAAGAAGTTACTAAAGGATATGATTGTGGTATTCAAATTAAAGGATACAATGACATTGAAGAAAGAGATGTTATTGAAGCCTATCACGAAGTGGCTATCAAAAAGAAATTGAAGTAATATTTATTTTAATTGATATAAAAAAATCCCGATTCATTCGGGATTTTTTGTGTTTAATTATTGTTGAGGTTTTATGAGTAATGTGTTTTTATACCTTTTTTTGATTTCGATATAACTTCTTTCTGCCTCCATTCTAGATTTAAAGTTACCCACCCATACTTTATAGTTTGGAGTATTAAATACAATAGTTGCATCTATATCTTTAAATTCTTGTTTGAATTGAATTACAATTTTTTTTGCCTTATCACTTTCGCCACTAAAAATCTGAATTTTATACCTCTCTTTAGAGACCAATGTTGGGTTAATTTTCCGCTTTTCTACAATTAAATTAGTTATTTTTTCTTCTGTATTTGTATTATTTTTTGATGTTTGTGCCTGAGTAACAACACAATAAAAAGCAGTAAAAATAAACACAAAAACTACTTTTGAAACGCCTAAAATTCTCATAATGTGATGGTTTTTATGCAAATGTAATATTTACTGATACAATACTAAACGCAAATATTATTTAGAATTAATATAAATTGAATTTAAGATTATTTTAAGGTTTTGAGAATAGTTCTTAAGTCGTATTTTTGTGCAAGTTTTAAAAGAATGTATTTGTTTTTTCTAAACAATGTTTGGAGCAAAAGCAAAACTAATTTTAGTAGATAATCATTATACTATATGAAAAAGATGGGTAACCATAATTCGATCGTAAGGAAATTATATTTCTGCTTAGCTTTAATGCTAACTTTCTCTCTAACTTCATTTGCTCAAGATGCTGCTCCGGCGGCTGATGCTGCTGCGGCTCCTGCTGCTTCTGCTGGAGGTGATCCTGTTGTTGGTAAAGAACTTTTTAATGCAAATTGCGCTGCTTGTCATAAGCTTGACGCAAAAGCGACTGGTCCTGCTTTAAGAGGTGTGGCTGGTAAGTATGAGATGTCGTGGATCTACAAATGGGTTCACAATAGTTCTGATTTAATTAAATCAGGAGACGCTCAGGCTGTGAAAATTTATGAAGAGTATAATAAGTCAGTAATGACTGCTTTTCCTCAATTATCAGAAGCAGATATCGATAACATTATTGCCTATACATCAACTCCAAAAGAAGAAGCTCCGGTTGCTGCTGGTGCTCCTGCTGTTCCTGGTGCTGAAGGTGCTGCTCCACAAGCAGAAGGAGGTATAACAAATACTATTATTTTAGGTGCTTTGGCATTGGTGATGGCGATGTTAGTAGTGATGTTGTTTTTAGTAAACAACGTATTGCGTAAAGTAGCTAAAGCTAATAATATTGAAGTAGCTCCAAAAGAGCCTACAACTCCAATTTGGAAAGCATTTGTTAAAAATCAGTTTTTAGTATTAGTTACTGCAATATTCTTATTGTTATCTGGTGCTTATTTAGTTTATGGTTTCTTAATGCAGGTAGGTGTTGATCAAGAGTACGCGCCAATTCAACCAATACATTATTCTCACCGAATCCATGCTGGAGACAATGAGATCAATTGTAAATATTGTCACTCTGCAGCTAGAGTTAGTAAAAATGGAGGAATTCCTTCTTTGAATGTGTGTATGAATTGTCATAAAAACATTGCTGAAGTTGCTGAAACAACTGCTACTCCTGAGTACAGTAAAGCATTTTATGACGAGCAAATCCAAAAATTATATACCGCTGTAGGTTGGGATCCTGCGACACAATCGTATACAGGAAAAACACAACCGGTTAAATGGGTTCGTATTCATAATTTACCTGATTTTGTATATTTCAACCACTCACAACACGTAACGGTAGCTGGAATCGAGTGTCAGACTTGTCATGGTCCAGTTCAAGAGTATGAAATACAAAAACAATTTGCTCCTTTAACAATGGGTTGGTGTATTGATTGCCACAGAAAAACAGATGTTAAAATGGAGGGTAATGAATATTACACTAAAATCCACGAACAACTTTCTA
>ERZ650308.799-NODE-799-length-16953-cov-10.478104_pt1 | contig 16953 bp, 12 predicted proteins | sample MGYA00376244_ERZ650308 | MGnify/ENA primary metagenome ERZ650308 (study PRJEB26733, sample SAMN07839295) | wastewater metagenome | biome: small river; feature: stream; material: water | place: USA: North Carolina | collected 2016-04-26 ... | reverse complement strand
CCCATACTTTAAGCCGCCTCGGCTTGGCCTTAAATGGCTTTTTGCACTGGATTGACAAAGACCATGCTTTTAACTCCATCAATTATGATGTGAAGCTTTGGAAACAAAAAGCATCCGAGATACAGGTAAATTAGGATAACCTATTGATTATCAGTTAAAAAATTGTATTTTCGCAATCAACTCCCCCCAACTTTGTTGAGTTACTTATATGATAGTATTACATCAAGCATTTATTACCTTTGTTTGAATGGTATTGCTGTAGGTAATCATGTGACTTACAATGGCTTTGCCGTGTCAAAATTTAATATTTGAATAATTTATATAGTATGAAACAAATTGTAAAGTACATTTTTAGTCTTCATGTAGTGTTATTGTTGACTGTGAATTTGTTAGCACAGGAATTGCCTGTTGATATTGCCAACATCAGCGATCAACAATTGGCAGCATTAGTCGTAAAATATCAGTTAGCTGGATTAAGTGATAATGAGTTTGAAGCCATGGCCAAACAAAAGGGATTAAGTCCGGAACAAATCATTATTTTAAAAAAACGCATGACAGAGATTGATCCATTCAGTAGCGTCCCTAATGCGAATTATAAAACAAAAACAACGGACGAAAACACAGTCGCACGCAAAGCGGTGGAAGTAAAAGGTCCGACCTCAACTACTATTGCAGATACTAAAAGTTTAAAAGTATTTGGATCTGAACTATTTGAATCTGCGGGTTTAAGTTTTGAACCCAACTTAACCATTGCTTCTCCTAAAAATTATTTGATTGGTGTGGGAGACGAAATCATAGTAGATATTTACGGTTTAAGTGAAAGCACAAAAAAATTAAAAGTATCTACAGAAGGCATGATTCGTTTTCCCAATCTTGGTCCAATTAAAGTGGCTGGACTAACAATTGAAGAAGCGCAGGTAAAAATTAAAAATCAAGCGGCTAAAGTATATACGACCATTGTTGGAGGTAATACTAAAGTATTGGTTTCATTAGGTCAGATTCGTTCTATCCGTGTGACTTTGGTAGGTGAAGTGAATAAGCCAGGGAACTATACTGTTTCTTCTTTATCAACGATCATGAATGCATTATATGCTTCTGGTGGTCCGAATGCGATTGGGTCTTTTCGTAAGATTGAATTGGTACGTAGTGGTAAGCCTATTGTTCAATTTGATGTATATGATTTTTTATTAAAAGGAGATTTGAGTAAAAATAAATTATTGCAAGACGAAGATGTGATTCGTGTGGGTGCATATGAAACTAGAGTAGCAGTAACAGGTGCTACCAAAAAACAAGCTTTATTTGACGTAAAAAAAGGGGAGACTGCAAAAGATGTGTTAGCATTTGCTGGTGGCTTTGCAGACCTAGGGTACAAGGAAATGGTGCGCGTAAAGCGTATGGGTACAAAAGGAAAAGAAGTATTGACAGTGAAAGCTTCGAACCTTGATCAATTTAATTTAGTTTCTGGTGATACGTTGGTAGTGGATGCATTGGCGACCAATTATGTGAATAGAGTAAGTATTCAAGGTGCGGTGTATTATCCTGGTGAGTATGGTGTTGTAGAAATGCCATCACTTAAAAACTTATTAGCAACTGCACAGGTGAAAGAAAATGCATTTATGGATCGTGCAATTTTACGTCGTTTCAATGCAGATTTAACACCTAAGTTAATCAGCTTTAATATTGGTGATGTGTTAACTGGCAAGGTGCAAATGGAATTACAAAAAGAAGATTCTGTTTTCATTTACGCAAAAGAAGCCATCCGTGAAAAATACACCATCACCATCAATGGCGAGGTGAATCATCCTGCTACTTATACCTTTGCTGATAATATGCGCGCACAGGATTTGATTTTATTGGCTGGTGGATTTAAAGAAGGCGCTTCCTTACAACGTGTAGAAATTGCACGTCGTTTGAATGCTACAGACGCGGTTGGTGATCAAAACGCTTATGCCATTGTGAAAGCAATTGATATTAGCAACAATAGCAACAATGAAGATTTAAATTTTGTGTTAGCTCCATTTGATATCGTGTCTATCCGTAAAGCACCAAATTACAAAGTACAAATTATGGTGTCGGTGGATGGAGAAGTCATGTATCCTGGAAAGTATACTTTGTCGGGCAACACAGAGCGTTTATCAGATATGATTATTCGAGCGGGAGGTTTAAAAACTGCGGCATATAGCACCGCCGCAAAATTATCACGTAAAACTAAAACAGGCGAATACAAGCCAGTTGGAATTCGTTTATCAGAAGCCCTAAGTAAACCTGGTAGTTTGGAAGATGTGATTTTAGAACAGGGAGATAGTGTTTATATTCCTAAACTGGTGCAGACGGTACAAACTACTGGCGCAGTGAATGTGCCTCGTCAAGTTTCTTTATTGCCTGGCATGGGCTTTGCAAAGGCAATTAGAGAGTCTGGTGGATTTCAAGCCAATGCCAATCGCAGACATGCTTATGTAGTGCGTGCTAACGGTGAAATCAAAACAACAAAACGTTTTTTAGTATTGCATTTTTATCCAAAAATAGAGCCTGGTGCAGAATTAATCATCCCTGCTAAAAAGCCAAAAGCACCTATTACGACTGCTGAATTCATTGGCATTAGTTCTGGTATTGCAAGCCTAGCGGGTTTAATCATTGCATTAATTAATACGACTAAATAAGCTACATGAATATGAATAACCACAAAACAGCTGTATTGTCAGATGTCATCAATGCCATCCAAGGCTATTTTAGTTTTGTGTTGGGTCAAAAGAAATTATTGGGCAGCTTAATGTTGTCAGCAGCATTGCTAGCGATGGTCTATGGTTTTTTTCAAAGTCCTAAATACGAAGCCACGACGACTTTTGTGTTAGAAGAAAAATCTGCCTCTGGTGGTGGACTTGCAGGATTGGCTTCACAGTTTGGCTTTGATGTGAATAGCTTGTCTGGTGCAGGAGCTGGTTTATTTTCTGGAGACAATATCTTAGACATTGTAAAATCACGTGTTATTGTAGAAAAAGTATTGCTAAGTAAAGTAGATAGTACATCCAAGAGCGTCACTTTAGCTGATTTGTATTTAGACTTTACAGGGTTGGGAAAAAAATTGATCAAAAAAGGAACAGCAGTGAATTTTTCTCAAATTGAAAATGGGAAAGGGACATCTCCATTACAAGACAGTGTATTGTTTGCGATTTATGATAAAATCACTAAGAACAATATTACGGTAGATAGAGTGAATAAGAAGGGTTCTATTTTTAAAATTACCACCATTACTGATAATGCCATTTTTTCTAAGACAATGACGGATCGTTTATTGTTTGAGACAACAAAGTATTATGTCAATATCAAAACCAATAGTGCAAGTGAAAATGTGCAAAGATTACAACGCAGAGCAGATTCTTTATCAGCTATCTTAAATGCTAAATCATATAATGCTGCAGCATATCAAATCCTAGACCCTAATATAGCATATAAATCTATGTCAGTACCTGGTGAATTGTCTCAGAGAGATAAAACCATTGTCTATAGTATTTATGCAGAAGTGATCAAGAATTTAGAGATGGGCCGTATGTCTTTAGTGAGTCAAACGCCGATCATTCAATTATTGGACCAGCCTAAATATCCTTTGATTGATCAACGCAAGTCTATCTTATTTTTAATGGTTGTTGGCGCAATGATTGGATTATTTATTGGTTTGATGGCTTCTGTTTATATTTATACCGATAAATAATTCATGGAGCGTATTTTTTTACTCCGCGCTTATGGTGATTTTGTCATTGCATTGCAAGCCATTGCAAAGAGCAAGCGAAGAATACACATTGTTGCTTCAGACCATTTAGCACCACTTTATCATGCACTGCGCACTGCAGATGCAATCCCCACATTACAGATTGAATTTATTGACTTAGGCATCCAACATGGCCAACTCAATTTTTTTACCCATAAACACTTGTTCTCCTTAGATACGTTCAAACAATTAAGTCGTTTAAAATCTTTTATCAAAGCCCATCCAAATAGGGATGGATTGGATTGGATTGAACAGGAAATAAGAATTGATCCGTTTAATGCATTGTTAGGAGATCGCTTTAAAGCGGTTGTACCTGAAAAGGCAAAAGTGTATCAGGCTTATGATCAATGGCTTTCTAATCCATCTACTCAACAAAATTCAGATAGGATCAATACAGAACAGGCATCCAACAAGTTAAATAGTATTTTGATTTTCCCTGATGCTAGACTTGAAAAAAAAGCCATCACCAATCTTACAATTGCTCAATTGTGTAAGCTTGATGCGCACAATAATGCTAATTTTAAGATAGCGAGATTTAACAATTTTAATAAAGGGGAGTTATCTTATGGTAGTTTTGACACACTGATTCACCTCATTCAATCTGCTGATTATATCTATACTTCAGATAGCTTACCAGCACATATAGCCCAACTCCTATCAATTCCACATACAATCGTATATACTTACCAAGGTGTAAATCGTTTTTGTACACCTTATGCTTTGCAGCATCAATCTTTTATTGAAACCAATGGCGATTAAACAAAGTATACCAGCTTTCATTTTGTTTGGTCAGTGGGATCAAAACAGATTAGATCTTTTAGGTCATATCCAGAAAGAGCTTGTGGATCTAACAGTCAGTGCGCCAATTTTTCCAAAACATGAAAAAGTACCTTTTCTAAATAGATTGATTCATCTGTCTAAAATAAGAACAGGAAAAGCTTTGTCTCCTGCAGAAGTAGGTGTACTACTTGGGCATCGTGCGATATGGAGAAAAATACTCAAAATGGATGCAGATCCAGCACAACATTTTTTAGTGTTAGAATCTGATTCTAAATTAAACAATCCAAAGATATTAAAAGAAAAATTCAATCTATATACATCGAACTATGACCTGTTTTTTTGGGGGGCCTGGGATGGACATGCCAGAATTCATAGATCCTCCATTCAATTTAGACTACAAGAGTATGTCATTGGAACACCATTGATCAAATCGGTGTACTGTGCTTATGGCTATTCTTTAAATAAAAAAGCCGCCGCTTATTTACTAAAGTCAACCAATAAAATCAGTTATCCTGTTGACATTTATAAAAAGTTTATTCAGCCAGGAGCACTTACTATTGGTGCTGTAAGACCAGAACTCATTGGTGCTTGGTACAATACACCAAGTACGATTCAAGAACAATCTATGATTGTCAAAATTAAAAGGTTTTTAATTGTTCAAATATTTGATTTCCGAAATCGCATTCATGCGTATTTTAGTTAACACATTTAATTAATACTATGGCTACTCCAAATAAATCATTGATAGTTGTAACATGGGATGGACAATCCAAGCCCTTAAATCATATATACCAAGATGCAACACCTGTATTTGATTTTTTGGTATTTGATTATAGCGGAAAAGGAGATGCTTCACAATTAGCGGCCATGGCACCAAAGCATTTTTTAAGTGTGGCCACTGAATGTAAAGGACAAATAATCACCGCTTTATATAATTATTTATTACCCCTGAATGCGGAAGATGCATATCAGTACATTGGCATTTTTGACGACGATCAATTTATAAGTATATCAGATATCAACAAATTATTGTTCATTGCCGACCTAGAACAATTAGATGTCTTTCAGCCAAGTCTTGCTCATGACAGCTATTATGACAATCGTCAATTCATCCATAAGCCAGGTTACCAAATACTACCAGCTGATTGGGTGGAAGTGATGTGTCCATTTTATCGTATGGATATTTTCAATGCTTTTGCACCACATTGTGTAGAGAATATTTCTGGCACTGGTTTAGATTTGTATTTAGTGCCGACCATTCAGTATTTAATGGGTAAAACCAATACCGCCGTGGTGCATGCAGTCCAAATCAAGCATATGCGACCTGTGAGAACGGGCGCAAGAGTTTTCTCGAATGGCAAAACAGCTGTGCAAGAAATTCAGATCATGCAGGCTTTAAGTAAGACTTTATTGTTACAAAAAAACACACTGTCAGAAGATAGTCCTGCTTTTCAAAAAATACTTCAAATTTTGAATAAAGAAAGTAAAGGGGACATCACGATAGTAGATAAGTTGAGTAGAGTGCTACCACTCTTTAAAAATATTTACCGTATGTTGGTGAATGCCAGCTACCGCTAATGCATGAATACCAGTAAAAACATATTTTACAATGTGCTCCTGGCCATCTCCCAGGTGCTTTTTCCATTGATTACTTTTCCTTATCTGGCAAGAACTCTTGGTCCAGAACATATTGGTGTGATTAATTTTGCAGAGAGTTTTGCAAAGTATTTTATTTTATTGGCTGCATTGGGTATTCCTATTTATGGGGTACGTGAAATTGCAAAGCATGCAAAAGATCGATCCACTTTATCTAAAACCTTTTCTGAAATCTTCTTGATTAACCTATTTGGTACATTTTTATTAGCACTTGTTTTTTTAGGGCTAATATATTTTGTACCACTTTTGCAGATTGAAAAAGAATTATTTTATTGGGCATTGGGTTATTTTGTACTACAGGTTTTTCAACTAGAATGGTTTTTTACAGGCATGAATGAATTTAAGTTCATCGCCGTACGCTCTTTTATTATTCGCTTTTTATTCATTGCTGCTGTTTTTATTTTTATTCGTAGCAAACAAGACTATGTGCATTATTTTATTATGCAATTTGTGCTAACGATTGTCTTGGCATTATTGAATGGAAAAAAATTGCTAGAACTACTCGATTTCAAAACAGTTGCTTTAAAATCCTTAGTATTTAAAAAACATTTAAAGCCCATGGCTTTATTGTTTTTAACCATCTTCACCATTTCTGTCTACTTTTCCTTAGATACCATTTTATTAGGCTTCTTAGCAGACAACCAAAGCGTGGGTTATTATGCGTCTGCATTGAAATTAAATCGATTGTTCATTGCTGTATTAAGCGCTATATCTGTGGCGATGTTCCCTAATTTAGTGAGCTTATACCATCAGGGTTTGAAAGATGTATTTATAGAAAAAATAGAACAATGTACTTTTCTAGCAATGAGTATTTCTATTCCTTTAGTATTGGGGATTACACTCTGTGCCCCTGAATTAATTCAACTGTTATTGGGTGCTCATTTTGAACGTACAATTTTACCATTGCAAATTACCGCACCACTAATTTTTATCATTAGTTTGTCAGGCATTTTTGGTTTTCAGGTATTAAGTGCAGTAGGGAAGGATCGTGCAATTTTCATTGCTGCACTGATTGGTATGTTGATTAGTATTATTGCCGCAATTGCTTGGGTACCTATGTATAAAGAAGTAGGCGCGGCCTATACCATTTTGTTAACTGAGTTTTCAGTAGCCTTGGCATTCTTCTTGTTTGCTAAAACACACCTACATTTAAAAAATATAACGACTATCTTTTTTAAACAAGCTTTAGGTGCATTGCCCTATGTCTTAATCATTCTTGTGTTTAAAGCACTAGTGCCTACTATTTTATTAAGACTTACCGTCATTACGATCTTTGCACTCGCTTGGTTTGTGATTTTCCAATTGTATATCTTACCAAATAGTATTTATAAGAAACAATTAGACCAATTACAGGCCAAATTCTTCAAGTCCAAATAATTGAATTTTCATAGTATACCAGATATTGGTATTTTTTTAGAAGCCTAATCTTTTCTTGATGCTTCTCAGCTTTGTCCTAACTGGATAAGCTGCCCCTCCCAATTCATAATTATTTTTTAATTGCCTCTGCATTTTGTTGTGCAATACAGTATCGTCCACGCCTATTTTTTGATAAGCTGTTGACAATGCATTTTGTACTCGAAGGTTTTGTTCTAAACGATTCCAAGATGCTTTTGTGCTTGTAAAACTACTTGTATTGATTTTGGATTCAAATAAGTCCATATTCATTTGCAACAAGCCCTTTGGGTCTCTTGTATTGCCACCCATTTGTTGTGCAGCATGGATACGGTATTGAAATAAAGCTTCCCTAAAATAACCTAACTTTCCTTGGCTTGCATAATACAATGCGATCCATCCATCATGTAGTAAACCTTGCACTGTTGGGAATGGCTGCGCCAATAGAGGTCCAACATTTTTTATGGCCAGTCCTGCTCCCGTTACAATATTATCCACGCGGTATAGAAACTCAAATAAATTAAATTCGGCTGGAAGTGTTGCTTCTGGAAAACCTATAATATCCCATAAATGAAGTTCGGGTAGCACTGCATCAACTTCATTGATTAGTGTTGCATTTGAAAAAACAGCATCTATACTGGGATTGGCTTCAAAAAACGCAAAGAGGCTGGCTACTTTATGGGGTAACCAGATATCATCCTGGTCTGCTAAAAAAACAATGTCACCTTTTACAAGGCCCAAACATTTTTCCATATTCTTGGTACTGCCTAATTGCTGTTCATTTTGGTATAAATGAATTAGGTTTGGATAGTTGTTTTGATAGTCCCGAATAATGGAAATCGTATTATCTGTTGATCCATCATCACAAATCACAATTTCATCTACCATTTGAGTTTGCGTCAATATAGAATCCAACTGCTTTTTTATATAAGCAGCACCATTGTAAGTGAGGACAGATGCAGATAAATACATAACTTTGTTAATATGTCAAAAATAGCACAGATTAGTTTGCTTTTCTTGTTAATCTTTTCAACAAAAACAGCATGGACACAAAATCCTGTGGCTGTAGGACAGAATGGATTGGATGAATGGGTGCGTAATTTGCAATTATTAGATAAAATAGACGCCAACCAATCTTTAACGACGCGTCCTTTTTATACCAAGCATTCCCAAACTTTCAATGACTTATTAAATTTGGTGGATTCTACCAATCCATACCAACTATCCAAGGGGAATTTTAAATCACTTCGTTGGCAAGTACTTCCAATTGAACTTTCTCAGAAATTCAATACCACACGTCCTTATGGTTGGAACGACCAAGCACTTGGATTTAGCAAAGGATACCAGGCGCAATTGAGAACTGGCATCTATGCACAATGGAAATTTTTACATGCACAATACCAACCCGAACTAGTGCATTATGCATCGGGTGCTTTTCCTAAAAAAACCAAATTACTTCCGGGGCAATCCTTTATTGGACTCCGTGCGGCTGGTTTATCATTTGGCATCTCCTCTGAAAACCTTTGGTGGGGACCTGGCAGGTATAGTTCCTTAATAATGAGCAACAACGCTCGAGGTTTTGAGCACGTTCGTTTGAATACGACACGCCCCATCAATATTGGTATTGGTAAAATTGAATTTGCTTTGGTCTTAGGCAGATTGACGAGAGATACTGCAGAGGGTTTTGAAAATAGTAATCTTCAAAAGCGTGCATTTGATTATAGTCAACCTAGTACTAGACAATACAATGGCTTAAACATTGTATTCCAGCCTGCATTTACTAAAAATGTATTTTTTGGTGTGACCAGAGCTTTTCAGAACTATGAAATCACAAAGGCCAATGCTAGCTTTTCACAAAATTATCTGCCAGTTTTAAATGGTTTATTTAAAAACAATTATGCCGACGATACCTTAAGTAAGGACCAAATTTTAAGTTTATACACCCGTTGGGTATTTCCAAAAAGCCATGCAGAAGTGTATTTTGAATATGGTTACAATGATGCCAAACAAAATGGGCGGGACTTAATGTTGAACATGTCCCATGCAGGTGCATATACTTTTGGTTTTAAGAAATTACATTATTTAAATACAAATTCTTTTTTAGCGCTGGGTGCAGAAGCCACTAGGATGTCTCAAACACCTAGTTATTTTCAAAGAACTGCTGGTAATTGGTACGAGCATGGTCAGGTGTATGAAGGCTTCACTAACCAAAACCAATTATTGGGTGCAGGCTCTGGTATGGGCAACGACTTGCAGACGATTACTTTGAGTTGGCATCAAGGTTTTAAAAATATAGGTATCAAGTTTCAGCATATATCGAATGATCCCATGCTAAATACAGGGGAAAATGCTGCTAAGTTGCGCAATACCAAATGGGATGATTATGTCTTTGGATTGAGTGGCGGCTATCGTTACAAACAAATTATTTTTAGTGCGAACCTAGAATATGTGAAAGCGAAAAATTACAATTGGGTCAATAGCAATCAACAAGGCAATGTATTTGCTTTTTTAAACACCATTTTTATTTGGTAATTCATGCAAAATATTTTTACGACATATCGTTCCTTATTGCTCTGTTTGCTTTTGTCTTTTGGCTTCAGTCAAACTGCTTTTTCTCAGATTGCTTTATTAGATGATATCTCCCTGACGGATCAACAAAGAGACCAACAATTACTTAAAAATAATTTTAAAAATCAATCCTTTTTATTGCGTACTGCACAAGATTACAGGATCCAACAAAATGTACCTTATCGTAATATAGGAAAAAACAAATTTGGGAAAGAATTTAAATGGGATGGCATACAGATTAAATACAACCTGCAAGATAATAGTAAAATGCCTTATGGTTTTAACAATGGCAATTTGTATCCTGCTGTGGGGGGTCAACATAGAATCAGCATTGGCACGAAATTAAAATGGCGTTTTATAGAATTGAATTTACAGCCAGAATTAGTGACGGCTCGAAATTTAAACCCTCCTCCATATTATGGGAATCAACAAGATGGTAATTTTTGGGCGCGTTATTATTTTTTGATCCAAAATAATATTGATTATTATACCCGAATGGGTAAGCAACCTATTTCTACTATTTTCCCAGGTCAGTCAAGCCTTGCATTCAATTATAAAAAATTTGCTTTCGGAGTTTCAACTGAAAATCAATGGTGGGGTGCAGGCACGCGCAATAGTTTAATGATGACTAACAATGCACCTGGGTTCTATCATCTATTTCTCAAAACAAACAAACCTATTGAAACCAAATGGGGAAGTATCGAAGGTAAAGCCATTCTTGGTCGTCTTGAATCTCCCACTACAATTGTACCTGAGGACAGTATGATGCGTACTATTTGGGAAGGAGGCATTGTTAGAAAAAATTTATCTGTACGCCGCCTAGAAGGTTTTACAATTAGCTATCAACCAAAGTGGTTGCCTAATTTTTTCATTGGTTATAGCTTTGTAAGTCAGAGTTATATTCAAAACAGAAACTTAATTGGAAAAGACTTAGGTTATTTTGATGCAGGCAGACCCAAACAACAAATGGGAGCATTTGTATTTAGATTTGTTTTACCAAAAGACCATGCAGAATTTTATGCCGAGTTAGGACAACCCAATCAAGCTGTAAGCCCTTGGCGCTTTTTTGGAGACTCTGTTAAAACCGGTTTTGTATTAGGTGCTCGTAAACTATTCCCTTTAGGTAATAAAGGCTCGTACTTTAAATTATATGCTGAGTTTACCCAGTTACAACTGATGAATCCATTATTAGTGATTGATAACAACAACCCTTATGGTGAGCCATTAAGAAACAGTTGGTATACAAGTGCTAAAATTAGACAAGGTTATACGCATCAGGGTAAATTATTAGGGGCATCCATTGGTCCAGGTTCTAATAGCCAAACCATTGGATTTAGTTTTAACAAGGGGATGAATAAAATTGGCTTCTTCTTTGAGCGAGTGGCCAACAACAATGATTTTTACTTATACCAATATTATAGCAGTGCCTATTACAATAGATACTATGTAGATTTGCACCAAGGGGTAGAAGCGCAATGGCAGGTGAATCAACACTTGCTTTTAGCGGCTTCGGTTTTAAAAACCAATACCTTAAATTATAAATGGATCAGGATAGAAGATGGGGCACCATGGGATCGTCCTGCTGCACAGTCGGATAGAGACAATGTACTGATCAACTTCTCTTTAAAATATAGTTTGTATGCTGGCCGCTAAGCGCATTTATTTGAACCTTTATTTTTTCGTCATGGCTTGCTATGTCTTCTTTAACAAGGGAGTCGCGTATAGTTATATGGTGGAAGCTTTGTGGCTTTTGGGTTTAATGTTGATTTTTTTATCACGTCGATCTTATGAATTTATCTGGGACCTTCGTGCAAAACTGCTTGCATTCTTTTTAGTAATCAGTATCTTATATATCCCAATTGGTTTAAGAGGCTATCCCTTTTTAGATGTGATTAGAGATAGTTTTGTGTTTCAGTATGGTTGGTTTGTGTTCATTGTTTTTTTATTTAAAGATGAGCAAGAATTAGTTTGGAATAAAATAATTTCAATCTATTCGTGGTTCCCCGTTTTTGGTTTACTTAATTTTTTCTTACAAAATTTTGTAGACAATTTTGATCGTTTCAAGCCTTTTGGAGATATCTCTTTTGTGTTGTATAAGTATGGTGACATGGGGGTGCATTTGCTTATTAGCTCTTTGGTGCTTTTGGTGTTTCAACAAAAAAGATCTGTTCGCTTTCAAGCGGTAATGGCAATACTCATCTTATTCAACTTACTTATCTTAACCGCTTATAGTAGATCAGGCATGTTGGCTTATGTATTAGGCGTGTTGGTGTATATTGTATTATCTAATGAAGCCTATATCAGAACAAGGGTAAAGCAATACACTAAATACCTGCCGATATTATTAATGATTGTAGTGCCTATATATGCTTCAATCAAAGTACAGGAGAATTTTCAAGGCCGTAAAGTAGGGATTGAACAAGTAACGCAAAACGTGGGTTCCTTTGTAGGCGTAAGCAAGGATGCCAATTTAGAAGATAATAAATTGTGGCGACTAGTATGGTGGGCTAAGATTTTAGATTATAGTTTTTCACCTTCCTATTTTTTCCAAGGCAAAGGCTTAGGGATGAGTTTGTCAGAAACAGACGAAGTGGTTGCTGAAGCAGAAGAAGTGCGCTCTCCACATAATTTTCATTTGACAGTGATGGCGCGATTTGGTGTTCCCTTATTTTGCCTCTGGTTATTCTGGTTATTCCTTTTATACAAACCCATGTTTAAGCGACAACTCAATGCAAAAACATTGTTGATTTCAACGGTGCTTTTGGCATTTATCGTTAATGCGAGTTTCGATGTATTCTTAGAAGGCCCGATGGGTGCTTTCCCTTTTTGGACCTGGGTAGGTTTATTATTGATGACACAGGCATTTCCGAACAATGATGCAGAAATGAACAATCAAAATTCAACCAATGCATCCTAAAGTCAACATTCTCGGCACACATATCAATTCCATTCGTAATCAAGATTTGTTGGATGCCTTTACCAAAGTAATTATTGAATGGAGAAATAATCCTTCTACTATTAATTCCACGACGCAAGTTTGCATTACTCCCACCAATTCTATTTTGGCTGCGCGTAAACAACCGCATGTGCAAGCCATCTACAATGCTGCTGAATGGGTGATTTGTGATGGGGTGCCCGTGAAATGGGCTGCTGGTTTTTTAGGTACACCTATTGTAGAAAGAATCACTGGTTTGGATTTATTACCTGATTTGATTCAGCTGGCGCATGAAAAAAACTTTACTGTATTCTTATTGGGTGCTAGCCCTGGTGTTGGCGAGCAATTAAAAAATAAAATTGAATCCCTTTATCCCAACTGCAAAGTTACTGGAGTATATGTGCCTCCTTTTATGTCCGTGTTCACTCATGAGGAGAATCAAAAAATGTTGGAGGCAGTCAATCAATCAAATGCGGACATTTTATTAGTGAGTTTGACGGCACCTAAACAAGATATTTGGATTGCAGAACATAAGCATCTATTAAAAGTACCTTTATCTATTGGTATTGGTGGTGCATTTGAAGTGATGGCGGGCTTGGTGCCTCGTGCCCCTAAATGGATGCATGGTGCTGGTTTAGAATGGTTGTACCGTTTAATACAAGAGCCTAAAAGGATGTACCGTCGTTATTTAATCGAAGCGCCTTTATTTATCCCGTTGATTATACGTCAGAAATTTTCTAAGTAATAATAAATAAGTTACTGGTATTTTTAATAGCTCTTATAGCGTCTATCTTATACCGTAACTGATTCCTAATTGTATAGTTTGTCCACTTTGTATTGCAGGGTGGACATTTTCGTTTTTATAAGAATAGCTAATGGATTCAAAACTGCCTAGTAGATAAAAGTTATTGATCCACTCATATTTGAATTGCACAAACCAATCTTTTCTTTTGCTTTGTAAATCAAATAAGAAGGGTGGTTGTGGTTCTGCTAAATATTGTTCCGCAATGGTTCCTTGTCCGCCCTTTCGGATACTTTGGTATCTTGCGTACAAGTTTAATTTAGGAATAGGATTGTATTTTGCAAATAACATCATTCGATCAAAATTATTGCCCATCCAATCACCCATCACGCGATCGTATTGTGTATAGTTTTGTGCCGCAACTAAGTTCGTGTACACGAATGGGTTCACCCTAGTATATTCTGTACCCAAGGTTAAATAGGGTAGGAATAGGTCTGTAATGGATCCGCCCAATGTGTATCCTAATTGGTTTCTGCTTTTAGCGCGATTGAAGATAGAAGCCACGCGTATCTCGTCAATAAACATTGAACCATAAAGATGTGTGTTCTTGATTTGATTTCTTGAACTTGCTTGTATAAAAAATTGTCCGTTGGAGCCTGCATTGATATTGTAATTGCTTCTATTATTGTCGTACACTTTAAAAAAGTTCACTGGAATAAAAAAGCCTATGTCGGTTTTGTCACTATACACTACCGATTCTCCAATAGCAATATGCAATCCTTTCATTGGCTTAAATACCAAACTATGTGTAGCCATGTATTTAGGAATGTATTGCACTCTTAATTCTCCACTTCCTGCACCAACGCCTGCTGTATACAATGCATTAGAGTCTATGATATTGCTATTTAACCACGCATGGGTATAATTAAACTGCATCCATTTGGTAGGATGATAATCCAACCTTATTAAAGGATAACTACTTACTTTATTATCCAATACTATTTTTCCATTTTCACCATAGCCCCAGTTTAAATGATCTTTGCCTAAACTGATTGAGCCCTTGTTCCAACTATAACTAACGCTTCCTCTTACCTCACTATAATTTTGAGAAGTGACAGTTGGATTGTACAATCGGATAATTGATTTTTCTGGGCTTGCTATCCTAAACGCCTCCATTCCGTTTCCGTTCTCGGTATAATCTTTATAATAAAATTGAAATGAAAATTGTTTGGCCTGTCCCCAAAAACTTAGGCCATGACTCATTTGTGTAAAGCTATTACCTAGGCTTGTTATGCGCATCAAGGAACCCATTGGATCTACGTTCAAAGAAAAATCTTTTTGATGCAAGTACAATCCTCTTAATCTTTGATTGGCATCTTTTTGTACTGCTTTTAATTGGGCAGTGTCTGTTCCTTCTATGTTTTTGTATTCTTGCAAATAAAAGTTCAATTCCTTTTGTTCGGTAGTAGTGAGTTCTGCCTTTTTAAGTGCAAGCAATGCAGTTTCTATTTGTTTTCTTGTGATGGGCTGGATAATGTCTTGTAATTCAATCTTGCCTTTTTGTGCCATTCTTTGCAGGTAACCCATCACAGGTGTCTCTGGGTTTTCCCACACAGTTTGCGCTTCTGTACTGGAGATGCCCATAATACATAGTATTACAATCAGCATCACCGCTTTAGATCCACTAATATATTTTTTAGTATGCATTCTGATCACCTCTAATAATATTGATCACGGTTTGTAAAATAATTTGACAGTCTAACCAAAAGGTCCATCGATGGATATAGCTTAAATCAAAGTCAACTCTTTCCTGCATCTCTTCTACCGTTTTAGTTTCTCCTCTGCAGCCATTTACCTGCGCCCATCCGCTGATGCCTGGTAATACAATATGTCTTAACATATAATTGTCTACTGTATGCATCGATTCCATATTCAATGGTGTTGGATGTGGCCTTGGTCCTACCACCGACATATTGCCTATGAGTACATTCCAAAATTGTGGCAACTCATCTAAATTAGTTTTTCTCAAGATGCGTCCAATGCTTGTAATTCTTGGATCGTCTTTCTGCGCCTGCTGGTATTTTCCATCCTCGTCTACATCCTTGCTATTTTGATCCATCGTTCTAAACTTATAGCAGATCAGTAGTTTGTTATTCAGTCCCCATCTTTCTTGTTTAAAGAACACCGGTCCTTTAGAACTTAATTTAATTAATAAAGCTATTAGTGGAAACATCCAGATGCCGATGGTTAAAAAAAATAGACTTGCAAACACCACATCAAAACTACGTTTCAATAATTTATTCTCCCATCTATCCAATGGCAATGCACCAACGTTAATCACAGGTAGTCGTCCAATATTATTGATATGTGCACTAGAAGTAGCGTATTGTCTTAAGTCTGGTAGGATACGCACTTTGGTTTTATGAAAATCACAAACGTCTATGCACTGTTGTATCAATGCATATTTATCGTTTGGTAATGCAATTACCACTTCGTCGATTGGATTTTTTAATAAAATAGTTCCCAGTTGGTTGATATTACCTAGGTAGGCACATCCATCTATTGTTGCTGGTTGCTCGTCCACCAAACCCGCACATTGGTAACCATAGTAATAATATTTCTTCACAGTCTCTACAAAATTTTGTGCTGCTGGTGTAGCACCTACCAACAAGATAGAGTCGTATAATTTTCCTTGATAAAATGCGGCATGCCTGTTTTTACGTAAAATGTATTTTGTGACTGTGGCCAATAAAAAGATATAGCTTAGAAAGCAAATAAAAAATTTGAAATTATACCGCTCCCCAGGCTGTAAAAAAAACAAGCTTGAACTTAGGATAATGGCAAATAAAATGACATGATATAGGATGAAGATGATCTCCTCCGAGAACTTATTCGAACGTCGGTCGGCATACAGTTTGGAGAAATTGGCCATCAAATACCAGAAAAACAAGGATAAACCCAGAAAAAAGGGGTTAAATATGCCTGAAACATGCCCAAATAAGGTCAAAAGGGTGGCCAAATAGGCTACCAGCATTACCCCAGCATCATTGACATACCTTATATAATTATAGTTCGTACTCGGTTTTTTCATGATTTTGTCCCACAAATTGATAA
>ERZ650308.797-NODE-797-length-16987-cov-13.101465_pt1 | contig 16987 bp, 15 predicted proteins | sample MGYA00376244_ERZ650308 | MGnify/ENA primary metagenome ERZ650308 (study PRJEB26733, sample SAMN07839295) | wastewater metagenome | biome: small river; feature: stream; material: water | place: USA: North Carolina | collected 2016-04-26 ... | reverse complement strand
TGGTGGCCACAGCGGCGGTGTTGCTGGGCACGATTTACCCGCTCATCATTGATGCGCTGAACTTGGGCAAGCTGTCGGTGGGGCCGCCTTATTTCAATGCCGTGTTTGCACCGCTGTTGGTGCCCACCGTGTTTTTGATGGTGCCTGGCTCGGTGGCACGTTGGCGTGACGCCAATGTGCGCGAGATCGCGTTCCAACTGCGTTGGTCTGCGTTGGGTGCTGCGGTGCTGGCCATGGGTGCACCGTTTGCATTGGGCGCTTGGTCTGTGGGTGCTGCATTTGGCGTGTTCTTGAGCGCCTGGGTTGCTTTGGGCACCTTGCAACAAGTGGTGGAGCGTGTGCGCAAGCCCGGTCGCATTGGCGCATCGTTCTGGGGGCAGCACATTGCGCACTTTGGCATGGCGGTGTTGGTGATGGGTATCACCGGCGTGAAATCGTACGAGGTGGAGCGTGACGTACGCATGCAAGTCAACGATGTGGTCACCATTGCGCCCTATACCTTCCGTTTGGCTGCCTTCGACGAGGTACGCGGCCCCAACTACAAAGCTGTGCGTGCCGATGTGCAAGTGCTGCGCGATGGCCAGTTGATCGAAGTGTTGCAGCCAGAAAAACGCCGCTATTTTTCATCTGCCATGCCCATGACAGAAGCCGGCATTGATTCCGGGTTCATGCGCGATTTGTATGTCTCGCTGGGTGAACCGCTGGACGATGCACGCACCGAGTGGAGCATGCGTGTGTACTACAAGCCTTTTGTCCCATGGCTGTGGGGCGGCGTGTTGCTGATGGTGTTGGGTGGTGTGTTGGCTGCACTCGACCGGAGGTATCGCAAATGAAAAAGGTGTTGATTCCTTTGGTGCTGTTCATCGCACTCGTGGTGTTTTTGGCCGTGGGCTTGAAGCGCGACCCGCGCGAAATTCCATCGCCTTTGATTGGCAAACCCGCACCCCATTTCAGCTTGTTCACCTTAGAGCCGGGCGACGCCAAGTTTTCGCCCATCGACATGCAAGGCCAAGTGTGGATGCTCAATGTGTGGGCCACTTGGTGTGTAGCCTGCCGCGAAGAACACCCTGTGTTGGTGGCGTTTTCTGAAAAGAACCAAGTGCCCATCGTGGGTCTGAGCTACAAAGAAATTCAGCCGCAAGACCCTGCGTACAAAGCGCCGTTTGACGAGAAGCTCAAACTCGCGCGTGAACGCAGCCAAGTGTGGCTCAAGCGCCATGGCAATCCGTATGTGACATCGGTGATGGACCTCGATGGCCGTGTGGGTATCAACTACGGTGTGTACGGCGTGCCCGAGACCTACGTCATCGACAAGGCTGGCGTGATTCGCTACAAGTTTGTGGGCGCTGTGACACCTGCGCTGTTGGCTGAAAAAATCTTGCCGTTGATTTCGGAGTTGAACAAATCATGAAGCGTTTGATTCTGAATACTGCTGTGGCAGTCTGTCTGGTGTTGTGTGCTTCTGTGAGCATGGGCCGTGAGGCTGTGCCCATGGCTGAAGACCCCAAGCTCGAAGCCCGATTGGTGGACATCTCGCAAGAGCTGCGCTGCTTGGTGTGTCAAAACGAATCCTTGGCTTCCTCGCATGCCGAGCTGGCCGATGACCTGCGCAACGAAGTGCGCGAGTTGATTCGTTCAGGCAAGTCTGACCAAGAAGTCAAAGATTTCCTCGTCGCCCGCTATGGCGACTTTGTGCTGTATCGCCCCGAGGTCAAACCTTTGACGTGGGTGTTGTGGTTTGGTCCGTTTTTGTTGCTGATCGTCGCTGCTATTTTCTTGGGTGTGTATTTACGTCAACGCCGCGCCTTGGCGGCACCTGTCGCCATGACGGACGACGAGCGCGAACGCGCCAAGCAACTGTTGAAAGGTTGATGTGAATCCTGCACTCGCTTTTATTTATGTCGCCGTAGCCATGATGGCGGCGGTGTTGCTTGTTTTGAGCGTAGCCCTGTGGCGTGGCTCGCAACAGGGCGCACGCTTGGCGGCGCAACAAGCCGATGCTGTGAGCGATCCTGCCAAAGCCAATGCTGCGGTGTACCGCGACCAACTGGCCGAGTTGGACCGCGAATATGTGATGGGCAACCTGAACTATGAAGAACTCAAGGTCGCGCGTGATGAGTTGTCACAACGCTTGCTGGCCGACGTGGGCATTCAGACTGTGACCGAAAGTCCAGCCCCTCAGCCGTCCGTCGCGTCTGCTGCTGTGGTTTGGCGCAAGCCTTGGCTGAGCATTGCGGCGTTGGTGTTTGTGGTCCCCGTGTCGTCCCTGTTGATGTACAGCGTGTTGGGAGAACCCGCCGCACTAGACCCCATGGCCTTGAAGCAAGGTGTGGATTCATCCGCCGAAGTCACACCTGAGAAGCTGACTGAAATGGCCACAGCCTTGACCCGTCGTTTGCAAGACGAACCTAACAGCATGGAGGGTTGGGTCATGTTGGGACGCGTTCAGCGCGCGCGTGGTCATTTTGAAGAGTCTGCTGAGGCCTTAGGCAAAGCCTTGGCCTTGAGCCGCGATGACAATCTGTCGATTGAGCGTGCTGAAGTGTTGGCGCAGCAAAACGGCGGCAGTTTTGCGGGTGAGCCTTGGGCCATCATTCAGCGCGTGCTGACTGCTGACCCACACCACCTGAACGCCTTGTTCTTGGCCGGCAGTGCGTCGTATGCTGAGATGAATTTCCGCTCAGCCTTGCGCTTTTGGGAGCGAGCCCGCGAGGTTGTGCCTGCCGACTCCCCCGATGCGCCCGAACTCGACCGCGCCATTGGCGAAGCCCGCGAGAAGATGGGCTTGCCAGCCATTCCGCCACGCGCCGCAGCTGCGACGACTGACCTGCAAGCCAGCAAGGCCGCCCTCGCAGCGACCAGCATCAGCGGCCGTGTGACCTTGGTGAAAGAGCTCAAAGGCTTGGTGGCCCCGACAGACACCGTGTTTGTGTATGCCACGCCTGTGACAGGGTCGCGCATGCCTGTGGCCATCGTGCGCACCACGGCAGACAAACTGCCTTTGGACTTTGTCCTCGATGACAGCACGGCCATGAACCCCAGCGTCAAGCTCTCGAGCATGGACGAGGTGACGGTGCGCGTGCGCATCTCCAAGAGCGGGCAAGCCACTGCGCAACCGGGTGACTACGGTGTGAGCCTCACGCCCGTGAAGCCCGGCAGCAAAGGTTTGAACTTGATGGTGCGTGACACCTTGCAAGCCACGCCTTGAGCGCTTGGAACATGCAATAAAAAAGCCCCGCAGTGCGGGGCTTTTTTGTGGGGCGAGCGCTATTCGGTAGGTGTCGCCCTTTGCAATTGTGCGGCTTTGAAGCGACTCCAGCTCTTCGGACTCTGCGACAACCTCATGCAGGCTTACCACCTACCGGTCATTGATTAGTCCGCCCCTAACAGATTAATGCCCAGTTAGAAGAATGCTGCAGTCATTCATGGAGAGGGCCGATATTCTGAAATCCTTAACAATATCTGACAGTCGCTGAGGACTGCTTACTTATGGCGCGTAATTGGTAAACGAAATAGTGGGTCAGAGCAGGTGAGGCATGGGTGGCATATCGTGCATGAAGCTGTTGTTTTTCCATTCGCTATCCATAGCGGTGATGCGGTGAATGAACGCGTTGCTCACGTCGTCTGAGTAATCGATGAGTCCGCGCAGCAAATTGAAGGTTCTCGTCTGTGTGTCGCTCCAGCCCTTCTTGCGCGCCAACAGTTCGGGCAGCCGATGATCCTCGACGTAGTCCTGATATTTGCCGATCAGGCCCACAACCACGTCGGCGAGCTGGATTCCTGGATCAGCCTTGGAGTCCGAGAACCGATAGTCGATGCCTTGCGCGCGCCGCCGAAATCCCTCGGCATTGAGGCTCTTTTCGACTTGGATTTCGCGGTCGAAGACATGTATGGCGTTTTCAAACAGCAGGATTGGCATCGTGAAGAAAGAACGGAAGCTGCCGATCAGCACGTCGGGGTTATTCTCTTCAAGGAAGGGCAGCTCGGTCAGCCCCTTTGCTTTGCGAATCATATCCTTGAGCATGCCGGTGGGCAGGTTTTCCACACTAGGGCTGTGCATGTTGAGGAACGCCTCTACGTCCGCGATGAATGTCCCCGCCATGCCGCTCTGGATGCTGGGATAGCCGTGGCGTCGCATCAAGTTTAGAAAGGCTGGCTTGTCCAAGCAAGCAATGCGGTAGAGCTCGTTTTTCATCTCGCGCCGCGCATGACTGAATGCCTCAAAGCGTTTGCTCGCGATGATCGAATCGACGATGTCCACTATGGACCAATAGATGATGTTATTGCTCGAATAGTGGATTGCCAGTCTGTGCTCGGTCAGAAAGGCTAAAAAGCACGCCATCTTGCGTGACGCCAGCGCCGCCTCGAAGTCGCCGTTGGCGACGTGCTTGAACTTGATCTCGGATGCGTTGTCCTGCATTCCCAGAGCCTTCCGCAGCGACGTAATGTCCGGCAAGGCTTGCCCCTCTTGCAGGGCGATGCCGCCGATGACGAAGTTTTTATGCTCCCCGACGTTGGTCCCCTCGTCGGTTAGCGTGAACTTACGGATGTTGTTCGTCTCGTCGTAGAAGAACGTAAACTTATCGTCAGCTCGTCGGATGCCGTTGACCACGATCATCATGGAGCGCATCTGTGCCCAGTCAAATGCCATGTATGTTCCTCGAGGTCAATCGGCTTTGGAGATGCCGTCTGACGCGGCTACGGTATCGGGCCGCTCGATGAGCTGATCGTAGGAGAAGACCATGACCGTGCTGTCGCCGCGAATCGTCTCGACGCCGCTCATGTCGTATTCCTTATGGCCAGTTCGGCCATATCGCTCTTGGTGCTTGGTATCTGCCCAGGTATTGGGCCAAAGTGCAGTGGTGAACTTCCCCGCCTCGAGCTGCTTACGGTCTTCTATGTGCATGGGCAGTGCTATTTGGAATACGTGGTTACTAAGCTGCAAGACGAACTGCATGTAGAGGCAATCGTCGGTGCTCTCCGACCTGCGCCTCAGCAGGCAGCAGGCCACGCGGTCGTTGGGCAGTGGGCCTGGGGCGAACTGGTAGAGGACGTGCAGCGGCTTGTAGGGGTAGCTCTCGAACGTGTGGGTCGGCTGAAGAATCCAGTTCTTTAGGTGGGCGCACCGCTGCGCCTCCTCTGACGGCATGATGGCAATCGCCATCTTCACTAAGCATTTGAAAACACCCATAGGCACATAGGCGGGCCGATCGAGCGTGAGCTTGACCGTTCGGTCCGCTTCGTCGAGTTCGTGGCGGGCATCGTTGGCGCCCATAAGTATCTTGAGGCTGTGGCGCACTGTGCCCGCGCCCGTCTCGGCCGGCGTGGAGGCCACGGTGGCGTCGATGCGGAACGTTTGGTCGTTTGACTTGATGGAGGGGACACCCTTTTTCCCTTTGATGCGGCCCAATGTCCTCCACGGATGCGTCCACTTGGCGAAATCGTCCTCGACAAACTTGGCGAAGTCTCTATTACAGGAGTCGCATTCCTCATGGTCGAAGAGCCAATCGTTGCCCACTTGATCTGGGATGGCGTGGACAAGAAGCTTGAACTTGACCTCTGGGCCGGATCTACCGCAATAGCGGCAAAGCTGCTTTACCTTGTCACCGAGGTAGACGCGCTCGCTGCGTGGTCCAAAAACGAAGTGGCTTACAACGTCGTAGCGGGCATCGAACCATTCCAGGCGCTCAGCCACAGCTTTGTGGACGTCTGTGCGAAGCAGCTGCACGGGATCGATTTCGTCGGACTGCGTCATGGCTTGCTTCGTGGGGCGCGGTCGCCCGAATATTCGCTAGGATGAACAGCGGTCTGTCTGCGCCGCTCTTCTTTTGCCATGAATTCGAATGCCGCTTCAAGTTGTTCAGGCGGTATCTCTTCAAGCGGGGGCATGTTGGCGAAGTATGGCTCCCATCTGGCTTCGATGGCTCGCAGGGACACCTCGTCGGTGTTGCCGCGATGCCGCTGGGCGTAGGCTAGCGGCATCAGCTCCGGAGCCATGCCCTTGCCATCGATAAGCCTCTTGAAAATCCATAGGTAGACATCGACAAGCTCGAGCCCAGCGCTGTCGGTGCCTGCTGCGAACTCAATGGGCGTCTTGGGCATCCCCGTGAAGCTGACCTTGGGCATACCTGGGCCGGTCGCGCATTCGATGCCTGATGCCGCAGCGAAGAATTCCGAGAGGGTTCTCTGCGCCTTGTTGAACTCAGACTGACGATCCACCACGATCCGCGACACTCGCTTGTCGCGCTGCATGATGCGTTTTGCGATGCCATGCATGACGAACTGAAATCCGATGATGTTGGGACTGATCTGCTTGATGTCGTCTGCATGGTCCACGTTGTAGCCAATCGCGTCGGGGTTTTGAGCGGCCCACGCCAGACCGTCGCTAATCAGTTGACGTGAGCGAGCGTCGGGAAGCTGACCGACGCGTCCCGCGATTCGTTGGCACACCTCGATCAGTATCTCGTTGGCGCGCGCTCGGTTAGTGTCAGTTCGGGCAGACCATGCGAGCCGAGCGTCGGCTTCCTCGAACAAGGAGGCGAGCTTCAGCAGGAGGATGTACCGCAGGGGAGTCCAGTAGCTGGTCCAAGTGACGGCCGGGTTCATGGCTTGGTCGAAGACTTGGTCGTAAAAGCAGATGACTGCGTGGTCCGGCTTGTTCACCCTGTATAGGTCAAAGCGCAAGGTGAACTTCTTCTGCATGGCCACCAGCTCATCGGCGATGGTGGCCAGTCTACCGACCCCAAGCTGCGCGGCATGCAGCCTGTCCACGCTAAGGCGCTTGCGCAAGGGGGCGAGCCACTCCTCGGCCAGCACGTCAAGGTTTACGTCGCTCGATATAACCCCGTAATACAAGATGGGTTGAGTTGCGTCGAACAGCTCCGCCCCCGTGTGCCCGCTCTCATCCACATAGAAAAACATGAACATCCCCCTAGATTGAATTCCCAAAGAGCTCTGGCTCGCTTTTATATCCGGTCCGCTGGCTGAGGCTCGTCGCCAAGACTTTGGCTGCGATGCTGGGAAATTGGGCATTACAGAAAAATCTAGGGGGAGAAGATGGCGACCGGAATATCCTTAACTTCTAAATCGATAGGACACTCTCGGAAGTACAACGGTCATCCGCTCTGCGTGCTGTTGAATGGCAGCCATGTTCACAGCACCCACTCAGGCTGCCGACCGTGAATGACTCAGATCAGCATTAAGCAAACACTTGTGCGTCCATATTTGAAAAACAGTTATCAACAGAAAAATCAAGAAACTTTGAACTAAAAAACGTCTCGATTTTTAACGAATCACCCGTGAACGAACATCCGTACGAATATCTTCAATCTGAGTTCCAGCCACTTGCAATTGTTGACGCATTTCATCGAAAATTGCTTGGCCAGTGCTATCACTAATAGTCATCAATACTGAAAATGGAACCCCCTCATTTGGAAAAATATACTCACTTCTAGAAAGTGAGTCGACTACAAGCCGCCACTGAGAAGAGTTTCCTGTGTTTTTCAAATTCACACTAGATCGTTTAACAGGCCACCACTTCGCACCATGTTTAACACGTTCCTTTTCGAAGCCTGAAGAGGTGTCCGGTTTTAGGCGACCTTTAAACGACAGCACCTCACCAGTCGACACGTCGATCATTTCTTGGCGTAAATAAGCATCAAGATTTACGCGAACAAACTCCCCTGCATGCTCACGGTCAATTGGAGGACGATGCACTAACGTTACCTTAACCGCCCCGGAGCACCCGCCATTTTTATCAACCAATGATTTTGGCCAAGCAAATGAAAATCGAAGCTCTTCCCCACGATGCAAGACGCCACTGAAAACTAGCGTGATATCGCTGTCACTGTTGACTAACGTATTCGCAGCTGGACGAGGCATTCCGGCTCCTACAAAATCTTTCGCTATTTGTTTGATCCTCGGACTAACCATTGTTGATGGCAGTTCGGCATGATGAATCGCCAACGCAAGAAGCGACTCACGTGTGCATCCTCCAACAATTTGTTTTTCTATCGCAGCGAGGGTCTTTGCCGCAAGTGGGGCTGCGTAACTAGTTCCGCAAGAATGTATGGTGTTGCCAGTTGGGGAAACAGAGCACAAACCGCTTAACGTGTCTAATTTCCCACCAATGTGACAAATATCTGGTTTTGCACCCAACGAAGGCCCAGGCCCCCTGCGTGTGTAACGCGCGGGTAAACAGTCACCGTTTTTGTCGGGAGGGTTTACAGCGCCAACAACAAGTGATCGAATACTGTCACCAGGCTGAAAAATTCGATCCTGTCCAGCAAACGGATAGTTTGCTAGCATTTGCGTCACGTCATTCACCTTAACAGGCCAATCGTCGCGGGCTTGTGCGGAATTAAGATTCCCAGCTGGTAAGACAAACAATACATCGTGACGATCGGCAATTTCATCCAGTAAATTCGCGAAGATGCTATAGGTTGCATCGGCTACTGGGGTTGTAACTGCCAAACTCATATTGAAAATTCGTACGCCTACCTTTTTTGCAGCAGGAATTTCGGCATCTAATTGCTCCAGAAAATCGACAAAGCCACGTGGGTAATACTTTCCGTAGGCTCCATCAGCTGTGGGGTGCAGGCCAAGATCAAAGAAACGACATTTTTCCTCTTGAAATACCGCATGCGAGTTCATGGCATCGGCACCACAAATTAATCCCGCAATGAACGTCCCATGATCTGTCTCTTGATTAGAACCAAAAACCATCCCAGAACTGCCAGCTGACCATGCATTTAGACCTTCAATCTCTGAAACTCCAGAATCAATGACCCCAACAACTGGATACGCGTCCACAGCGTTTGCAGGAGGTGGTATCACTGCGGTACCTATTGACTCCCCTGAGACTGTTGCAGCTTGCAAGACTGGAGGCAACACAATGGCCCTTACTACTGGCTGGACATCGAGAAACCGTATTAGCTCTTCATGAACAAGCGCCAAATCAGTTTGACTCTTAGGGTGTGATGTGTTCACAGAGATGATAAGAAGTGATGCCACATCCCAGCGATCAGTAAGCTGAGTCATCTGTATTGGTAAATTTAGGGCTTCAAGTTCACGTTTAAATTTATTTAGAACTCGCTCTTGCCGTTGACGGATTTCATCTTGCTTACACTTACCAATAGACCGTTGGGAAATAAATGTTTCAACATAATAAGATGCGCCTGTTCTCTGATCAGACAGCCATTTAATTGCCTGCTCCAATGAGAAACCCCGTCGATCCGATGCTGAATACAGTCGAATCGACTCGATAGCGCCTACCTCACTTCGCTCACGCGAGGGCTTAGGGATGCGTTTCCCTTCTTTGTTTTCCCCCCAAGTGGTGTGAGGCTCTGCTGATGCAATGACTTTGGCTATTTCTGGAAGTGCAGCGGGAGTCAGCTCAACGACAATCGATCCCAGTGGGCCACCAAATGTGTTCCCCGAATGCCTTTTGGAGAAGATTTTTGATATCGGACGGTGACTCTTCGCCCAAGCATCCGCTTGCAATGCAACATGGGCATACAGAACTTCACTATCCCCCAAAGAAGATTGAGCTCGCTCAAGATTCAAAACTTGATGTACCAACTTATCTCTGTGTTGCACAAAAGCTTGGTCACGATCAGCATAAAAGTCTTTGTTTCCTCCGCCTGGATTCACATCTGCAACACGGACATAGTTTTGCGCATTAAGCACTACCTGGACTGGACTGTTCATTTTTTAATTTTTCCTTTGGTTGCTCGACCTTTCCTTGCCCATCGACTGATCGTAGATTGTCCTTTTCCAAACAACGCGGCCATTTGTTCCTGATTGAAGGGCGTTTCTTCATCATCAATGAGTGCGTTTACGAGCTTCTCTTGATCTCCTGCAATTAACAGCCTACGTTCGCCGTTTGATTGCTGGGCGCTAAGAACAACATAAGAACGAAGGGATTGGAAAAAATCAAAATTTTCCTTTTGAATAGCCAGCTGACGACGAAGAAAGTCTGAAAGTTTTTCCATGTCGGACCCGCTAGTGCCATCCATCAACCATGCTAAAAAGCGCAAACGCTCAGGTTGGGCTGCAATTGTGGGCAAGCGGCTCCTCAAAATCTCTTCCCGCACTTGAAAAATAGGTGGGCGCACTTCGATGCGAACATCAAATCGACGCCATACCGCCGGATCTAAAAGCGCCTCGTGATTGGTGATCGCAATAGTGAACCCAACACTAGATCTTGCATCCACACACTGAAGTAGTGTGTTTACGACTCGCTTAATTTCACCTAATTCGTGTGGATCGTCTCTAAGCTTTGCAATTGCATCGAACTCATCAAGCAACAACACGCATCGGTATCTATCAGCAAAGGCGAAGAGATTTGAAATGTTACGCGCAGTAGTTCCCAGAAACGATGAAATTAAGCCGTCAAGTTTTGCAACCACGACTGGTAGTCCAATCTGCGCACCAATGTAGTGGGCAAGCATTGTTTTGCCAGTCCCTGGCGGACCAAATATCATTGTTGAAAGAGCCGGTCTCAAACCTGCATTTCTCAGTGCATCAGCATTCTTCCACTCTTCCAAGAGGGAACTGATGCTGGCACTTAGATCTGGATTGAATATTGGTTGAGGAGTCTCGTCTGACGGGACAACAATTTCTGCCAGCACTGCCCCTGTTTCTTTGTCCACAGGGGGGCGAACACTAGGCGTAAGTACTTCTCCGGCTATTGCTAAGCGTGACAGCACAACTCTGCTTGGAGTTAGCTCTGCAGACTTAGATTGGGGGCGCAGCAACTTTCTTAGCTGCTCAACTTGCTCAGTCGCGCCCTCGGCCTCAAGAGCGCGCATAAGGCGTTCAATATGGCTTCTAACGGCTTCATTGCCCGTCTGGAGGGATGCTCTGCACAGCCCTAAAACGACTGGAAAATAATCCATAAAAATGCCTTTTTATTCAATGAATTGTTGATTTATCCATTGTATTGCAATTTAATTCATTTTAAAAGATTTTTTATCCGCATTGCGCGTTTTAAATGCATAGCTAAAGTTTGACCTGCGAGGCGATATGAATGGCTATTACTTCATAAGATCGCAAGCAGGCTCTCCCGCTTGACCGGACCCAATAGCGCAGCGGATCACACAACGATTTCGAGACTCAAAAGAGCACATCAAGGTAGTCTCTTTCCCACCCATTCCCCCATCCATTAGCACGAGACAGCTGTGCTAGTTTGGGGCCATAAAAGTCCACACGAGTCTGCGCCTGCGCCCAATCATGACCATGCCATACCAGCTGCATGTTCATGCGCTTCCCTGGTGAAAGCAATATCCAATACTGGCAGACCTTGTCCATGTAGGTGAACAACTCGGGGTAGTAGACGCAGGTTTCTGGCGCATCCGCCAAGATAGGTTGCAGACGCGCATAGCAGGACAGCGCCATGTCACGCAACTCTGTGGATGCTGTTTCTTCTGACAGCTTGGCCATGATGGCTGTTGCCACAAATGCATCAAAACTACCAAGCTCCACTAGGCGATCAAAATGCTCAGGCATTAGCGGAACCAGCTCTGCCTGTCCAGGAATTGAACCGTTCATCGTGATCAGCACGTTAACCACATTAGGCGACAGTTTCAACAGCAGACGCTGTAGTGCCCAGCGGTCATGCACTACCTCTTTAAGAATTTCCCAAATGGGGCTGTCAAACCAAATGGCTGTACCAGGGAAGTGCTGCTCTGCAAGCTCAACTGCATCGGTTTGATCGTGCTTTCGTTTGGGCACACGAGCGCCTCGCTCATAACTGTCCCATTTCCTTGGTCTGTTGACTCCGTCCCCAGTGTTGCGCACTAGATGTGGCTCAAGGGCTTTTTCAATCGCGTAAGAGCTGGGCAGCCCAGAGCGCAACTTGAGTACGTGAAACCACAGCTGGGTACGTAGAACATCAAAGAGATTTCGAGGTGGCCTACCTGGTTTTGGGTTGGTAAGAATCTTGGGCATGTCAATAGAGTACAGAAATTACTGATTTCTGTTCGGGTTGATTGTCGTTGCGATCTAACGAACACTGCGTGACCAATGAACAAATTGATGGTCATGACAAAAAACATCCAACAGCCAAGCGCTTACAAGCAACGCGAACCATCCTTTGATTCGGATGCGCCATTGATCAACGCCCTATACGAAGACTTTAGAAAACAACACGGTCCCATTCTTGGCGGTGCAGACCTGTCTAGGGCTCTTGGCTATCGCTCACTAGCGGCTTTTCGACAGGCGCGTCGTCGCGGACAGGTGGAGGTGAAGTTGTTCTCACTGCCCAATCGCAGAGGTGTTTTTGCTCTTGGAATTGAAGTCGCCCGATGGTTGGTCAAAGCAAGTCAATTACAGGCAATACCAATCGCGCACGAGGACCTAAATATCTTTGAACCCCGAGGAGGCCCTATGCCCATCGACTAGCCCTACAGGCAGGGGCAAAAAGCACAAAGCCCAGAACCTATTAGAGCAGGCGCTGGGCTTGGATTTTGTGCACAAGAGCTTGGACGGCGACTTGATGCAGTAATTATCCCGCTTTTAAAAACGATGTCAACAGCCCTTTTTAGGTCTGTATGGACTTCTTTTGCCCCGATTTCGGCCTCGGCCCAAACGGCTCATCGCATACGTGCGATGCCCTGAAATCGTTATCGGGATCAATTCATGGATAAGGAATCTCGTGGGCAACACTTTTTGTTGTCTGCAAAACTGCGCGACTTTACTTTGTGGGATGCCTCCAACTTGACGGAAGAAGAAGCGTTTTGGAAATTCGTTGACTTTCGCTGGGGGCGTCGCGAGCAAGTGATTTGCCCTAGCTGCGGCGGAATTGGTAGCCCGTTTGCGCGCATGACCAGAAAGCAACTCCGGTGCAGACACTGTGACCATCATTTTTCGCCTTTTGTGAACTCACCTTTTGCAGACAGGAAGATGGAATTCAAAAAACTGCTGATGGCGTTGTGTCTATATGCGGGGTCCGCCAAAGGTGTGCCTGCTCTACAGATGTGTCGTTTGCTGGATATGCAAGACAAAACTGCGACGGTTCTGACGGGCAAGCTACGCGAATGTTTGATTCACGAAATGGACACGGACATCTTGACCGGTGTGGTTGAAATCGATGGCGGGCACTTTTGCGGAAAACCTCGCAAAGGCCGCATCCGCCTTAAGACACGCCCCGAAGATGTTGCCGCATCTTTGGAGGCAAAGCTAAAAGGAGAAAAACTTAAGAGGAAGCCCCGCAACAGAGCCGAAGCTCGCAACTGGGCGCGTAGAAAACTCAAACGCGTGGTGATGGTGCTGCGACAAATACATCCTGAAAAAGGCAACGGTGCAACACGCACGCGTGTTGCTATCGCATATACCGAGAACGAAAGGGTTGCCACCAGACTGACGCGCATACTAGTTGAGCCAGGCTCAACCATCATGACCGACGAAAACGGTGCATACAACGTTTTGTCGAGCTGGTATGACCACCACACGGTTGAGCACTCCGTCGAATTCAGCACTGTTGATGGTGTCAATGAAAACCAAGCAGAGAGTTTCTTCTCACGAATGCGAAGAGCCGAATACGGCGTGTTTCATGGATACAGGCCAAAGTATTTGATGGACTACGCCCAAGAGTTCGCGTGGCGCGAAGATGTTCGGCGAAAAACCGAGTTGGACAAGTTGAATGATCTCACTAAGCGGATGTTTGACTCTGGGACTTCGCACTGGTGGCGTGGGTACTGGCAGGGACACCATCGGCAGGGGGAGTTTCCTGTTCAAACGTAGCTTGTGTGGTGGTTGAATTGTTCAACGTCCACCTTGCCTCTAGGCTACCCACTTGAGATTTAACGCGGGTAATTTTCCCTTCCCATGCCAAATATTCCATGCGCTTACGAGTCTTGTGGCGCAGTTCGGAAAATATAGCGGTCGCCTCTTTCGGTAGTTGCATTTCCGAAGCTATAAACAATGCAACCTGCGTTGCATTGCACGGTTTACCTTTGCCTGCTTTGAGGCATTGATAAATTGCACGTGTAATGCTTCCATACCGGATGGCTAGGGAGCTCTCTTGGCTACGAATGGGTTTGATGAGGTTGGGATCAATCCCAACCTCATGCTGCCGAATTAATAGATCAGTTGCGTTGAGGTCGGCGTTTAGAGCATGGATGGCTCTTAGGTAGTCATCTTCTGTTTTCTTAAAAGCAGCGAGCGTCGCTTGATGTGTCTTTTCTGTCTTGGTTATTTCACCAGACAGTCGGGCGCGTCTGTTCATTAACCATTTGAGTGATGAAGGTGTAGTTGGTGTTCTCATGAGCTATGAGATTACCGATCTACACCCTCAATTACTATGGGCGACAGCTACCGAATAGCGGGGGCGAGTTTGCGGGTTACAGCAAACCGTTCATGCGTGCGAAGTGCAACGTCTGCGTGCGGCTCTTCACATCCAAGCGACGGAACAAGCGCCACAAGTGAACCTTCACCGTGTGTTCGCTGATGTCCAACTCGGCGGCAATGTCGCGGTTGCTCAAACCACGGTCCAACATGACGATGAGTTGCTTTTGGCGCTTAGACAATTTGGTCTCGCCCACAGCCACCACTTCTTCGTCACCGTTCTCAGCGGCAAACAAACCTTGGATGGCAGAGGAGATTTCGTTGGCCGCCGTGGACTTCTCGATGTAAATGTCGGCACCGGCTTCGATGCATGTTTCTTCCGCTTCGCCTGCAGGCATCGAAGAAATCACGGCCAAGGGCACGGTGGCGTACATGGTTTTGATTTCTTTGACAGCGGACGTGCCTTTCACACCCGGCAGCAACAAGTCGAGCACAAACAACTCTGGCTCACCGTTTTTGATGATGGCAGCTTGCAATTCGCTGAATTTCTCTAATTCGATCACTTTCGATGCGGGACGCATACGGCGCAACAACATGGCAATGGCTTGGCGAACCAAAGGATGGTCGTCAATGATGTACATACTCATTTTTATTACTCCTGAATCAATATTAGTAGTTTAGCCCCATTGCAGATCGGACATCCTGCATGGTTTCCCGAGCTGTGATGCGTGCTTTTTCAGTACCTGCATCCACGATGTCTCGGACAATTTTGGGGTTGGTGATGTACGGTTCCGCACGTTCGAGCATGGGCTGCTGCTCGCGCAAGATGGCTTCAATGATGGGTTGTTTACAGTCCAAGCAGCCAATGCCTGCGGTTTTGCAGCCTTGGGAGACCCACTGGCGTTGGCCTTCGTCGCTGTAGACCAGGTGAAATTGCCACACGGGGCACTTGTCGGGATCGCCCACGTCGGTGCGCTTTTGGCGCGCGGGGTCGGTGGGCATGCGCTTGACCTTGTGCTCCAGCGTGGCGCGGTCTTCGCGAATGGCAATCGAGTTGTTGTAACTCTTGCTCATCTTGGCACCATCCAAGCCTGGCAGTTTGCTGGCTTGGGTGTACAGCGCGTGCGGTTCGGTCAAGATGACTTTGCCTGTGCCCTTGAAATAGCCGCCCAAGCGCTCGCGGTCTTGCTCGTCCAGTTCAGGAGCGGTGGCGATGTAGCCCAACGCGCCTTCCATGGCCTTGGCATCGCCTGTTTCTTGGTAGGCCTTGCGTGCTTTCTCGAAGCGCTTGACGCTGTCTTTGGGCAGTTTGGCCAGCGAGGCTTGCACTTTTTCTTCCGCGTTGATTTCGCGGCCATACAAGTGGTTGAACCGGCGCGCGGCTTCACGGGTCAGCTCGACGTGGCTGGCCTGGTCTTCGCCCACAGGCACGTGCTTGGCTTTGTAGATCAAGATGTCGGCGGCTTGCAGCAGCGGGTAGCCCAAAAAGCCGTAGGTGGCCAAGTCTTTGTCCTTGAGCTTTTCTTGCTGGTCTTTGTAGGTGGGCACGCGCTCCAACCAACCCAGCGGTGTGCCCATGGCCAAGAGCGTGAACAACTCAGCGTGTTCTGGAATGCGGCTTTGCAAGAAGATGGTGCAAGCGTTGGGGTCAAGGCCAGCAGCGAGCCAGTCAATCACCATCTCATACACGTTCTTCTCAATCACTTCGCGGTTTTCGTAGTGCGTGGTGAGGGCGTGCCAGTCGGCCACGAAGTAGAAGCAATCCATCTCAGACTGCAAACGCACCCAGTTTTTCAAAGCGCCGTGGTAGTGGCCCAAATGCAAAGCACCCGTGGGGCGCATGCCGGAGAGAACGCGTTCTTTCATGTTCAAGGCTTCAGTAAAAATTCAAACGGACTGAGCATGAGGCTCAGCAACTCAAAGGTGAGCGACATGATGGGCGCCATCCACAAGGTGTCGACGACTTTCAAAACCACCAAGGCCATCACGATGTAAAAGCCATAAGGCTCCACGCGTGAGAACCACACGGCTTGCTTCCAAGGCAGCAAGCCCACCACGATGCGACCACCGTCGAGCGGTGGCAGCGGGAACAAATTAAAGGCAAACATCACGGCGTTCACCTTCACACCGGCTTTGCAGACCTCAATGAAATAGCGTTCTTCCACACCCGCAGCAATCAAGCCGTACATGGCGAAGGCCCACACAAAGGCTTGCAGGAAGTTGATGGCAGGGCCAGCCAGTGCCACCCAAATCATGTCGCGTTTGGGATGATGCAGACGGCCAAAATTGACAGGCACGGGGCGTGCATAGCCAAACAAAAAGTTACCGCCTGTGGCCAAAAACAACACGATGGGCATGACCAGCGTGCCCATGGGGTCGATGTGCGGCATGGGGTTGAGCGTCACGCGGCCCATCATCCAAGCGGTGTTGTCGCCGCGCAAGTGCGCGACATAGCCGTGGGCAGCTTCGTGCAGCGTGATGGCAAACACCACGGGCAGGCCGTAAATCAGAATGGTTTGAATCAGGTCAGGGAAATTCACAGCGCTATTGTCTCATTCAATAGTCGCATTCAACACTTTGGGTCTAGCTGCGGAGCGGCTTACAGGCCCAAAGTGCTCAGCGGGCCCCGTCCTTCGCGGATGACCTCGGGGTCGCCGCCGCCGTCCATGGGCGTGAGGTCGACCACGGTGGTGGGTTCGAG
>ERZ650308.796-NODE-796-length-16989-cov-10.905693_pt1 | contig 16989 bp, 19 predicted proteins | sample MGYA00376244_ERZ650308 | MGnify/ENA primary metagenome ERZ650308 (study PRJEB26733, sample SAMN07839295) | wastewater metagenome | biome: small river; feature: stream; material: water | place: USA: North Carolina | collected 2016-04-26 ... | reverse complement strand
TGGTCTTGATGTAGACCAGGGGCTCGCCACCCCAGAACTCGACCTTCTCGGGCGGACTCGTCACCCAGCTATCGAGGCCGTCGACGAAGGCCTGCACATCGCCGGGATTGGTCTCGTCAGCACGCGGTACAAAACGCTGCGAGCAGTATTCACACGCGTAGTTGCACGACAAGCCCAGGCTAATCTTGAGCACGCGCGGACTGGACTTGGCCAGCGGTGTCTGCTTGGAGACTGCGGGAGCATTTGCGCGTGCTGCGACTTCGACTGCCTGCACCAGTGACTCACCTGATTCGCTGGTCAGCTCGCTGGTAGCGTTGTCGTAGTGCAAGCGGGTGCGATGGCCATTGGCGGGGTTAAAGGCAGTGAGAATGAATTTGGCCATCAGACAGCTCCGTCGCGTGTAGCGAAGTAATCGGCCTGCGCTTGGCGCAGCGAAGTTTTGAAGGACATGACGCTCGCGACGGTTTGTTCGTCGGTCTTGCCAGCATTGGCGCTGGCATCGTCGATGATGTGCTGGACCTGCTCGACCAGCCCGATGGCCTCATGGCCAGGCACCAGCCCAGCCAGCTGAATGACCAGTGCGCTGAGCAGGTCTACCTGCTTCTCCAGGGAGGCCAGACTGTCAAGCGGGTTTATCTTGCGCAGGAGTTCGATCTTGGCCAGGTTGCGCGTCCCCAGCTTGTCGCTCCCCGGGAAGATGCCTGGCAGAACATCTCTTGGCTTGCCCGGTTGCACGACGTCAAATGGGCACTGGGCCATCAGGGCTTTTGTGATGCACAGGCAGGCCTCTTTGGCGCTGTCACCGAAATAGAACCAGCCCAGGCCATCTGTCAGGCCGTGCTGAGCCAGAATCGTGAGGCCATCGCGGCTGTCGACGTATTCACGCTGCGACACGATCCCGATGACCTCGTTTTCATACTGCTTCCCATACATCAGGAACTGCAGTTCGCCCTGCTTGAACAAGTGCTCCCCGATGTCGATGGATGCGGCAGCAAATGAAACGGTGTAGCCGTCTGCGGTCATCTCGACCCGCACGGCTTTGCTTTCGTCAACGCTGGTGCCGAAGGTAATGAGCTTCATGCGGCCTCCGCGAGCATTTCAAAGTGAAGTTCCACACCTGGGCGCTCGCCGTTGTACGGGAAGACAAAATGCGGCATGTGCGATGGGAAAACAAACGCATCGCCAGGCGCAGGCATTTCCATGTGGTTGATGTTGCCAAACACGCCACTTGCACGGCCGCCAAACAGCAGGTGTGGGTTGTGCAGGCAGAACATCCCCGAGTAGTCGCGCTTGGTGGGGTCAGGCTTGGCCGGGAAATCGAGCCAGAGCACACAGGAGATATCGGCATGTGGCTCGGTGTGAAACGGCAGGTGCTGGCCGTAGCGGAAGATGGATTCGCGTCCGACCATGCTGCTGACGTTGCACTTGAACTCGTCCTCGATGTGCCGTCGCAGACGACGGAAGATCGGTTTGAAGTACTCCGGATACATGAAGTCCAGGCTGTCGCGGTAGGTGCGCGAATATGGAACCTGGTGGTCGTTCAGGCGTTCATTGGCTTTGAGGGCCAGTTCTGATGCCTGAGCGACCTCCGAGGCACTCAGCAGCTTCTGAATGCGCAGCACCGGGGCCGGGAAGATCTTGTTCACTGTGCTCATGTGGCTCCCTGGTTTAGCAGTAGCAATCGCAGTTGCAATTGCAGTTGCAATTGAAGTTGTATTGGGTTCTCCGGACAGCAATCTGGCTGCCGTTGTCCACCAGTTCATCGCGGACAAAAGATGCACTGCCGCAGTTGGAAACTACAGATGTCGCGTTGTTGCTCACTGGACTGCAGTTTCCCGTGTTGCCCGGACAGTTGCCGATGAAACAGTTGGCGATGGTGCTGAAGAAGTAGTCGTGCAGCCAGCCGTAATTGGCGGTCCACATCTGGCCACTGTTGTTCATGTACATGTCCCAGTTGCCATCGGATTTCAGAAATCCCATGAGCCCCTGGTTGTGGTGCAGGAATCGGGTCCCCCAGTCCTGATCGACCATGTCCAGGTAGTTGGCTGTACTGGATATCTGCAATCGCGGCACCGTGAGCGTGCCTGACATGGTGTCGCCCGACTTGGCAACTCGACTGGAGAGATCAATTGGTATGGACGAATTGCCGTTGGCATCAGGCCCGTAACCGTTGACCGATCTCACAAAGGCAGTTGAGTCATAACCATCGAGCTTGTCCGCATCTGCAGCTTTAGCCGTGATGCCGAGATACGTTGCGTTGTGGTTGTGCCCCAGAGCCGCATAGGCAGCATCGTGGTTGTGTCCTGCAAGCGCGAAGCCTGTGGAATCAATGCCATCCAGCAAGTCAGCATTGGCGACCTTGCCCACTGTGGCCGATAAGTCAATCACCATCTTCCAAGTGGCAGGACTGACCACGGTCAAGACATAGAGCTTTTGCTCGTCAGTCCTAAAGCAAGGCATGCCCTGTTGCAGGTTGACCGTCGGGAAAGACGTACCACTTGAGAGCGATAACGCCGTCTTGTCGTTGTTCAAGATTTGAGACAACGAGTCCGACAGCGTCGAGGACGAGGGAATTTCGGTGTAGTTTTGCATTTAATAGCCTTGTGCAACCCAAGAGATGGCACCGGTGACCCGCGTGCCAGAGGTGTTTTCTAAAACTGCCGTGAATCCTGTGGTGCTCACACTTCCAAGAATCCGAGGCACGGCAACGGTTGTTCCGCCCTTGAAGGTCAGCGTCACCTCTGGGGCCACTCTGAACATTCGGGAGAAACCAACGAACACGCCATTGGCCGCATTCGTAACTTGCGCCGTGCCACGATCAAACACATCAGGCACATCCACCGTGACCCGCAAGCCATCGATGTAGCCCCTGTCAGCGTTGTTGGAAGTGATCACCGCTCTGAACAGCGCCCGTTGGTAGGTGTAGTCGCCTTGAATGAAGTCTCGGAAATTTGTGTAACCAGGTGGATGCCCTGACTCCAAGATGTCGACGAAGTCCTGCTCGGTGATCTCGGTGCTAGCAACGATCATGTCGCTGATCACGCCGTTGGCTTTTCGTCGGTATTGCTCAACAAGTGCAAACGCCTCGCTGAGCTTGATCGTCTGAGCACGCTTTATTGCCTCACCAATGGCAAAGCCCTCTGCGATTGCTCGTCGATATGCAACCGTTCGTCCGAAGATTTCAGCGAATGCAAAGGCCTCAGCCACTTGCTTAGTCTGCGCCTTAGCAAGACCATCCGACAGTCCAAGCGTTTCAAATTGAGGTTGAGTGATGCTCTTGGCAGGAACTTCTGAAAATCTGAAGCTCTCACTTACACGCAAGATGTAAGCGATGAGATCGGTGTAGGTTTCTGCAATCCCAATCGCTTCGAACTTCTTGAGCACCAGCTGCCTTGCCAACCCCTCGCCAACCTGAAACGCTTCAAAAACTGACTTTGTCCAGGCTTGCTTGAATTGCTCAGATACCGAGAACGATTCCACAAACCTCAGCACATAGGCAATCAGGTCGGTATAGGTTTCAACAAAGCCCCAAGCCTCGAACTTGCTGAGCACAACACCACGGTTGCTGGTTTCGACGATTGCGAACCCATCAGCGATTTGCTTGGTGTTGAGTTTTTGGACCAATTCAGCGAAGTTGAGATCGGACGCCACATTGAGGGCATAGATGGCGGGATAGGCGCTAGACCAGTTCTTGCCTGAGGCTGCGCTGTTCCACGCAAAATTTGCCGTGTTCCAGGTGTAGTTAGCACCCGGTGTCGTTGTGACGCTTGCGGTCTCGGCCATGGCCTCAGTCCTATCAACTCATGGTGAACGTGAACACAGCGGTCAAGCTGTCGTCTGCGCCCTTATTCACCACAGGAAAGACCACACGGTCAAACATAGAGCCAGCAGATGCAGCGTTGAACACTCCTGCCTCGGTGATCGCTCCCGTGGCATCCCCGGCGGGATAACTGGCGGTGAAGGTAAAAACCTTGGTGCCAGCCGTATGGGCATACGTTGCAGCGTTGCGCTTAATTTCTGTGACCAATGCAGTTTGCGTTGCCGCTGCTGCCGTGGTCCCCGTTCCAAGGGCAATCCATCCCATCACGCCGGGGCGACTGGATGAGTTACCAATGGCGTCGGCTACAAAGTCAAAGCCTCCATTGACGATGATGTTCTCTTTGTGGACCACCTCCACCTCGCCACTGGCCTTGGCCAACAGCAGCGTGATTGCGCCTTTGATGTTCATGCCTTCTTCAATCATGAGTAATTCCTAGTTGTGCAAAGAAAAAGGCGCTGAACCTTTCGGTACAACGCCTGGTTTTTGAGAATCGTTTTTTGGTCAGTAAAGCTTGAGTGCGGTGTAGCCCGCTGTAGATGTCATTGCGCTGCTAGCGCTTTGCACATCCCCACCCATCTTTCCGATAAAGAGCCTGCGCTCTGTCGCGGTTTGACACACCCCAACGCAAATGCGATCACTCACATTGACGGGGTATGGAACTTGGATGCGATTGAACAGGTGGTCTTCAAGGAAGAACACTTGGTTTGCAGCGTCATATCCGACGCACAAACTCACCCCCGAACCAGAAGCGCTCCAGATCACCGATGTGGTCACTTGATTGGGGATGAACCAAAAGCTCACATGGAACACACCCGGTATGCGAACGCCCCATGACACTTTGGTGGTGTCCTTGATCAACACACCTGTCCCGTAACGACCATCTCCGTAGCTCACGCCTGCGGCATCCCCACTTGTTGGACTGCCGTAACCGCTGAGTACCCCGTTGAGGCGCCACCCATAAATCTCACCAGACTGCAATGTGTCTTCACGCGCAATTTGAAATCGCGCCTCAATACTCTTGAGCGCCCCGTCATAGGTCCATTGACGCTTGGCCGCTTGGCTGTTCCACGCATAGTTGGCCGTGCTCCATGTCTCGCGGTCATCCAGCGTTGCGCCAATGCTGGCCAGTAAGGTGTTCTGAGCCCGGTAACTGGTCGGAAGGTTCACTTCGAACAGATACTCAGACTGACTGACTCCGCTGTCCATGCGCAGGACATCAAGACTGTTGACTGATTCCACAGACGCAAAGTGCTTGATCCCCGGAAACCTTGTCGCTTGCGCATCCATGGTCACCAGTAGGTTGGCGTTTTGCGGCTGGGCCACCACAGTCGAGACAAAGGTAGCTTCGTCCGAGTAGATGCCAGGAGAGGCAATCGCCTTGATCCAGAACTTTCGCTCACCATCGAAGCCCGATGGCAAGGTGTAGCTACTGGACTTCACCTCTGCAATGAAGATGGAGGTGTCCCAAGCTCCCCCTTCCCTGAGTTCGTAAGCCACAACCTCAGGCTCTGGGTTGGGCAGCCAACGAAACTCCAGACGGTTGGCAGACTGGACCACATCAAACTGCCTCACCGACGATGGGGCAAGCAAGATCAGCTGAAAAGTCGTGACATGCGTGCTGTACTTGCCCGAGGTATCAAACGCTCGGATGAAGTAGTTGTACTGGCCCGACTCACTTTGGTCATGAACAAGCTGCGTGCCTGCGGTTTGGCCAACCAATACTCCTGAGTCCCAGCCCGAACCCACACGTACCTCGTAACCCGCCAAGTCAGCATCTGTGTTGGCTGCCCACTTGAGAAGCAAGTCAGTCGTTCTGCGATACACAAGGAAATCTTGCACATCGTCGGGGGGCTGCAATTTGCCAAGGATGGTTTGACCAAGCGTTGCACCGTTACCAAGTTTTCCTGAAACGCCAACGGCCTTGACCGTGAAGACATAGTCTCCAGTTTCGGCATTGCGAATTTCCAGATAACTGGTGGACACACGAGGCAAGGTGACGGTGTTGCCGCCATTGAGCCGATAGCTCACCTGATACTCAAGCGCACCAAAGACCTGCTCCCACGCCACCTGAATCAATACGAGCGCTTGATCCTTGACCCGATACAGGCTCTCAGACACCTTCAAGCCTGTTGGCATTGCAGGGGTGGTCGACAGCACCGTGATGTCACGAGGTTGCAGCGCCAAGCCCTGCTCAATCGCTGCGTACTTGCTTGGGTTGTGCGCAAGGGCTGTCACCTCATGGATGCCCGGCTCACTCTCAGCAACTTGCACCACCCGAAAGAGTTGTGCCTCGACCTGACTTGAGGCCAAGACCCAAATCGCCCCCGGTTGAGGTGCAGCAGAAAACGAACTGGTCACACCAAGTGTTCGACCGCTGAACGATCCCACTTGTCGTTCTTCCACCGTGCCAGCTGGCGTAATAACTGAAATCCGCCACGAACCTGCAGGTGGGTCTTGGTCAAGCGTCACGGTCACGGTTGTGGCCGCTGCGATACGCCCACCGAGTCGCAAGCCACCACGGCTTGCGTCAGCCACTTTGATGACGTCACCTGGACGCACCACCGCACCTTCAAGCCCAGTGCGAAACGTGATGATTTCCGACTCGGACTGCTCTGAGTAGAGCAACCACTTACCAACTCGGTTAGCCTGACCTCGGGAAGTGCATCCCATGGCCACAACATCAGCTTGCACCAAGCCGTAGCGGGCAATTCCGTCGACATCCTCAACGTATTCCACCTTCTGACGGTAGAAGTCGTCTGGGTCAATCCAACTCACCAACGCCACGGTGTGACGCGCTTTGGCAGACGAGCCTTGATACGAGAAGTCCCCATCGATGACGTTGGCAGCCGTGAATTGATAGACCGCATCTTGCGGTGCATCTTGGGTCACGGTGATGGCACCACCTGACCAATACGCCATGCCCCTGAAGATCGAGGCCATGTCCTGCACGACCTTGTAAGCCTGCTCTCTTGTCTGCAGATACAGGTTACAGGTGAACCGAGGCTCGTAGCTTCCTAACCCGTTGGGCACCAATTCATCGCAGTAACGTGCCACGCGATACAGGGCCCACTTGTCGACCTGTGCCTCTGGGATGTAGTTGCCCAAGCCATAACGGGTGCTGGTCACCAAATCGTAGAAACACCAGGCAGGGTTGTCCGTCCATGCGACTTTGAATGTGCCATCCCACACGCCCGAATATGAGCGCGTCTCGGGATAGTAGTTAGACGGTATGCGCACCCGAAGCAGCTTCAAGTCATAGCTGCGCTTCGGAATAGAACTGAACTGTGAGGCATCAACGCGCAATGCCATCAAGGCGCTGTTGGGATAGCGAAGCTTGCTCTCAATGACTTCGGTGTAGGACTCCAGAAATGTCTTGTTCTGGATGTTGGTTTTGGTTGAGTCCTCTGTGATGCGACGCAACCGCACATCCCATGGTGCAGAACCATTGAGTGGGATGTAGTAGCTGCGTTGGTATTTGGTGGTGGTCTTTCCAGAAACCGAGTCAGCCACCACCTGCGAGTAACCACCCCCGTTGCTTTGCACATCGATCGCAAAGTCCACGGTTGTGCCACTCAAGTCGCCATTGGTAGCGTCTTGATATGTCAGCGCCGGAAAACTAATCTTGACGCGAACAGCATCTACATCCGGATCGGTGATGGCGCGAACGACAGGTTGGTTGAACTTGCATTCCACACCGACAGCAACCTCGTTCTCAACAGATGAGAAACCGGGGATGTAGCTTTGCTGTTGCGTTCCGTTGCGAGTTTCTAGCGTTACGCCAGCGAAGTTGTAACTGCCATCGGCATTTTGAATGGCCGTGTCATCAAGATAGACAGACTTCAGGCCATTGGCCAGCCCTTGGATTTCTCCCTCGCACACCAAGTCCACCACGCGAGCGAAGGCTTTGGAGCGCAGGCTATCGGGGGCCTCTTGTGCAACCCTCGCACTCCCGCCGCCACCTTTGCCGCCACCCCCAGCACCAATGATGAGTGGAGCTTGGCTTATGGGTTCGGTCATCGCTTCACTCATACAGGCACCTCGTCCACATCAATCCCTGCGCTGATGACAGCGGATCCCACAATCAAGCGTCCGTAGCCCACTGGGACAGGCTGACCTTGCGCAGTCGTATTGACTGCACCATTAAATGCATAGCTGGGCTTGTTCTCTGGCCGCTCTGAAGGGTCTGAGGATTTAGGCGTTGGAGCGATCATCTGAGCCACACCGCCAAGAATCATGGATGTGCCCACCGAATACAGCGTGGCTTGCGACAAGAAACTTCCTGCCGCAGCCCATCCCATGGGGTTCCACCAAGCAACGGCAATCAATGCAGCGCCAAGGATGATTTGCCCGAGTCCATTACCACCAGCACCCGAGATGACGGGCGCAATCGTGATGCGTTGCTGACCACTAGGTTCATGCAAACGCTCAAGATTGAGTTCATCTCGGCCAACCAGAACTTTGTAGCCAACACCGCGCTCTCCAGAGCTCACCAACACACGCTCAAAGGTTGGGAAGTTGGCACTCAATGCACGCACGGCCTCAGCAGCACTAGCCACCACCATCTTGTGTCGGCGACCGAACTGTCGCCCTAGTTCGCCGAGAAGAATGATGGTTGCCATTACCGTTGTGAATGATGTCTAAGAATGTGTGTTGTGATCTTTTGCCAATAGCCGCCATAAACATCGCGACTCGATAACCGGCCTTGAAGGTGATGCAAGATCAGTCCATCGCCCAAGTAAATGGCCGCATGATTCGGAACATCCGAGTTCACCTGCATCAGCAAGACATCGCCTTCGCTTAAACCATCTGAACTGGCAACACCGAAACCCGCATGTGCAAAGTTGTCGAGGTAGAGGTTTTCGCCACGCTTCCACCACTCATCAAAGCGTTGGTAATCGGGCAAGTCGAGATGCTTCTCTTGGGCATACCAATCTCGGATCAGCGAGTAGCAGTCCAAAACGCCGTGTGACCATTCCCGGCCAACAAGCGCAGCCACATACCCCTGCGGCTGGATCTCTTCCCACACCCCATTGGGATAGGAGACGATGAACCAAGGAATACCACTGGCCTCACAGGCCACACGATCCGCTTGGCTTGGTGTCGCAGGCATGTTGGGGTGCGAGTGAACGACCCCAACAATCTGCCCACGCTTGTCTGCTTTGGCATAGTCCACAGGGTCAATCACAAATTGATCAGTCCCCACGCCAATGTTGCGACACGCAACGTAGCTCTCCTTGCCTTTGCGGATGACGAGCAAGCCGCATGACTCGCGTGGAAATTCACGCGCTGCATGCTCAAAGGCCAGTTGTTTATTGGTTTCAAGCATCAGCAAACATCACCGTATCAATCCAGCAGCGGGAAACCCGCCAAAGGGAAGCTCCGCATTGGAGCCAAATCGCTTTTGGCAAGAACTCAGTCGCTTGCCACAGGCGTCTTGAGCTTTAAGGGGAACAGACACATCGTTGGCGTTGAAATACGCCGTACCCGTGTAGCCACACTCTGAGCTTCGATAGCCCCAAGGGCAGACGTTTTGCACAATCTGTCTGCGCGGCAACGACACACCCTCAAGATCAAAAGATGCTGCCAGTTCGAACTCGACCACATCCCGCGTTTCGCGAGACTTGCGATCGATGTAATAAACGTCATCCGCAAACTCCGCACTTGGATCCGCCGTTGGGTTGGTGCCACTGGCAAAGTTCACCCCGTCCAGATACTTGACCAAGGTGCGCTTGCGAGTGATCTTGGCTCCCACCAGGTCTTGATACGACAAGATCAAGGCTGTGATACTGCCAGTGACGTTGGCCACTTTGAGCTTTGGCCTTGGCACTTGCCCATTGCCGTTGAACTCAAAACCATCGGCCTGAATCGGAAACGGCTCGTAGACATTGCCTTGCCAGACCACCTGCCTGCGCAACTCATTTGTGCCCGCATGAAAGCGCACAACACCTTCGTTAAAGAGACTCAAGTCCAGTACAAACAACTCAATGACCGAACTTGGTGCAAGTTTTTGAATTTCGGTCGTGATGGCTTGTGTGGTCATGACAAATCAAACACCTGCTTGAAGGTGGCGCGAATGTTTTCTATGTTGGGCTCTTCAATCGTGCGACTCCACTCCTCACAGGTGAATTTGCCCGTGAGGCCGCTTGGGGTTGTCCAGTCGAATGCTTGAACCGCACCTCGGGCACGTAAGAAGCTGTCGATGGCAGATGCGTCACTGGTGGACTTCCCCCGAAACTCCAGCGACCAGACTTCAGGCTGCGTGTTGATGCCATAAGCCAAGCGTTGCTCGTAACCATCGCCAAAGGAGACCCGTCGCACATTTGGTTTAACGGTGAGTGAAGCCCCGATGGATGGAATCCATGTGAAGGTAGCCATCTAAAGTTCCTTGGGTCAAAAAGTTCCTTGATTCAGTCTCATCACCCCATCCTTCGGGGATCAAGCAAGCCGCCAGCTCGCTTTTGGTTGAGCAACTCTTGGCGAACAGCGCTGGATATAGCGCGACCTAAGTCTTGGCCTTGACCAGCCGTTGAGGTTGTTCCACCCTCGGCAACATTGACCGAGATGTTGAAGACGTCCCCTCCACCCGAACCACCTTGGCGCATGGTGACGGGAATTGAGCGGCCATCAGGCAATGGAACATACGCCTCATTCATGGAGCCTTCACCAAACACAGCCATTTGAGGCGACGATGCAACCCCGCCACCTGCATAGGTGCGCAATGGCAATGGGCCAGCAGAAGTCATCACGCCACCATTGGCAAATCCAAACATCCCGCCCAAGGCATTCGCCATTGGCAAGGTGATGGAGCGTTGAATCTGAATTCGTATCAGGTCCGAAATGATCGACGTTGCAAGGGTTCGGAAATCAAGCTTTCCTGTCATCACGAAGTTGGTCAACGCATCGGTCATTCCATTGAAGGCTCTGGTGGTAACCGCCTCCATTTGCTTACCCACTTGTTCGGTCTCTTCGCCGAGGGTCCGCAATGCTTTAGAAAACCCAGCACCGGGGTCTGAGAGCTCAAACGCTCGCTGACCCAAGAGCTGCGCACCATCAGCGGCCTGCCTTGCCGCTTCCTCAATCCGCTTGAAGGAGTCGGCCAGCTTGTCGTTGCCTGGTGCAGCCTCGACCAACTCTCTGGCCTTCGCAGCAAAGTCAGCCAATTCCTCTGCGCTGGACTTGCGTGCAGCCGAGAGGCGTTTGAGCGACTCCACCTCGCTGATGGCACCACTATCTTTGAGCACCTTGATCTGCTCTTCGGTGGCTCGCAGTTGGTTTTGACCTCTGGCGACTTGCTCTTGGATGTCCTTGAGCGTCTCGCCGGGCAACTTGATCTCGCGCTCCAGATTGGACTGTTGCGCATCACGTTCGAGTTTTTCTCGACGCAGCGTGATTTCAGACAGCTTGTCTTGAAGCTTGAGTTTGTCTTGGGTGGTTTTTGCAACCGTTGCAAGACCGCGCTTGAGAATGGTTTCCTCTTGCCCATACAGGTCACCCAGCTTTTGCGTGAAGTCTTCCTGCGCGTTTAGCCTTGCTTCACTCGCTTCCTTGTAGCTGATGTAGCCTTGACTCTCATACAGATCAATGATCTTCTGACGGTCTTTTAGAATGCCGCTCTCAACGTCCGTGAGACCTTGAAGCTTTTTGATGTCGCTCTCAATTTGAGCCATTGCTCCTGCGGTGAGAGCGCCTGTCGCTGAGTTGTAGTTCAGCTTCGGTTTGCCTGCTCCCCCTGCAGCATCGGTCTCCCCTTTGTTGATGGCATCAAATCGAGACTTGACCGCATCAGAGAGCAGCGACATCTTCCACAGGTCAACATAGTTCTGGTTGGCCTTCTCAACAATTGCATTGCGCTTTTCAAGTGCAGCCTTGAGCGTGGCTTGGTTCTCTTCTGAGAACGGGTTGAGTCCCTTGCCACCAGCAATGAAGGTGCCCAACAACTCCATATCGGCCCAAACGGCCTCAAAGCTTCCGATCACAGACTTGACCATTTGGATCAGCCCGCGCATCGCATCAATCACGATCGCCAATCCAACGGCAGCATCTTGCGCCCACTCTTTCAGAGTGCCGTCATCGCGCAAACGAACCATGGCCTCAGCCGAGTTGTGCGTCCCAAGAACCACTTCTTTGAGTTGCCCAACCAGCTCTTCCATGGCAGGCAAGGCCGCAGTCACGATGGTCTGAGCGACAAAGTTGTGCTCTGCCTTCATACGACCGAGCGCCTTGGATGCTTGTTCGGCGGATTCAATCTCCGCTTGAGTCATTCGGATGTTGAGATCCTGATTTGCAGCCAAGTCTTTAAGGAACGGCAGCAGCGTTGCACCTGACTTGCCGAACAACTCAAGCGCGATGGCAGTTTTGCCAGCACCGTCTTCAAAGTCCGAGAGCTTTAAGGCAATGTCGTTCATCACCTCCGCAGGATCGCGAAGATTTCCTCCAGAGTCCTTGGCCTTGATGCCAAGGTAAGCCAGCGCTTGGCTTGCACCCTTGGTTTCATCGTCAACACCAGCCAGACCCTTGGAGAGTTTGGTCAATCCAACGCTGATTTGTTCCATGGCCACACCAGAAATGGTGGCCACAGGCGCAAAACCAGACAGAGCAACCGCACTCGCACCCGTTTGCTCGGCGAAGTCTTGCAACGCCGCCACGGTCTCAAGCGTGTGAGCAATCAACTCCTTGAGTGCGCCAACAGACTCCACACCGATCGCAATGGCAAAGGTGGTTTTCGCCACTTCGGCCACCCGTTCAAGCGAAGAGCGCATGCCGTCGGCGTGCTTTTCAAGAAGTCGGGCACTCTTGCCCAAATCTTCCCGAAACTCTGCCGTTTCAGCCGCAAGTTTGACAACTAAGGAGCCAATATCAGCCATTGTTTTTCTTCACCTTGTGCGCAAACATGGCCTTGAACCTCGCCACATTGAGACTGACGTCTTGCGTAGTCGCTTGTTTTTCCATGAACGGCATGAAGTCTTCAGGTCTAAAGGGGCTCGCATCTTTGGCCCTGTGCGCATTGGCAAAGGTGGATGCCACCACGCCCGACCTGTAATCAGCGCGGTAGTCGCCAAAGGGCTCAAGTTGGTAAAAGGCCAACCATTCCGAAAACTCATCAGAGCCCATCCGAGCCAGCATCTCGCGCACGGGCATTCCAAGTGCCAGTGCCAAGCGAAATGCAAAGCGTCGTGTCGGATGGGTTTTTAGGCGTTTTTTGCTTGTTCGACCTGTTCAGCTCCAATGCCGTTCAGTCGCTGAGCGACCGCAAACACCCGGTCAAGTGCCTTGGCACTTTTGGCACCCAATGCGGCGATGTCTGCATCACCAAAGAGGCGACTGCCCGATTCATCGCACACAGCCAAAGAGACCAAGCGAGCACGGACGTTTTCCAGTCGGCCCTCTTTACCAATCAGACTGGCTTCAAACGCATCGCGATCTGTTCCCGTCATGGTGCGCACCTGCACTTCACCACCCCACTCGGGGACTTTGACTGTTTCTTTGGGCAAGTCGTCACATTGCAAAATTTGTTCACGCGTCAACATGTGTTTCTTCCTCTCAAGCTTCGGTAATTTCGCCATCGATCTCAATCGTCACAGACGCTTGCACAACAGCATCGACACCACCTTGCACGCTGAAGGTGGTGACATAGCCGTAGAAGGTCCAAATCGCTGGCACGGTGTCCGTGAACGTCAACTTGAACTGACGGCGCACACGATTGGCGCGATCACTTCGCAGACCTTGATGGATCGTGTCGTCGGGGTTGTAGTGCATGGTCAAAGTCAACTGACCTTCATCACGCAAGCCCACGCGCTTCTCTTTAGAAGCTGAGGCCAGGTTGGTGACATCGATCACGGCGGCTTGACCGCCAGGACCTTGAAACGACACCACGTTGGGGATCACTTCAAAGGTGGTTGTGCCAAATCGGGAAATCGTGATTCCCTGTGCGGTAATTGCTGTGCTGCTCATGTGTAGCTCCACGTTTAGGGTGGACTGACCTGTCGAAAATAGGTGTAGTCCACGCTCACCCGGTACAGCCGGGCCTGTTCTTCAAAATCGGATAGCCCCATGCGTACATCGACGACGGTGCCTTTGTCGACCAACAACGTCTCAAGAATCTCGTCGTGCAGACTCAATGCCTCTTGATACGTTCTGGCGTAGGTATCGACTTGCATGCGGATGCGTTGCAAGCCTTGCGGCCCATCGAGACCAAAGATGTGCTCTTGCACGATGGGCGTGTAAACAATGGCTGGGTACTGAGCGTCTTGTGCGGCAACTAGCGCATAGACCTCCCCAGCCGCCAAAGTTTTGATGGCGTCGTAGAAGTCCTGCATGGCTATTTCCTGTTCAGCGCTTTGGCTTCAAGTTCAATGCGATCGGTCAGTCGGTCCTTCATCGCTTGAACTGCTTCACGCCTCTTGGCTTCGAGTGCAGGTCTCAGAAATGGCCGTGCTCGCATCTTGCGAGTGCCAAACTCAATGAAGCGCCAGTACCAAGCGTCTTGTGACAGATTCCCTTTTTTGCCTTGCTTGCGGTACTTCTTGCCGTGACGCACAGTCACGAAGAAGGTTTGCCTTGTGAGGCTTGAAAGCTCGGGGATGTGCTTCATGATCACCGAGCGCTTCAACGTGCCAGGCGGAGGTTGGTTTGGGCCCAGCGACTCGGCAGCCTTTGGTGCACGCATCCTCGCTTCATCTCGAATGACCTTCGCACCTGCGTAAACGGAGACGCGAAGTCCATTCTTAGCCACCCGATCAGGCAACTCGCGAAGCGCCTTGGCCAACTCTGCCAAGCCTTCGATCTTGACGATTTCATGTTTAGCCATCGTCAAGTCCTTCGGACACCAGCAAGATGAGTTGAGCTCGCTTTTCGTCTTCATTCAATGCTGAGTGAATGTTGAAGATGCGGGACCTGTAGAGCACACGCATCTGCGCGACTTGCTGTGGGTTGTCAAATACAGGCTGATATCGAACTGTGATCTGATGCGTCAATTCAGCAGAGATTCGGTTGGCAATCACAGCCTCTTTGCCCGAAAGGGGTTGAATGTCCGCCCACACCGTCGCCACATCCAGCCAAGTCCGACAAGGAGCGCCTAGGCTGTCTTTGATGGTGCTCGGGCGTTGCACCTTGATGCGTCGCGAGAGCATGCCTGCGCTGATGGGATTCATATGAATGAGACCTTGAATGGGTCGAGTAACCCGTCAACAAATGGCAAAGATTCAATTCGGCCACGAGAGAGTGCAGCGACTTCTTCTCGGTGCGCATAAAGGCTGCCAACTCTTAACTTGATCCAGCTTTTGATGCCCTCTGGCACCGCAGCGGCGTCGCCATAGCCAACATCAAAGGTGACCGACACCGAGCCAATTTGCGGCAAAGAGATGGGCCAAATTTGTCCGAATACAGGCGTGATCCGAGCAGGCTCACAGGCTGTATCGACCGTGTAGTTGCTCGTCGGCATGGTCTGCATGACACCAGCCATGTCGAGGTAGTTGATAGACACCACGTTCAGGACGGGTGACTTTTGAATGAGGATGGCATGCCCAGGCAATGTGAAAGACTGTCCCGCTGGAACCCCCATGAGGCTCGGACCGGGAAAGCTATCCATGACCAACTTCCAACGCGCAGTGATGAACTGCCTGTTGGTGATGGTCTCTGCTGCTTGTCTGGCAGCAGATATCAAAGCCTGAATCAACCCATCGTCATCATCGAAATCCACCCGCAGGTGGAGCTTGGCCTCTTCAAGAGAAACTGGCTCCCCTGCGGGAGGGGTGATCAATTGCATGGGCATGCCCTTGGTCTCCCCTCAGACTCAGATAACCTGAGCCACTGCAGCCTGGTTGCTTGCGTCACCCGGTGCGAATCGAGGATTAAACCCAAGCAACTGCGCTGAAGTCAGACTGGCTGCGACAGCCACAGTTACAGAGAGACGGACATAGCTGAACCCGTTGTTCACATCCAGCTCTTCGGGGCGCAAGTTGATCAAGGCTTGCTTGCTGTCCCCCGTGGCCTTGACGATCTGGGTGATGGCTTTACCAGCCACATCCTTAGCCCCAGTGCCTGAGGCGTCGGTAGCTTGCTGGAGCTTCGCATCCAGCGTGGCACCCGTGCCCAGGACACCGCTTTGAATCAAAGCCAGCAGGTTGTGGTGGTTGCCAGCTGAAATCCAGCCGGTGGTGACAGTGCCCGCCGCTTGACTGGCGGGATCGATGGTGGCCAGAACTGAAATCAGTTCGCTGCCTTTTGCATTCGGAAACATCAAATTTCTCCTTTAGGAAGTGGCCACGATCAACGTGCGCCCAATTGAACAAAGGGCGACATCGTTGCGCTGCCTTTGGCTGGCGAAATGGGTGCCGCGATCTTGGATTGACCGTCCATACGGAAGGTTGTGCGGAAGGCCGTTAGATCAGCATCGAAGTACAGATGCATAGAAGTGGCCGTTTGCAAACCACCCGCTTTGGTGATGGTCTGGTAGTAGGACAAGTCAGCCAACAACACATCGCCTGCGCCGGAGAAACTGTTCGCGTGTTGCGAGACAAACACCGGACGACCCAGCAAGGTGCCGTAGGGAGAGACTTGGATACCACCGACGTTCAAGCCCATGGGCAGGTAGATCGGGTAGTTGCCCAAGGTGAGTGTGAACAGCGCTGGCAACACATCGTTGTTGACGATCCAGACCGCCTTGGCAAATGACGCTGGGGGCAGGCGAGAAATCATCTTGGCCAAGTTCTGAGCCAACAGCGTTTGTGTCGCCTGACCTGTTTCCTTGGCCACCGTCACCGTGGTGGCATTGCTCATACAGCCCACAGGAACGCCTGTGCCCGAGCCAAAGAGAATGGACTCATTGGTCTTCCAGCGGATGGAAGTGGCAATCTTGTCGGGCAAGTAGGTGGACAACGCATTGGTGTCGTCCAACAGCTCATCCGTCACAGGCACCAGGGCCATCAGCTTTTTGAGGCGCAAGGTGGACAGGCCCAACACCGGCTTGGTGTTCACCGCAGGGGTGGCTTCACCTTGCCAGTAGGCACGGATGCCGTTGCTACCCCATGGCGTGGTTTCATCCTTGGGGAAGGCCATGGTGTTGCCCGTGATCTCCACGTTGTCTGTCAGCGGCAGCAGGGAATCCTCGCCCAGAGACAACTGGAAGATTTCCTGCGCGAACTGAGGTGGCACCAAAAAGCCACCATCTT
>ERZ650308.795-NODE-795-length-17003-cov-13.592577_pt1 | contig 17003 bp, 14 predicted proteins | sample MGYA00376244_ERZ650308 | MGnify/ENA primary metagenome ERZ650308 (study PRJEB26733, sample SAMN07839295) | wastewater metagenome | biome: small river; feature: stream; material: water | place: USA: North Carolina | collected 2016-04-26 ... | reverse complement strand
TAAAAAATGTTCACAAAATTAATAGATTAGCTTCAATTTTGCCACTATTTTATGATAACATTTCCTTTGTAAGCGTTTTATTAAGAACTTTGCTTGATTGCTTAACTTAACCTATTTTAAATAGGATTATTTATACATTTTAATCACCTGTTCGCTTGAAGCATTGGAGAATATTCTTCCTGATTTGTTCCCTTTTTCATTTTCTCCCAAATGAAATTCAAGCACAATCTCCCTTATCTATACTAGATAAAGCCATTCAGCTGGCAGAGGAACATGGACAAGCCATCGGATCTTTCAAGATTCGGGTTAAGGTGCAGGAGAAGGCTAGATTTACGAAGGTGATCGGGATTGGAAAGAAACGATTAGCCTTTAAAGAAGGAATACAAGAAGGGCAATGGTATGGTAATCAGACCGTTTCAGAGGTTCAGGTGGGTCATTTAAATCAATTGATTCATGGCATTGAATCTGTTCAAACCTTTCATAAAAAGTATTCGAAGCCTACCCTATTTCTTTGGCCAGACCTGTACCAAGATTATGTAGGAACCTCTTGTGTTTCCCCTTTGAATTATCATGCTAAGTCTTATTATCAATATAATTTCAAGGGAGATACACTTGTGGATGGAAAATGGTGCGTTCAATTCCAAGTAGAACCTAAAATACGACGAGACCGCCTTTTCAAGGGAATACTAACGCTAGATGGCGAAGGTTGGATCGTTCGCTTTGAAGGTGCGGTTTTTGCTGACGCGATTGATTATCAACTAGATTTACTGAATCAAACTTTTCAAGGTAAATGGATTCCTAAAAGTGGTCATATTCATATGATGGCAGGTTTATTAGGTAGTCAAGGTGAATATGTATGGGATCAAGAGACGGTAGGGAAACCGGAGGAATGGAAAATGGATGCCGGTTTGTTTGTCGAGCCTACAAACGTAAAGGAGACCTTAAATATCTCTGCTGTGGCTTTTGATGAAACATTTGCGAATCAATTTTTAACCAATCTGCATGGATCATTACTGAGAAAGTGGAAGCAGAGACCGACGTCTAATCTCGTGATGATTGATTCGGTATACTATAAAAGCAAACAAGAACCAACGGTTTTGGATCCCTCGTTTTTTACTGAGGTGCCAGGAATGCAACAGAAAGAGGTAATTATCGACAGTTTTAGGGTTACTCCATTTAACCCTTCTCAACTAATTCTGAGTAAATCCTTTTTCTTCGGGGAGTTCAAACGTGATTTTTACCCCTTTGAGATCTATTATAAATCACCTGTTTTTGATTCCAATTTCAATACCGTAGAAGGTTTTGTGGCGAATACTGCGTTAGTTTTCAGAAAACGTTGGGCAAGATACCATATGTTAGAGGCGGAGGTTTTAGGCCGCAGAGCTTTTGGGATAAATCGAAATTCAGGTTTCGTTAAATTGCGTTATCGAGGAGAATCCTTTGATTTAGGGATAAGTACGGGGGATTATGTAGCTCAGTATAATCCAGAAAATACCATTTCCCCCGAGATGAATTCTTTATCTACTTTGTTGTTAAAGAACAATCAAATGAAGATTTATCGTTCTCAATTCACCACATTGAATTTCACCAAACGATTTTCTGCTCGCTTTTTCCTAAAATCTTTAGTAGAGTATTCTGAACGAAGTCAAATGGATAATACGACGGATTATTATTGGATTAACTTCTTAAATCGGGAGTTTCAGCCAAATAATCCGATCAATGCAGAGTACAAACAAGCGGGTTTTACTACGCATCAATCCTTTATTACGCAGTTGCAACTAGGTTTCAGACCTTTTTTAACCCAGAGTTACCGGGCAAATACACGGCTGTCAGATTGGGGATCCTCCCCTTTAATCTTAGCGAAGTACCGAGCGGGCTGGAAAGACGTAGGTGGATCTACGACGGATTTTAATCAAATTGAACTCTCTTATTTGCACAATATTGAATTGAATCCTTGGATTAAAATGGGTTTACTGATTAATGCGGGCACTTTTATTGGGAATAAACCAAGCTACTTCATTGATTATAAACACTATAACGGAACATTGAATTTAATTCAAGCGGGCGAAATGCTTGCCTCCCATCGACTAGTCGGTTATTATCAGAATTTTACGAACGGATCTAATCAGCGCCTAAATGTGAATCATTATGCGAATTCAACAGCCGGAACCTATGTTGAGGCTTTGAGCTTTTTTCAATTCTCTAATTTGTGGCTGAAGCCTCTACTAGGTATGAAAAAACTCTATGTGAAGGAAGTATTGATCGCGAATGCAAATTATGTGCAGAATCAAAATCTGATGTATAATGAACTAGGATATGGTTTAGATGGAGTGTTCAAAATATTCCGTTTAGAAGCCATTGCTAATTTTATTAATGGGCAATTTAGTTACATCGGATTTAGGGTAAATATTAATTCCCGAATTCGGATCGGAAATATCCCAGATTAATTTTTTTTTTATCTTTTCGTTCATTTTTGCCTCTTTGTTAAAAATAGAGCCCTTATATTTGAGGTCATTTTAAGAATTTCATTTTTTAACCAGCATAATGGCAAAAAATTTAGTCATCGTCGAGTCTCCAGCGAAAGCGAAGACCATAGAAGGGTATTTGGGAAAGGATTTCGTGGTGAAGTCTTCTTTTGGTCACGTACGAGATTTGCCTCTTAAAGGGGATAAAGCGATTGATGTGAATAATGACTTCGCTCCTACTTATGTAGTTTCAGCGGATAAGACCAAAGTTATTTCTGAGTTAAAAAGTTTAGCGAAATCATCTGAGGAAGTTTGGTTAGCAACGGACGACGACCGTGAGGGAGAAGCGATTTCATGGCACTTGAAAGAGGCTTTGGGATTAAAGGATAATGCAAAGCGGATTGTTTTTCGAGAAATTACGAAACCAGCTATTTTACAGGCCATTACTCAGCCGCGTACCATCGATATGGATTTAGTGAATGCACAGCAGGCACGCCGTATTATGGACCGTTTGATTGGTTTTGAATTGTCTCCGGTGCTTTGGTCTAAAGTACAGAAAGGCTTATCTGCTGGACGTGTTCAATCTGTTGCTGTTCGTTTAATTGTAGAACGTGAGCGGGAAATTGAGAATCACGAATCGATTGCTACGTTTAAGGTAGTGGCTCATTTTGATCTTCCAGGTAAGAAAGTGTTAAAGGCAGAATTGTCGAAGGCTTTTGCCAAAGAGAATGACGCCTTAGACTTCCTTAAAAAGTGTGTAGGCGCTGCATTTAGCATCAAGAGTTTAGAGACGAAGCCAGCGAAAAAGTCCCCTGCTCCCCCATTTACGACGTCTACTTTACAGCAAGAGGCTTCGCGTAAATTAGGATTTGCGGTGGCGACAACCATGTCAGTGGCGCAAAAACTATATGAATCAGGACGTATCACTTATATGCGTACCGATTCGACAATGTTATCACAAGAAGCGCGAGATAAAGCGAAGGCGGAAATCGAATCAGCTTATGGGGCAAAATTCCATTACAGCCGTCAGTTTAAAACCAAATCAGAAAGTGCTCAAGAGGCTCACGAAGCCATCCGTCCAACGGATTTTGCAAATCATAGTATTACAGGTGATGCGCGTGAGAAGCGTTTATACGAATTAATTTGGAAGCGGGCTATTGCGTCTCAAATGGCTGATGCCCTTATTGAACGCACAACTGCTTTAATCGATATTTCAACGACTCCAGAGTTATTATCAGCTCAAGGTGAAGTGATTGCTTTTGAAGGTTTTTTAAAGGCCTATTTAGAGGGAAGAGATGACGAGGACGAGGATGAGAACAAAGATATGTTACCTCCATTGGCCATCGGTCAGGTACTTGCTTTAGACGAAATGAAAGCGCAAGAGCGTTTCTCTCGTGCAGCTCCGCGTTATACAGAGGCGAGTTTAGTAAAGGCTTTGGAAGAAAAAGGAATCGGTCGTCCATCGACCTATGCTCCGACCATTTCCACTATTATTAAGCGTGCTTATGTGGTAAAAGAAGATCGCCCAGGTAGAGAACGCGAGTTTCAAACATGGGTGCTCTCGAATAATGAGATTTCAGGCACAAAAGCGACAGAAACGGTAGGTACAGAGAAAGCAAAGCTCTTCCCTACGCACATCGGTACTTTAGTGACGGATTTCTTGGTAGAGAACTTTGAGAATGTGGTCGATTATACCTTCACTGCGGAGATGGAGGATGAATTTGATAACATCGCCAAAGGTAAATTAGAGTGGACGACCTTGATGAAGAACTTTTATAAGTCGTTTCATCAGACGATTGAGGATTCTAAATCGATTAACCGCAGCACCGTAGGTGGTGGTCGTGAATTAGGAGTAGATCCTAAGACCGGACGTTTAGTTTCTGTGCGTCTCGGTAAATTTGGTCCATTTGTACAGTTAGGGGAATCTTCAGAAGAAGAGAAACCTGTTTTTGCTAACTTGACTAAGACTCAGTCGGTCAGTACATTGACTTTTGAAGAAGCTTTGGCCCTATTAGAACGCCCTAAATTACCGCGTGAATTAGGTATCCATGACGATATGCCGGTCATTATCGGAGCGGGTAAATTAGGTCCTTATATCAAATATGATGGCAAGTTTACTAGCCTTCCAGATACACATGACCCATTCACGATTGAGATGGATCAAGCCATAGCTGTGATTGCTCAAGCCTTGAAAGATGCGGAAGCAGGTGGTCTAGGTTATTTCGAAGATTCATTGATTGAGACGGGTAAAGGACGTTTTGGTCCTTATGTGAAGCACAATGGAAAGTATTATTCTCTGTCTAAAACAGATAATCTAGCGACGATTGATCAAGCCCGTGCTATCGAATTAATCGAGGCGAAGCGTAAAGTAGAAGCGAATAAATTTATTAAAGAATTCGCCGAAAACGAGTCAGTAAAAGTCGTTAACGGCATGTATGGTCCGTATATCCAAATTGGAAAACGGAATGTGAAGATTCCAAAAGGGACGGAACCAGCAGATTTAACATTGGAGGACTGCTTAGCCTTAGGTGATGCGGCTCCTGCCCCTAAGAAAGCACGTAAAAAATAAGAATATGAGTCAGATTATTGATGGCAAGATGGTGGCCGAAACGATGAAAATCGCTATCGGTGAAGAAGTAAAACAAATGATAGCAGCCGGACAAAAAGTTCCGCATTTAGTGGCTATTCTAGTAGGTAATAATGGTGCTTCAGAGACGTATGTGGCTAATAAAGTGAAGTCTTGTGAAGAATTAGGTTTTGCCTCTACCCTGTTGCGTTTTGACCCATCTATTTCTGAGGCTGATTTACTAGCTGAGGTTCAAAAGGTGAACGATAATCCTGATATGGATGGTTTAATCGTTCAATTGCCACTTCCTGCGCACATTAATCCGGACAAAGTGATGGAGACGATTCATCCTTCGAAAGATGTAGATGGTTTCCACCCGATCAACATTGGTCGTATGGCGAAAGGTTTACCGGCTTATATTTCAGCTACACCTCAAGGGGTATTGGATTTATTAGCCTACTATAAAATCGAAACTGCCGGAAAGCATTGTGTGGTCGTAGGTCGTTCCCAAATCGTGGGTTTACCGATGTCCATCTTAATGCAACGTAATCACCCGGTGGGTAATTGCACCGTGACATTAACTCACTCGAGAACACCTAATTTAGAAGAGATTTGTGCTCAAGGAGATATCGTAGTCGCAGCCCTAGGAAAACCAGAGTTTATCAAAGCAGCACACATTAAACCGGGTGCTGTCGTTATCGACGTGGGTTTAACACGCGTGGAAGACGCAACTAAGAAGTCAGGATTTGCCTTAAAAGGCGATGTGGACTTTAACGATGTGGCTCCTAAATGTTCTTATATCACACCAGTTCCTAAAGGCGTAGGTCCTATGACCATCGTTTCTTTAATGAAAAATACGCTCTTAGCTGCTAAGGGTGTGATTTATCCGAAAAATTAAGACTGATATAGATAGCGATAAAAGACTCCTAATGGGAGTTTTTTATCGTATTCATCGTTCAAATAGATTTCTCCCGATTCTGCCTTTTCTGGCACATTGAAGATTCCTTTCATTAAGTTTTCAACCACCAACGTGGAGAATCCTAGCGAATACACATTCGTTAATAAAATATGTTCTTTCGGATCCAGAATCTCTTTAACGGAACGTAACATATCGTCAATCTGCTCTTCTAAGACCCATTTTTCGCCTTCTGGGCCACGTCCATAGGCTGGAGGATCCAGTAGAATACCTTGGTAAAAATTGCCGCGTCTAGCTTCGCGTTTCACGAATTTCAATGCATCCTCTGCCATCCAACGGATATTGTCTAGCTTAGAAACTTCCATATTCTCTCTCGCCCAGGATAAAACGGGTTTCACAGAGTCCACGTGAGTTACATCTGCACCTACTTGTTTGCAGGCTAAACTGGCTCCGCCCGTGTAGGCGAATAGGTTCAGAATTTTGGGTTTAGGTGTTTTTAACAAGGGGATGTTTTTTGCCAAAAACTCCCAATTAGACGCTTGCTCCGGGAAAATACCTACGTGCTTGAAGGATGACAAGGATATTTTAAAATTCAGATCTAATGCTTCTGATTTATAGGGCATAAACCATTTATCGGGCACCCCTTTCTTTACTTCCCAAACTCCACGCTCAGAACTACCTTTTTCTTTCTTGAAATAAGCGTTTGCTTTAGAAGCCCAAAATTCCTCAGACAAAGTTTTCTGCCATACCGCCTGTGGTTCTGGACGACGCACGACGAATGCGCCAAACTGCTCGAGTTTTTCAAATCCACCAGAATCGATTAATTCATAATTTTTACCCCAGAATTCGGGTGTCTCAATGGCAATGGAAGCTAAATTTTTCAAATGCTAGGGGTTCAATGGAATTTTAGTCAGGAAATACACGGAGCGTCTTCCTTCCTCTGAATTATTAATGGTCTGATTTCCAGACGCTAAGAAATGGTTGCTAAACCAATAGTTTAAATCTGATTTCTCTTGACGGCGAATTCGATCTCCCTCATTGTCGGTGCTCAATTCTTGGACTTTCTCGTCTCCAGATTGGCCTTCTGCCGTGATGTACTTAGAAATGATGCTGTTGCCTCTTTGGTAGGATAAGGTTAATACATCGCCCTGAAGGGAAGTCTTAATCTTCTGGATTAATTTATCCTCTTTTATGTTATTCAAATCAATCGAGTGATCCCACACTAAATTTCCTTTTTCATCTAACTCCGCGATTACCGCATGCGTGTAAATCCAACCATCGAACTGCTGAGAGTTACTAAAGGAATTAAAACCTCGATACCCCCAGGGGCTGTAGTAACTAGAGAATGGAGAGTATAGGCCATAATTCCCATAGCCCCATCGGTAGGGATTGTAGAGCATATTCCAAGGCGAATAAAGACCTCCGGCCAACATACCCATGGTACCCCCAAATGGAGAATTGTTTATGTACTTATAATCTGGATAGAAGGCTTCAGCAACTACGATGTAATGATCCCCTTTCTTCCTGATTTCATGCATTAACAGGCGATAGTCTAACCGAAGTTCCTCCCCTTTTTCTTCTTTGCTTTTAATCTTTTTCTCCTGTTTAGATTTCTGTTTTTCGCCTAAAAAATTGAAAAAATTGTCGAATTGAGTGAAGCTATGGAATTTAGAATCCTGTAATTCTCCATCTAAATAAGAGCTGAAGTACAATCCTTGTGAGCTAGGACCTTTGGATGAACCGATCGTGTTTTTATGTCCATAGGTGCCCACAACAACTTGTAACGAATCGTTTAATTGAGTGGATTTTGCATTCATTTGAGCGTATTGCTCTGTGGGATTCATACTGATTTGCCCTAATTGATTTCCATCCTCATCAAATGATTTAAGTAGCAATTGGTAGTTTTTTGCCTTCTTTCCTACCGAATAAACGACGTTTATCTGTTGATGAATCGTGTCTAAATCCATTGATTGAATTTCAGCTTGACCATTTACTACGGCTGGCAGGATGCGGGTTCTTTTTTCGGCTAAATTCGTAAATAAAATAACGGGTGTGTTATTTACGACTCCTCCGATGAATAGCGATTGGTTGAGTGCTTTAAAATTCGAAATCTCCATTTTCTCTACAGAGAAGATTTGGAATTTTTCTATCTTTCCATCTTGTGGATTCACCCGAACGATGTAGTAATTATTGCTTTTAAAGCGGCTAAATAACAGATGTAATCGACTGCCATCGTAACAATGCGTCACATAATCTAAATTACCTTCTACGGATCCTTGATTCGACCAAACTTGTTCTAAATTCGTATCGAATTTTCGAAGAAGGAATTCTGTTTTACCCACATGGGTTAATACGATGACTCCCTTTTCGCCGAGTGGTATCGAAAAAGATTCTAATTGCCCTGATTGTGGAATTTCAATTCGCTTCGTTTCTTGTGCGAAAGAAGTTAATGTACACATGGCAAATAGAATGACTAGGCGGATCGATTTCATATTTATTCTGCTAGGCTTAAAATAATATCGAATTCTGCTTTTGCAACGGGTGTAACGGACAAACGGGATTGTTTGATCAAGGCTAAACTCGATAAACGATCGTCTGCCTTCATCGCTTTTAAAGTCACCGTTTTTGCGAATTTCTTCACAGGAATCAGTTCCACCACCACCCAACGCGGATCCTCCGTCGTCGGATCGGGATAGTGTTCTTTGCTTACTTCGGCAAGGCCTATAACCTCCATCCCTTCATTTGAATGGTAAAAAAAGACCCAATCGCCCTTTTTCATCGCCATCATATTATTCCGAGCCTGGTAATTTCGTACCCCATCCCAAACAGATTTCCCCTCTTTAACGAAATCATCCCAAGAATATTTGAATGGTTCTGATTTTACTAACCAATAATTCATGATTATGGGAATTTAGGGAATTTAGAGAAGTCAGGTTTACGTTTCTCAAGGAAGGCATTTTTTCCTTCTTTGGCCTCATCTGATAAATAATATAGAAGTGTTGCATTTCCTGCAAGCTCTTGAATACCAGCTTGTCCGTCTAATTCTGCATTAAAGGCAGATTTTAACATACGCAAGGCTAATGGGCTCTTTTCTAAAATCTTTTCACACCAAGCCACGGTCGTTTTTTCTAATTCTTCTAAAGGAACGACTTTGTTGACTAATCCCATTTGAAGTGCATCAGAAGCGTCATATTGATCACATAGGAACCAAATTTCTCTTGCCTTCTTTTGACCTACGACACGGGCTAAATAAGAAGCTCCGAATCCGCCATCAAAAGAACCGACATTAGGTCCAGTTTGCCCGAAACGTGCATTTTCAGCAGCAATAGATAAATCACAGATGACATGCAAAACGTGCCCACCACCAATAGCCCATCCAGCTACCATGGCAATCACAGGTTTAGGAATCGTTCTGATTTGACGCTGTAAATCCAATACGTTTAAACGAGGCACGGTGTCTTTTCCCACGTAACCACCATCTCCACGTACGCTTTGATCTCCTCCAGAACAGAACGCTTTTCCACCTTCACCGGTTAAAATAATAACACCAATTCGGGTGTCTTGGCGTGCTAATTCCATCGCCTCTGACATCTCCTGCACGGTTAATGGCGTGAAGGCATTGTGTTTATGCGGTCTATTTATGGAGATTTTTGCAATCCCATTGTAGTATTGAAAAAGGATATCCTCGTAGGTCTTGATGGTTTCCCAAGGGAAAGATGAAATCATATGTTTAATCGTTTTTATCGTTGTATTCAACCTCCCAGGTATGGTCGGCTAATAATTTTACTTTGGCTAAATAACGGCTATATTTAAAGGAACGGCCCCATTCTTCTGGTGCCACTAAGGACATCAAGTCAGAACCATCTTCTTTTTCGTATAAATAATAAGTCTCGCTGATGATAGGTTCGAATCCCATGGCTGCGTCATAAATACGCTCGGAAATTTCTTTTCTGTCTGCTAATAATTTAGCCTGACGAGCTAGAACCTCCATTTGTTCGTATAATTGGTTCATTTGTCGATCAGTCTGCTGGCGCATGGCTAAAACAGAACGTCCTTTTACTTTACCCATATCATCGGGTTTGATGACAGCTCCTCCAGCCGTATGTGCGTACGGTAATAGGCCGGGATTTTCGGCTACTTTGTCTGGATTAATGGGATTTAAGAAAGGGTCTTGAGACATAATGGGTTGGGCTTAACGATTACCCTTTATTAACTTACGAAATTAGATAATGTTTGGTTAATTTTGGAAAGAATCTGTGATTATATGCGCATCCTGCCCTCTCTTTTATCAGAATTACCTCCAGCTGAATCGGAATTCGAACATCTCGTGTTCGATTTTTGTCAGTTATGGCGTTCAGGGGCGAAATCGTTCTTATTTCATTCATCAGGTTCAACCGGAGATCCGAAACCGATTCAACTTTCGCGAGAGCAGCTCTATTCTTCTGCAAAAATGACGGGTGAATGGCTTCATTTGGAAAAAGGGGATGTCGCTTTATTATCTCTTTCTCCCTCTTACATTGCGGGTGCGATGGTTTTAGTTCGTGCTTTGGTGCATGATTTATCGCTTATTTTAGTGGAGCCCTGCCAAAACCCGCTTCTTCAAATTCCTCCCACTCCTATTCATCTCGCTTCTTTTGTACCTACGCAATGGACGACAATCCTAGATTCTGATGTAGACTTGAATTTGTATTTTATGGAGGCCAAAGGTATTTTATTAGGTGGAGCTTCCGTCCCAGATTCTCTGAGAAGGGATTTCGGTTTTCCAGTATATGAAACTTATGGAATGACCGAAACCGTTTCACATATCGCGTATAGAACTTGGAATCAACCTGAATTTAAAATCTTACCAGGAGTTCAAATCGCACAGAATGAGGAGAATTGCCTATTAATTTGTGCGCCGATGACGGAGAACCGCTGGATTGAGACGCGTGATGTGGTGGAAATTATAGAACCGGGGCATTTTAAGTTATCAGGTCGTTTAGATCGAATCATTAATTCAGGTGGATTAAAGATTCAACCGGAGAGAATAGAAGAAGTATATCGATCCGTAATTGACGCTCCCCTATTTGTTACTGGGATTCCAGATGAGTTTTGGGGCCAAAAGGTGGTCTTGTTTATCGAAGCATCTCAAATGCCTCTTTATAATGAGGAAACGGTTCAAGAACGCTTGAATTCTTACGAAGTCCCCAAACAGGTGGTTTGTCTCCCCTCTTTTATAAAAACCCCGAGTGCTAAAATTGATACGTTGAAAACCGTAGCTTTGTATCTTAATTCCATTTAAATGAATCCGAATAAATTATCTCGCAGCTTTAAACTGTTTTACGAGTCGCCCATCAATGTGCCTGCTCCTTATCATTTAGAGGCTGTTTTTACCTTTTTACAATTTGATACATCTACCCCAGGTGTTGAGATTGAAATACAGTACATTGATCGTTCGGATTTTTCTCGAGAAGAATTAATTGCGGATGGTTTAGTGCCAGATGACCAATGGACATACAAAGGTGAATTGCCCTTAGTTTGGCGTGATCGATTATTGCCACAGTTTCAAGAGTATGTGACAGGATCTTGTTCTCCAAAGGACCAAGAGCCCTTTATAACCCTCGAAGCAAATGATACGACGCCTAATGTGCCCTTGTATTTAGAGCCACAGGAGACCTTGATTCAGGAGTTTATGCAGGCTATGTTTGAAATTGATGGCCGTGAATTACCGCTTTATCTTGGATTTCAATTCAAAGATCGGGCTGGAAATTGGCGCAAGATTGAGGGAGAAATGTCATTCGCTTCCTTGAGTTTTTCTTATCTCGATAGTGAAGAAGGGCAAAAGTCGTTTTCAAATTGGGATGAATTACAGGAATTAATGAATCACGTATTTATTGCCGAATTTCAGGCGGACAAGGCCAATCAAAACTGTAAATCAGCTAGTTTAGCGGTTTACCCTGGAGATGGTTTGTGGTATGTGGCGGGTCATTCCTTACGCAAGCCGAGTGGTAACAATTATTATTTTGACGAGTTAGAGGAAAAATTACAATTCATTTTTTAACTATGGAAGATCATATTTTAGAAGTACTTGCCTTACAAAAGACCGCTTTACTTCGCCTGAGCACCTCTAGTGCAGAAGAGCGAACAGCTAAGTTGCGTAAAATTGAATCGTATTTGCTTCAGCACAAGGAAGAATTGTGTGATGTGATGTACCAAGATTTTAAAAAACCAGCCTCAGAAGTAGTTATTGCAGAGATGCTAGGTGTTAAGCGAGAAATCAATCACACGATCAAGCATTTGAAGTCATGGATGAAACCGAAATCTGTTTCTACCCCCTTGATGCTTTTAGGTACAAAAGGTCTCGTTCAATATGAAGCAAAAGGACTTTGTTTGATTATTTCACCCTGGAATTATCCATTCAATTTATCTATTTGCCCTTTAGTGCATGCGATTGCGGCAGGTAATGCGGTGATTTTAAAACCTTCCGAATTAAGTCCAAACACGTCAGGCTTTATTAAAAAGATGATTTCATCGCTTTTTGATAAAAGTGAAGTGGCTGTTTTTGAGGGTGATGCAACTGTTTCTACGTTTCTTCTGGAACAAAAATTTGATCATATCTTCTTTACCGGAAGCCCGGCTATCGGAAAAGTCGTTATGGCAGCGGCAGCGAAACATTTAACTTCAGTTACCTTGGAATTAGGGGGTAAATCTCCGGCCATTGTCGGTCCAGACGTGAATGTCGAGGAAGCGGCGGCTAAGATTGCTTGGGGTAAGTTCTTGAATAATGGCCAAACATGTATCGCACCTGACTATTTATATGTGCACGAAAAGAATTATTATTCCTTCTTACAGGCATTAGAAGCTACCGTGGAGACTTTCTATGGAGCGAATGTGGCGAAAAGTAAGGATTATGCGCGTATTGTCAATCGACGCCATTTTGATCGCATCGCTTCGCTTTTAGAAGATGCAAAAGAAAAGGGTGCTCAAGTGTTATTTGGAGGTATTACTGATGCAGATGATTGCTTTATTTCACCTACCGTATTGACCAATTGTACTCCGGATATGAATATTTTGCAAGAGGAGATATTTGGCCCTATCCTACCTATTATGTCTTTCAAAGATGAATTTCAGGTAACGGCTGACATTCGTTCTGGGGATAAGCCACTCGCTTTATATGTCTTTTCAACGAATACCGAATTCAATCAGTATGTATTGAATAATACAAGTTCAGGTACGTCAGTAGTGAATGATTGTTTGATTCAGTTTGGTCATAATGAGTTACCATTCGGTGGTGTTAATCACTCAGGGATAGGTAAGTCGGGTGGACACTATGGGTTTGTGGAGTTCTCTAACCAAAAATCGGTGGTGATTCAGCGAACGAATTTGTTGAAGAATTTCTACCCACCGTATGGGGTTAAAGTCCGTTGGATGATTGATTTTGTATTGAAATGGTTATAAGGTTTCTGTTTCTTTTAGGTATTATATTTTTATCTGCTTGCAGTACTTCTCCCGACTCTAAAGGAGAGAATATTCCAGATAAAGCGGCGATTCAAAGTGGCCAAAATCCCTTAAAAAACGTTCAATTTTTATCGCAACAAATTGAAGATCAGCCGAGTGCTAATTTGTATTTTCTACGGGCAAAAAATTACCTTCTCTTGCATGCTTACGGTTTAGCGGATCAAGATCTGGAAAAAGCCTTGCGTGATAATCCCGGAGAGCCCGCTTATTTAGATTTATCTGCCCAAGTAAAGCAGAAAGTAGAGGATTATGCTACTTCCATCGATCGCGCAAAATTAACAGAGGCGTCTGAGTTGAATTCCATTCGAAATAGCCTTTTATTAGCTCAGAACTACTTTATTACGAATCAGAATAGCTTAGGTCGTTCTTATTTAAAGAAAGTGGAAAGTTCCCTTTTATCCGAAAAAGAGCGTCCTATTTTAAAGGCAGTTAAAGATTTTGCTGTATCCGATTCCGCACGTTTGTATTCACTTATGAATGGAAAGCCTTCTGATGAATCTCCATTAGTCTACGTGTATTTCGAGCAAGGCTTATCGTCCATCCCTGCCTTACAATACCAAAAAGAAATCCTCCAAAGCTGGAAGAAATACCCGATGGATCCGTATTTTATGCGCTTTTGGGCTCGTTTTTTAGTTAAAATGAAGAAATATGAACAAGCTGCTTTAGTGTACAAGCAAGTGTTGAAGATCTATCCTAAAACGAAGTCTTTAAATGCGGAGCTTGTTTATTTTGATTTAGCTAAGCAAGGATTGTTACCCACTAAACGTAAAGAATCCCTTTCCGACTCTTTGGTCAACCCTATTGATTCTATTTCCCAAAATTAATCAGGCGCTCAAATCAATACATTGCGCCTTAATTTGTACCTTTGCACAAATTTTTTTAGAATGATAAAAATTACCTTTCCCGACGGTCAAGTCCGAGAATTTGAAAAAGGAATCACTCCTTATCAGGTTGCATTACAAATTTCAGAAGGTTTAGCACGTAATGTGTTAGCGGCTAATTTAAATGGTGAAGTAGTGGATTCCTCTACTCCTATTGATGCAGATGCCTCATTGCAATTGCTTACTTGGAATGATACGGAGGGTAAGAAGACTTTTTGGCATTCATCAGCCCATTTACTTGCTGAGGCTATAGAAGCTTTATATCCAGGAACTAAATTTGGTATCGGTCCTGCTATTGAGCAAGGTTTTTATTACGATATCGACTTAGGAGAACACGAGTTCGGTTCAGATCAATTCAAGGCTATTGAGGATAAAATGCTCGAATTAGCTCGGGAAAAGAATGAATACGTTCGTACTTCGGTTTCCAAAGCCGATGCGATCTCCTATTTCAAAGAAAAAGGTGATGAATATAAATTAGAATTAATCGACGGTCTAGCAGATGGTTCGATTACCTTCTATAATCAAGGAAACTTTACGGATCTATGCCGTGGACCTCACATTCCGAATACTGGTTTTATCAAGTCTGTCAAATTGATGTCTGTCGCTGGAGCCTATTGGCGCGGTGACGAGAAGCGCAAGCAGTTAACCCGTATTTATGCGATTACCTTCCCTAAAGCCAAAGAATTAGAAGAGTATTTGACTCTATTAGAAGAGGCTAAGCGTCGTGACCACCGGAAATTAGGTAAGGAAATGGAATTATTTGCCTTCTCTGAAAAAGTGGGTCTAGGATTACCTCTGTGGTTACCTAAAGGTACTTTATTGCGTGAACGATTGGAGAATTTTTTACGTCGTGCTCAAGTCCGTGCTGGCTATTCCCCTGTTATTACTCCGCACATTGGAAGTAAGCAATTATATGTGACTTCTGGTCACTATGAGAAATATGGAAAGGATTCATTTCAACCTATTCATACACCTGATGAGAATGAAGAATTCTTATTAAAGCCGATGAATTGCCCTCATCACTGTGAGATTTACAAGACGAAGCCTCGCTCCTACAAGGAATTACCTTTGCGTTTGGCAGAATTTGGTACGGTTTATCGTTACGAGCAAAGTGGTGAATTACATGGATTAACTCGTGTGAGAGGATTTACGCAAGATGATGCACATATTTTCTGTCGTCCGGATCAAGTGGAAGAAGAGTTTATGAAGGTAATTGACTTGGTATTATATGTGTTCAAGGCTTTAGGTTTTGATTCTTATTCTGCTCAAGTATCCTTACGAGACAAAGAAAATAGAGAAAAGTATATCGGTAATGATGAAGATTGGGATCGTGCTGAATCTGCAATTATTCGTTCTGCTGAAGCAAAAGGTTTACCTACTGTCGTGGAATATGGCGAGGCAGCTTTTTATGGTCCTAAACTAGATTTTATGGTGAAGGATGCCTTGGGTCGTAAGTGGCAGTTAGGAACGATTCAAGTGGATTACCAATTACCGCAACGTTTTGAATTGGAATATACAGGTGCTGATAATTCAAAGCACCGTCCTGTGATGATTCACCGGGCTCCTTTTGGATCATTAGAACGATTTGTGGCTATTTTGATCGAAAATACAGCGGGTAACTTCCCTTTATGGTTATCTCCTGATCAAATTGCGGTGCTTCCTATTTCTGAGAAATACGAGGATTATGCGAATGAATTGTATTTACGTCTACAGGAAAAAGATTTACGTGGTTATGTCGATCACCGGAATGAAAAGATGGGACGTAAGATCAGAGATGCAGAAATCGCTAAAGTGCCTTTCATGATTGTGGTAGGTGAAAAAGAGCAAGCGGAAGGTATCGTTTCCGTTCGTAAGAAAGGCGATGGAGATGTAGGATCGATGACTTTGGATGCTTTCATCGCTATGGCGCAGGAAGAAATCCAGTCTTTAACCTATGAAAAATAAGTGCTAATGCGTGATTTGCTTGCAATTGCGTTAATTTTGATTTAGCTTTCGATTTAATATATATTAAACCCATTTTATTTTATGGCTTTACGCCCGAATAACAATTACAGAGGAAATAAAAGAGAAGAAGAACCTTATCGTATCAATCAATTGATTCGTGGTGTCGAAGAAGTTCGATTAGTAGGTGAGAATATTGAGGTGGGTGTTTATCCCTTCGCGAAAGCGCTAGAATTAGCGACAGCGCAGAGTTTAGATTTAGTGGAGATTTCTCCTAAAGCGGTCCCTCCTGTTTGTAAGATCATTGATTATGCTAAATTTAAGTACGATCAAAAGAAGAAGCAAAAGGAAATCAAGGCTAACGCTACCAAAACAGTGATCAAAGAAATTCGTTTCGGTCCTAACACGGATGAACACGATTTCAATTTCAAATTAAAGCACGCGGTTAATTTCTTGAAAGAAGGAGCAAAAGTGAAAGCTTATGTGCACTTTGTGGGTAGAACGATCGTGTTTAAAGAGCGTGGTGAAATGTTATTATTAAACTTCGCTAAAGGTTTAGAGGACGTAGGTAAGCCAGACGATATGCCTAAATTAGAAGGTAAGCGTATGAGCATCATCTTCTCCCCTAAAGCTATCAAGAAATAATTTTCAAACGGATGCTGGAATTATAGAGTAATATTTAGTACTTTTGCATTCCAAATTTCAAAATTTAATTTTTACATAATTATCAAACAATG
>ERZ650308.794-NODE-794-length-17010-cov-18.034916_pt1 | contig 17010 bp, 7 predicted proteins | sample MGYA00376244_ERZ650308 | MGnify/ENA primary metagenome ERZ650308 (study PRJEB26733, sample SAMN07839295) | wastewater metagenome | biome: small river; feature: stream; material: water | place: USA: North Carolina | collected 2016-04-26 ... | reverse complement strand
TCTTATATCATCTAATGCTCCATTAAAATAATTGACGCCGGTTTGCATGCCACCTATACGCAAATAACTAGCCGCTGATAATGATGCTCGATTAGAACTAATACCAGTTTGATCTAAAACACCGTTGATATAAATAGCTATTGCCCCCGTAGATTTAGTTCTTGTCACTGCAATATGCTTCCAGCTTCCATCATTGATACTTGCATTACTAAAAATGGTATAATCTGAATTGCCAGTACCAAAAGCCAGTTTTGAACCACTTAAAGAAGTGCCGAAATCATTGGTACTTCCACCCACTTCTGCATCGACAATGCCAATTCCATTATACCAATTACCACCACTGGTTCCTGTTTGTGTTGTCTTTATCCAATATTCAATTGTAAAATCGTCAAAAACAGGATTTAAAATATCCACGTAGTCATTCACTCCATCAAAATGTAAAGCATTGGCAAATTTCAATGCATGATTGGATGCTTGAAACGGAGTAGAAATAATTTGTGCGGAGATAGAGAGACTATAAACGCTAAAAAATAACCACAGAATCAATGATAAAAATTTGAACATAATTGGGTGATCAAATTTTAAAAATAACGGATGGCTCTAGAACTCAATGCCCAATCCTTCCAGTCCCCATGTAGTCTTCCTTGAGTAGGGTTAGTAGCAAAATCTAGAATCCACACAAAATTGTTGCTAAATTGACTAGACGTTACATACCATCCATTGGTAGCAAAACCTCCTATTTGAGTTCGAGCATTGTATAGCAATAACATTTCATCTTTACTAGGCAAAAACCAATCTGAGTAACCATTTAAAGTTAATGCCGCACTATAATTTGCAGCATTGGTAATAGATGTACACAAATTAATAATGTCATTTGTGTTTTGCAAACCTGTTCCAATTGCCGTGCCATTAGCCCCAGCTAAAAATGTACCAGCACATCCCCAATCTTTGAGAGGATTGTCGGTCTCTGCAGCAATGATGCCATGTACTATTTCTGGATCATACCCTGGATCACCCACTTTTAATATATAAGCCAATTTACCACCAAGGTAAGCTTCGCCAATAGAGGGATTTAATGTCTTAAACCTCATATTAGGACTATAAAATGTGGTGTTACCAACTGTGATATATGCTCTAACAAAATATTTAGTAGCTACCGTTAATCCTGTAATATCGAAACTAAAAGTTCCAGGAATTGAACTGCCGTTTGCAATTTTTTGATCCGTGATTTTCGGATTGATAGAAGTTCCATAACAAATACCATATTCCTCGATATTAACATATGAACTAGGTATCTTCCCCGCTATTGTCGCAGAAGATTTTGTGATGTTACTAACAATCAAGTTGGTTATTTTAGGTATTGGCACTGTTCCTTTAACCCAGTTTGAATTATTTCCAGACATATTAAAATTGTACAAACTATACACAACTTGAAATTGTCCAGGGCTATAAGTAATATTATAATTAGAGGAAGAGAAAGTTCCACCAGTAGCTGCAGAAGGGGTAATACTATAATAACCCACAGCATCATCTATTGCTGTTCCACCAGATGCTGCTAATGTCACTGAACCTATAGTTTCATTATTCATTAAACCAGTTGCTGTAAAATATTTACTTCCAACTCCCAGGTTGATACGTGATCCATAAAACTTTTGAAAATATTTTCCTGTAATTGCTAAAGCAGCAGGAGCCACATAACTTGTAGTGGCAGATACGGTCAAGCCATCTGCACTTGTAGATGAAAAAGTAAGATTGCCACTGTGATTTCCAACATTTGTAGTTCGCTTAAGTCTTACATATAATGGCTGCAAAATCAAACGGTCTGCAGTGGGATACATTTTAGTTGTATCACTAAAACCCGAATTTGCCAATACAGATGTTTCAAATCCGGATGGCGCAACCACTAAAACGTGGTTTATAATGTTTTCGGCCTGAACAGCAATTGTAGTTGTAGCAGACGGTGAACCATATGTAGTATTTAAACTAGGGATCGAATTGGCAACTAAAGTAATTGTAGGCTTTTTAACAGAAACAGAAATCGTTGTGATTTCACTCCAATTGATAGAAGAATCTTTTTTATAATTAGCTGCTCTAACACGGATAGGCAAATTATCAACTAATTCTGTGGGTGTTCCAGAAATGACCCCTGTTAAAGTATTGAAATTTAACCCAATTGGCAAGGGGTCCATTACTTCAAATATTTTTGCTTCTCCTCCTGTATTAATAGGCGTAAAAGCAACCCCATCATAATTAATAAAAAACTTCAATGGATTAATATAATTAATGGTTGGTGGTAATTTAGTAATATTAATATTTGCAGTATAGTTATAATTACATATGCCTTTTGTATAAGCATAGTTAATTGCATAAATACCGCTAGTACTTAACCCAGGCGTGAAAGATCCATCACTATTGTTAAAAGACAATCCACTAGGAGCATAAGAGAAAGTACCATTCAGAGGGCCATTGATGTAATTTATTTTTTTAAGAGTTGAATCCGCTTCATCAAAAATATAACCACCATAAGACAAGGAAGTAAAAGGGTCTTGTATTACTGTAACTGTAACTTTTGCAGTATTGATACAACCTACACTTGCATCAGTACCTTTTACAATGTAAGTTGTTGTAACTGCAGGAGTAACTGTTAAGCTTGATCCAGATGATGCAATAGTCCCATTAGATAAAGACCATGAATAATCTATAGCACCTGTAGCCGTTAAAGTAACTGGATTGCCTGGACAGATTGTAACATCTGATGAAGCTTTTACAGCTGTGCCCGTAACTGGATTTAAACTTGGAGTAAGATTGCCATTTGCATAACCAGTTCCAGATCCCCCTAAATAAAAATTATCACCAACAGGAATTAAACAAGTTAATTGGGACAGGTTAGAAACAGGTGTCGCAGAGGCAGTAAATCCACCTGTATAAATCATTTGTGTATAATCGTAATTTAAAGCACATGTTGTTTGAACTAAATCCGATTTAGGTGTCGAAGAAGCAGTAAATCCACCTGTATAAATCATTTGTGTATAGTCGTAATTCAAAGCACATGTTTCTTGAACTAAATCCGATTTAGGCGTTGAAGAAGCAGTAAATCCGCCTTTGAAAATACTTGGATATTCAATCGTTCCCGAATTAATGCCATTGGTTATTTCGACAGTTGTTGATATGGTATTATTACATGTGCTATAAGTATAATAAACAGTATAAGTTCCGATCGTACTCGTATTTGGATAAATCAGACCATTGTCAGGATTTATTTTTAAATTAGCTGAGCTTGCGCTAAAAGTGCCACTCGCTATACCAGTTAGTATGACTTCTTGTGGCGTAGTGATAGTATTTGAAATTTGAGTAGGATAACTGATTGTGGTAATTCCCATGTCAATCACTGTTACACGCACTTTAATTTTTTCTCTACATCCAATATTTTCACCAGCAGTAAGTGTGTAAGTAGTTGTAACAGTTGGATTCGCTTTTGGACTTTGCAAATTTGCATTATCTAAACTTAAGGATGGTTCCCATTTATAAACTGTTGCGCCAGTACCGGTTGTTGTTAAATTAATACAATTACCTAAAATAATTGCTGTATCATTAATGGTTTTTAAATATGGCCCTGTTGTATTATTAATTGTATTCGCATTAAGATTTCCACTGGCACCTGAACTAGCAATACCACCACTGTAGATATTGATTAATTCTGGAGCTGGGCAGGTAGATCCATTAAGCACATTGTTATTCGATCCACCATAACTACCACCACGATACATTAAAAACTCTTCTGGAATAGTAAATGTACAAGTTGATCCATTAATGACATTATTATTTGATCCACCATAACTACCACCCCAATAAATTTTAAGTGTTTCGGGAACTGAAAAAGTACATGCAGACCCTTGCAGTCCTACACTTGAGGAACCACCATAGTTGCCACCAGCATAAGGAGGCCCCTGAGCATTTAAAACAAATGCTGCAGTTAGAAAATAAAAAAATAAAATGGTTCTAATTAATTTCACTTATAGAATACTTGAATATTAATAAGTGTGACTTCTTATACCTCTTCCACCAACAGACGGATAATACCCATTACTAAAATTATCAGTAGCACTAGCGTATTTATAAAAAGTCCTATCAGATACCTGTAAATGTGCTGTAGTTGTAGCATTATCAAATGAGCCACCTTTTACAAAATTTCCTGCACTAATTCCATATGATGTCGGCCATCCTGTTACGTTTGCGTTTCCATTAGTACCTAGTACTCCATCTCCATTAGTCGTTGTGAAATTAGAATAGTCGTAACCGCTCCCCCCTCCAACAACTTGTTCAGCCATATTGCCAGCAATATCCAAAATACCATAATAAGTTGCAGCAGCCTGAGATCTTGTAGAAGTTGCTGTTGCAGCGTATCCAGATCTAAAAGGCACCCAGTTTACATCTTCCCATGCGTAAAGCACTAGACCTTCTCCAAGGTTTGATGGTTTTTCTGAAAAGGTTCCATTGCCAGAATTATTATTATTGGATTTTGTGATTAAAGTATTCCCCCATGGATACTCATAGGCCACTGGATTTAAAGGCCCTCTGCATAGTTTTTCAAATTCAAATTCTGTCATAGGCCTTAATCCAGACCAATCTAAAAAAGCCGTCAAATCTAACCAACCTAGATAACCTACAGGAGTATATTTTTCATTTACATTATAAGAAAATATAGCAGGAATGGTATTGTAAGTTCCTGCAGTTTGTATGTACACTTCAATTTTTTGACCACCGCCACCAGAAAAATAAGTGATCCCATTCGGATACCTCACTGGATTCCATTTTGATAACCTTACTGCTTGTTGGTCATAAGTAAGGGTATTTAAAAATTCAACAAAACTAACTGTACTAATTTCATACTTCATACACCAAAAGCCATTGTAACCAAGTGGAAAAGTTGCAGGCAATCTTTTAGGACAACCATAAATAGGATTTGAAGTATATACAGATGCATCACCTAAGCCAGCTGTTTGTTTGGCTTCATCAATATATAAAGCACTACTTACATTGTCTCCGTTCGAAAAATTACTTGTATTCACTGGTCTACCATCTCCAATATAAAATCCCCCTTGCGGAACATAAACCATTTCCATACCCAATACTTTAAAATTATCGGACAATGAAGTTGTAATAGTGGGATTCGTATTTAGCGTACTGTTAAATTTTAATTTTATTGTATGTGCACTGATATTGCCTGTTCCTGATGCAGTTCTTCTTATATATACACCCATACCATCCGCTACAGCATCAACAGTCAATAAATTGGAACCTGAAACAGCTACACTACTATGATCTGCAGATGTTGTACTTAATATTGCAGATGACCATATATTAGTACTTGAGCAGGCTTGTCGTTTTACAAACACCCACACGCCATCCATATTTGCTGGGCCTGTTGTAATTTTCCAACTATTATCCCATGAAATATTAAAACTTATTGTTTTCTCTACATGGTCATAGGTAGGTGCGCCAATAACTAAATTATTAGCCTTTACAATTGTGAATGAAAAAACACATGTGATGAAAAGAAAAAAATGTTTCATATAAAAAAATTAAAATGATTAAAATGATCTTACCCCTCTTCCACCTACTGATCCATTTCTACTATCTTTGTTAGTCGAAAGACCATCATAAAATGTTCTATCAGAAACTTGAATAATATTTAATCCATAAGCTGGAGAATAATGATAGCCGCCTTTCAAAATAGTTCCAGAAGATACACCACCATTGATTGGCCAAAAATCGACATTAGCTAATCCCAAATCATTTAAAACACCATCGCCATTAGTAGTTGTAAATTTGGTATAATTAAATTGACTTCCACCTCCCACGCACTGCTCCCACATCTGTCCTCCAATATCTAAAATGCCATAATATGTAGCCCCTGCTTGCGATCTATTCGTTGTGCTTGTGGCTGCAAATCCAGATCTTATTGCTCCAAGATTATCTTTGTAATTACAGTTACCATCAGCACCGGAAGTCCAAGTAATATTTGCACCGTATTGCCCATTAACAACCTGATTGATTAAAGTATTGCCCCAAGGATATTCATTTTTAACAGGAAGAAGGGGACCTCTACAGACTTTTTCAAATTCAAATTCAGACATGGGTCTCAATCCTGACCAGTCTAAAATAGACGTTAAGTCCTGCCAAAGTAAATTTTCAGGAATGTGAGGGTATACTGAGGTAAATCTTGCAGGAACTGTATTGAATGTTCCTTTACCACCTGCTGGAATATAGGTTCTAAATCCACTCCAGTTGTTGTTAAAATAGATGTTATCATTATTGGGCAAATTCGTCTCCCCTCTTACTGTTAGCTTAACAGCTTGTTGGTCATAGGTTAAAGTATTTAAAAATTCAACATTTAGACCTTGTGATATTTCATATTTCATGCAATAAAATCCATTATATCCATAAGGGAAAGTGGATGGAAGATCAACTGGAGCACCCAACTTTGGATCTGACGTATAATTAGAATAAGCGCCTAGTCCATTTGTTTGAATAGCATTAGTGATTTTTACAGGCTGAGTTGTTGTACCAACAGAAAAGTTATTTGTATTGGTTGTTCTACCATCACCTACATAAAATTCACCTTGAGGTACATACACCATTTCTATCCCTAATATTTTAAAATTATCATTAGCTGTAGTTACAATAGTTGGATTCGTTGTGGCTAATTTAATCATAATTGTTTGTGTCGCTACTGAACCAACTACATTAGCACCAATTCTTTTAACAAACACACCCATACCATCCTGAACTGCATCAACAGCAACATCAGTTGATGTGTTACCTCCCACCATTGCAGAATGTTGTGCACTTGTGGTATTTAATTTTTGATGTACCCATTCATTATTCCCAGTACATTTTTGTCTTTTTACAAAAATCCATACTGCATCCCAATTAGAAGGTCCAGCACTTATAGACCAGCTATTATCCCAAGAAATCGTAAATGTTAGGGTCTGATTGGCATGGTTATATATTGGAGGCGTACCAATAACTAAATTATTTGCGTTGGCATTAAGCAGCACAAATAAGGACATCATCAATAAAAATAAACTCTTTTTCATATTCAACATTTTATAATAAAATTTAAAAACTACGTACTCCTCTTCCACCTGCTTCTCTATATCTTGTTGTGTTTCCATTCTCTGATTGCCCTTGATAGTAACTCCTATCAGAAATTTGACAATACCTCACTTCTGATGTACTTGTATTAAATGCACCACCTCTAAAAATTGTACCAGAACTTAGTCCTCCACTTTTTGGCCACCCCGTTACATCTGCCAATCCAACATTGGTTAAAGCGCCGTCTCCATTTGTTGTAGTAAAACTTGAATAGTTAAATCCTGCACCACCAACACATTGTTCATACAAGTTTCCAGAAAATTCCATCACACCATAATAGGTTGCACCTGCCTGAGATCTATTGGAATTAGCTGTAGCCGCGAAGCCAGAACGAATTGGACCTACATTGTGGTTATACCAACAATTGCCGTCATAAATGGTGTTTGATGTTTCTGAACTAGTATTTGTACTTGAAAAATTACCATTACTTGTTCCAATTTTAGTAGTACCCCAAGCATATTCATTTGCAACAGGATAAACTGTTCCTCTTGCTACTTTTTCATACTCAAATTCTGTCATTGGCCTTAAACCAGCCCAATCTAAATAAGAAGTAAGATCCTGCCAGTTTAAATAGCCCGCTGGGATAAAAGCATTATAGGTATTAGTTAACCCAAAGACTGCAGGAATTGTATTATTGGTTCCAGCAGTAACAACTTTAATCTCTTGTCTAAAATTGTTTAATGCATAACTAAAGTAAGTACCTACAGTACTGGGAACTCTACCAGACCAAACGCCAATTCTTGAAGCTTGTTGGTCGTAACTTAAAGTATTTAAATAATCAACAATTTGTTGTTGATTCACTTCGTATTTCATACAATAAAATGCATTATACCCTAAAGGGAAACTACCAGGGAGACTTACTACAGAACCATAACTTGGATCACTTACATAATTAGAATAATCACCTAATCCATTTGTTTGTTTAGTTGCATTAATTAATAATGGACTTGCTCCTCCATTATTTGAAAAACTATTTGACGTTATACTTCTACCATCTCCTACATAAAACTGCCCTTGGGGAACATATACCATTTCTATACCAATCACTTTAAAATTATCGGATGAAGTACTTGAGCCAGTTAATTCGGGATTGTATACTCCTGATAACTTCAATGACACTTCACTTGTTGTTGCAAATGATCCAATCGCATTTGATTCAGCACTAGGGCGATGTACAAATACACCCATGCCATCTGTTACCGCATCTGCAACTAGTCCAAAAGTCCCCGTTACTGAGTGATCAGATGAGGTACTACTTAAAACAGCATGAGACCAAATTCCATTTGCACCGCAGGGCTGTCGCTTTACAAAAATCCAAACTGCATCCCAATTGGAGGGACCTGAATTCACACGCCAACTATTGTCCCATTTTATAGTGAATGTTATTTTATTAGTTGTGGCATTATATGTGGGTGCACCAATGACTAAATTATTAGCAAATAACTTTACAGAAAATAGTACAAAGAGGATACTTAATAAAAATACTTTTTTCATTTTTAAATTAATTTATTGCAGAATTATACAGTCCAAGTTCTAAAGGATTCGCTCCTCCAGCATCTCCTTGATCAAAACGATAATATAATTTTAAGGCTGCATTTAAGTTGGGATCAATATTTGCATACATATATTTTTGGATATCAGTCCTTGTTCTTACACTATTCCATATTCTTAGTTCGTCAATTGTAAAATTTCCATTTTCACCAATGCCATCCACATTTGAACCCAATCTAAAAAGAGTTGGCAATTGTGCAGTTGCAGAAACGGCATAAGTGGCAATTGAGTTGGCATTTTTATAGACTGTTAAAACTGCTGCGTTTTTTACTAATGCAATGTGGATCCATTGGTTTGATTCAAGTGTTCCTGGCGTTTGCCAACCTGTAATTCCCCCTAAGTCACTTATTTGTAATTTTAAATGGGTGGTGTTTTTTGCAATATGTAAACCAATATTATCATAAGCCGAAAATACCCTATCATTACTTCCATCAGCACCTGTATTCTTTATCCAAAATTCAATCGTAAAATCAACTATAGAATCATTAACATATACTTGTCCAACTCCATAGGTATTGGTTCCATTAAAATTGAGCGCATTGCCAAAATTAATATCATTGTATTGCAATGACTGCAATTGAGGCAAAGTAGTTTGTGACCAACTAGTATTGGAAAAAATAATTAAAAATAATATGGTGAATACAATTCTCATATATTATTGTACATCTCCTGTTAATAATACTGAGCCTGATGCATAGCACATGACAGTTGCAATAGCATAGATGCCAGATGTAGCTGCATAATTGTACCTATTTACAGTTCCTACAAATTGAACCACTGTGTTATCAGATTGAAGCACCATACAAGTAAACCCAATTGGCAAACTTGATCCGTCAAAAGTAATTGTTGGGCCTGTAGCACAAACCAATACTTTACCATTATAATCAGCAGCATTTGTCCCATTAATCGTTAATGCAGAAGTAACTGAATTAATTGCAGCATTAAAACCCGATATAGTTGCAGCACTTGTACTACCAGATAATGCGCCTTTTACATTTACTGCATCTATTGTTTTAGTTCCTGCAAATGTTTGAGCTCCAGTATTTACAACGCCCTTAACAGTTGCATTTGCATCAGGCAAATTAAAAGTATGAGCAGAGCCAGTGCTTACAATGTTAAACGCATTCCCTGTACCTGCAGCAGTTCCAGTTGTAAAAGTTTGTGTTGTTGCTGACAAGCCATTCAAGCTGGAAATTCCTGAACTTACGGCGGTTAATACACCAGTAGTTTCATCTAAATTTAGTCCAGAGCCAATTTCAATTTCACCAGGCACACCTGAAGTAGCAGATTTATTTCCAATTAATTTTTTTGAAGCGATATTTTGGATTTTAGCAAAAGTCACATTTGCATCTGCAATTTTACCTGTGGTAACTGCATTGGCACTAATTGTCGTTGCCACAGCACCAGCAGTATTAGTAATATCTCCCGTTAATGCAGGGAAACGTGCAGCTGACAATGTTCCTATAACATTGGAACCAGAAAGGTTAACTGCATTAGCGGTCACTACTTGTCCCGAAATTGTTAAATAATTTTCACCCGTTAAACTTATATCTCCAGTATTGGTTCCACTAATTTCAGATGTATTTGAAACTGTTAATGTTTTACTAGATGTGCCACCTTCAATTTTAAATCCTGTAGCTAGAGATGATGGTGTAACACCATTAATTGTTTTATTGGTTAGCACCTCAGTTCCTGTTAAAGTGGCAAGTGTACCTGATATCGGCAAAGTCACATTAGTAGATGCAGAGGTAGAAATTAAAGTTATTTTATTACCCGTTGTAGCAAAATCACCACCTAAGGTTATAGTCTTTCCAGCGTTATTGATACCGGTTCCACCATAGCTAGAACTTAATGCAGTAGTAAGTCCAGTTAATGAAGTAATATCATTATTTGCACCAGACAATGCATAGCTATTATTATCTATTGTTCCATTTGCCTTCAAAAATTCAGTACTTGAACCTGTTGGTGTTTTAATAACATTAGCGATTAAATTTCCGCCAATAGTACCATTACCACTAATGTTGAAATTTGAATTTAATTGTTGTGATGTTCCATTGGCAATATAAGATCCACTTCCCGCAGGTACATCTGCGGCAGTTAATGCTCTAAAACTAGGCGCTGCTGCGGCACCTGAAACTGGACCTGCAAATACTAGATTCGCATTAGTAGTAGCTACTCCTGTTCCTCCTTGCGCTGGCGTCACCAATGCATTCGTTGTTAAGATAGTGGTGTTGGCGTCTGGTAATGTATAAACTTTTTCAGCACTTGTAGCACCTACAAATTTCGTGAACCCGTTTCCAGTTCCCCCAAAAGAGGAAGCAATTACTTGACTCAAATTTGCAGAACCATCAAAGCTATTGCCATATATTGTTCTTGGAGTTGCTAGTTTAGTAGCAGAAGAAGCATTACCCGTCAAGGCTGCTGTTATTGTTCCAGCACTAAAATTACCAGAAGCATCACGAGCTACAATCTGATCTGCTAAATTTTGTTCGGTTGCAGTAGTGGCAGAATTTGCAATCTTTCCTGCTGTTTGTATTGTTGCTAAATTAGCATCAGTAATACCTGCTGCTCCAGATAAATTAGCATTGGTTAATCCAGTAATCGTATTGGCACTTGCAGCAATTGTTTTATTTGACAATGTTTCTGTTCCTGCCAAAGTTGCTAAAGTTCCAGAAGTAGGAAGTGTGACCTCACTTGCAGCAGAAGTTTTGAATGTAATAGCAGATGCATTACTATTATCAAGAGCTGTACCTTTTGTGGTAAAAGCAGCACCAGTTATAATAGATCCACCTAAAGAAATGGTATTAGAATTATTGTTAGCAATACCAGTTCCACCATTGTTAGGTTTGATAACCCCAGTAATTTGATTGTCACCAATAGTACTTCCAGTGATATCACTTAATGTAGCTAAAGTGCCACTTGTTGGGAGCGTGATATTGGTTGCACCAGTTGTTGTTAATGTAATATTGTTAGTACCTGAAGTAACTAAATTTCCTCCTAATGTAATTGTCTTACCATTATTGTTTACACCTGTTCCACCATTCGTACTAGGCAAAATACCTGATACTGATGATGCAGAAATATTTCCTATTGCTCTAGTAACAAATTGAGTATTAGCAATTGTTCCATCATTTGAACTCACAGCAGCTGTTGGCACAAGTGGAGCACCTGTAAAACTTGGGCTTATTGCTCTTACCACATCACCCGTTCCTGTTGTGGCAATCTCTTCTATGACACCTGCCCCTGAACTAATACGTCCCAGTATTTTATCTGAAGCAGAAATGTTTTGAATCTTATCAAATGTTACATTTGAATTTAAGATTTTACTAGTTGTAATTTTATTAGCACCAATAGTAGTTGTTCCTGTATTATTTATAGTTACATCACCTGACATACTTACTTTTGCTGCCAAACTGTTTACATCACCTACAATAATTTTACCTGCATCCAAGGCGGATCCTATTGATGAAACGCCAGATATGGTTACATTAGACACATTGGTAATCCTTCCTTTTGCATCAACGGTAAATGCTGGCACTTCAGTGGCTGATCCATAAGTACCAATCGTAACTCCTGAGTTAGCTAATGTAGTAGCAAAGCTACCAGTACCTGTACCAGTCACATCTCCAGTAAGTGTAATTGTTTGATCTCCAGAATTCGAACCACTAATAGTTGCATCATCTGTTAAAGTCAAAGTTTTACTGATTGTGCCACCAACTATTTTAAAACCTGTTGCCAATGAACTAGGGATTAATCCATTGATTGTTTTATTTTCAAGTGACTCAGTACCATTTAATGTTGAAAGAGTTCCAGATGATGGAAGTATTAAAGAAGTTGATGCATTTGTTTTTAAAGTGATTGGGTATGATGTACCAGAAGTTCCTGAAGTTGTAAAAGCAGCACCAGTATTTATATTACCACCTAATGTGATTGTTTTCCCTGTATTAGCAATGCCTGTTCCACCATTTGCACCCAAAACTACACCGGTAACATTTGTAGCAGTACCAAGTAGATTTGCAGTAATAGTATTTGCACTAAAGTCGCCATTTGCATCACGTTTAACTACAGTAGAAGTTGTATTGATAGAAGTAGCATTATTCGCTAAAATTGTTGCACTATTAATATCAGCTGCCGTTGACCCACCTACTGTAGCTATGATTGGTAAAGCAGCGGTTCCAGATAAATCACCAGCCAATTGAACTTTACCTTTTACTAAAGTAGTCGCATCTGGAGTTGCAGTACTTACAGTTCCATCTACATATTCTTTTACAGATTTGACAGATGGATATTTTGTATCAGATGTGGCATCAGTTGTAATACTCGTACTTTTATTCGATAGATTCTCTTTAAGGTCAAGTGCAGATTGAGTCAAAGTACTAATTGGCTTATCCAAATCCGCCGTATTATTCACCAAATTTAAACCTAGATTAGTTTTAGCTGCAGTCGCATTTGACGCACCAGTTCCACCCTGATCAATTCCTAATGTCCCTACTGAAGTCAGTCCTTTATTTGCATCTGTAAAAACTGGTTTACTTGCCGACAAACTACTTACAATTGGTTGAGCAGAAAAAGATGTAACACCAGTTACTGATAATGTTCCAGCTATAGATGCATTACTACTTAATGTTGTAACACCACTTACAGTAAGGTCATTACTTAATGTAGCTGACCCAGTTAAGTTAAAAGTACCTCCTGCTATTAAATTAGATGAGAAATTTTTAATACCCGCTATATCTTGGTTAGAGTTTAAATCAACAAAATTCTTTGTTAAAGATCCAGTACCTCCATTTGCAATTCCTAAAATACCGGTCACGCCAGTTGTTAAAGGCAAACCAGTTAAATTAGTAGCTATACCATAACTTGGAGTACCTAAATTAGGCGTTACCAAAACAGGAGCATTTGAAAGTACAATATTACCTGTTCCAGTTGTTCCTGTTGCAGACGAAAGATAATTGAATTGAGCACCTGTTGTACTTACGCTTGTTGTACCAATTTTAAAAGGTGACGGTATTGTTACAGTCCCGGTAAATTCAGGTGATGCTATTGGCGCTTTGAGATTAATTCTATTTGACAAAAACACTGTATCACTCTTTCTCAAATAGGGTGCAACAATACTAGTTGTGTCACTATATTTAACTCGCTCGTTTATTGCAGTTGTATTAGACTGAATATTACTAGCGTTGATACTAATATTATTTGTATTCGTTGAAATTTGAGAAGTATTGTTATTCACCCTCGTGTCTAATGCTGACTCAGCGGCCTGGGCTCTTATCACCTCAGCATTAATACTTGCTGTATTAGCAATAATATTTGATGTATTTGAAGTAATGCTAATTGTGTTGGCTGCGATATTTGCAGTATTAGTAGTAACTGTAGATGGCAATGTGGAAATAGTAGAAGAACTAACACCTCCAACAGAATTAACGGTTGGCAGGTCTGCTGTTCCTCCTAAATCATTGGTCAATTTAATCTTACCTTTTATACTTTGAGTGGCATCTGGTGTTGCAGCACCAACTACTAATGAAGAAACAAAAGCTGTGGTAGCAATTTGAGTTGTACTCGTCCCTGCGACTGCTGTTGGAGCAGTTGGCACTCCAGTAAATGTTGGAGAAGCCAAAGGGGCACGTAAAGCAATCGCCGAAGTATTTGCAGTAATGCTTGATGTATTAGAAGCCACATTATTTGTAAGTACTAATTCAGCAGCCAATGCTCTTGTCTTTTCCGCATTGATACTTGCTTCTGTATTAGATCTAATCGCGTACGGTAATAACATCGCTGCAGTGTCCTCTATTTTAACCATTAATGCTTCAGCAGCCAATGCTCTTGTCTTTTCTGCATTGATACTTGATTCTGTATTAGATCTTATTGCGTAAGGCAGTAACATCGCTGCAGTATCCGCATTGTTTGTTTTGAGATTTAATCTAGCATCCGCAGCTGTCTTATTATAATACCTTGATAGCATCGATGCCGTATCTGTACTATTCACTTTCAAAGCTTCCGCGGCCAATGCTCTTGTTTTTTCTGCATTGATACTCGCTTCGGTATTAGAACGAATTGCATACGGCAGTAACATCGCTGCAGTATCCGCATTATTTGTTTTAAGATTTAATCTAGCATCCGCAGCTGTCTTATTATAATACTTTGAAAGCATTGATGCGGTATCTGTAATATTCACTTTCAATGCTTCAGCAGCCAATGCTCTTGTCTTTTCCGTATTGATACTCGCTTCTGTATTTGATCGGATTGCATACGGCAGTAACATCGCTGCAGTATCTGCATATTTCACTCCAGATACAGAAACTAAATATGGAGCAATGATTCCTGGAATTTGAGCAGAATCTAATTTGATATCAATACGTTTTGACAAATTGGCTGTATCTACTTTTCTTAAATATGGATCCAACATGGTAGACGTATCAGCTATATTTAATTTAAGCGCGGATGTATTTCCAGAACTAACACCCAAAGCGTTAATTCGATTAGATAATGAAATTGTATCGGTGGCAAATCGATCAGACACATATTGTGTATTTGCAAGTAACCCAGTTAAAGGCAAACTTATATTACTCGCTCCTGTTGTTGTTATGGTAATATCACCAACACCTTTAAAATTTAAATTCTGTGCAAGGGTAATTGTTTTACCATCATTGTTTACACCAGTACCTCCTTTAGAACCTGGAACGATGGTGCTGATTGATAATGCGGAATCAGCAACAGATGATTTTGTTGCAAAAAGTGCATAGGGAACACTCCATAATTGAGAAGTACCCATATCTTGGTATTCTGCATCTGGAGACCATCCTGGTGTAGGTAATGAAGGTTCAATTGCAATTTTGATATTGACAAAATACAATGCATCATTCCATGAAATTGAAGTGAGTCCTGCAACACCAGATGTCCTTGTACCTTTACCAATGACAAGTGTAAAAATTCCATCATCCGTTGAAACAACTTTAAAAGATTCTGCATAAACAGATGTGCCAGTTGAACTTCCTTTTAAAATTGAAACTTTTGCATAAATATTTCTACCAGCTGCTGCATTCCCATTGGCATCTCGAGCAACAGCTTGAAATAAGATTCCATCCGGAGTAACTTGTGCAATTAAATTGTTACTAAAACAAAATAAAATGAACAAAAAGGGTAGTAATATTTTCTTAGACATAATGATTTATAGCTACTAATTTTTCAATATTTTGAACGTTTGAAGAATGGTGGAGGAGGAGATTTGAATAAAGTAATAACCACTCGGCAAACTAGATAAATCAAGTCTGAACCCAGACAAAAATTGGTCTTGTGTCACATCATACGCTTTCATAGGCTGTCCTAGATTGCTAAAAACCGACAACCTCATTTTATTTTCATTCTGAATTTTATTGATGAATTTGACTGTTGCATAATTAATGACCGGATTAGGGTTGATTTTTATGCTGAATTTCACAAAATCAACATCCACTACACAATTGGTGAAAAAGTCTCCAGTTTTACTTGCCCAAAACTTATTAATAGAATTTGTAATATTAAAACAGTTCTCTCCAGAAATTAAAATGGGATTACTATAGGTAGTTGTATTCATATTACCCCCTATTCCTCCTATAGAATAGCTGATCTTAATTTGAGCTGTTAAACCCAAATAAAACACTAAGCAAAGTATTGTAAAACCAAGTTTCAAATTAATATAATTTATAATGTATCAAAATGCCAAAAGGATATTTGATTCTGAAATAGAGTTCAAGTTTCATCAAACTAGTACGAATAACAAATAGTAACAGAAACCTAGGAAAAATTGATGAAATCAAATATGAAACATTACATATCAATTAATTATAAATATTATTTATATTAATTATGATTAGAAAAACTTGTAAAAAGTAGACAAAAAAAGGCCTATCTAATATATATTTCAACCCTTGCAGAACGGTTAATCCCAGTGGAACTGCCACAACAACCATAAGCATCCCCCGCAGAATAAGACCTTGCACTTAAGCCAATGCCGGCACTGACATCATTGGTGTTTTGATCGGTTTCATTGTTCCAAGAAACACCCCATCTAACTTTATGGGATGCATTACCCTGGTAGTTAAAACCATAAAACATATATCCAGACTGTTTAGAGAAAGGGGAACCATATCCATCAAAAGTAATCGTTCCGGTACTATTGTTTTCAATGGCTACCTGGGTTGGGGAAGCTGCAAACTTAGAAATTAGCGTAGTTGTCGCACCTGAATTATGAAAACTATTTTGCAACCAACTCCAGTTAGTCAAATTGTCAATACTCCCACTTTCAGATGATACATTTGGAAT
>ERZ650308.793-NODE-793-length-17020-cov-10.236015_pt1 | contig 17020 bp, 18 predicted proteins | sample MGYA00376244_ERZ650308 | MGnify/ENA primary metagenome ERZ650308 (study PRJEB26733, sample SAMN07839295) | wastewater metagenome | biome: small river; feature: stream; material: water | place: USA: North Carolina | collected 2016-04-26 ... | reverse complement strand
CGATTCCATCGAATAGCGCCTGGGGAATCTATCTGCGCTGCCACGACGACATCGGCTGGGCGATTGATGACTCGGATGCCCACCAAGTGGGGCTAAATGGTCACGAACACCGCATGTTCCTGGCCGACTATTTCACCGGCAAATTCTGGGGTTCGGGTTCACGTGGCGCCGACTTCCAAATGGATAAGCAGTCGGGGGAGCGTCGCACCTCGGGCACCGCAGCCAGCTTGGTTGGCATCGAACAATTCCTTGAAGACAAGGATTCCGCTGGCCTAGATCTCGCTATCCGACGCTACCTGTGTGCCTATGCAATGATTTTCGGCTTCGGAGGAATACCGCTGCTCTACATGGGTGACGAGGTTGGCCTATTCAACGATTACGACTACCTGAATGACCCGGCCAAGGCCGATGACAGTCGCTGGCTGAACCGCCCGAAAATGAACTGGGATGTCGCCGATGACGCCGCGGCTGGCAAGAATCCGAAGTCGGTTCACACTCGCATTCGCAAGGGAATCGACAACCTTATCGAGACTCGATTGGCCTTGCCTTCCATCCATGCCGGGGTGGCGACCAAGGCGCGTTCGGGCAGAGGTCAAGGTGTTGTCGTCTTCGAAAGACTTAGCCCGGCCGGCAACCTAACCCAGATTTATAACCTCGGTGAAGGTGTTCGTTGGATCGGCAAGGATGAGCTGCCAAACCTAAATTGGCGAGTTGTCGATCACCTAACTGGGCGAGAGTTTGCGATTGGCGAAGGCATCAACTTGGCGCAATACGAGTCGCTCTGGCTCGAAAGCCGCTAAATGAAAAACCCCAGCCGTGGAGGGCTGGGGTTTAGTGTCCGAAAGGGGACTTGAACCCCTACCCTCATAAGAGGACTAGCACCTCAAGCTAGCGCGTCTGCCATTCCGCCACCCGGACGAGTGGTCACCAAGACCTAGGGCCTTGGGCAACGAGGTTCAACATTACCAGAGAACTCTCATGAGGACTACCTGGCTAAATGCTTCCTCGATTCCAAAAATGAGGGTAGTTTTGCTCTATGGCTACAGATCCGCGCTTCGCGCTACAACAGTTCATCGCTTCACTGGAGCGTCATTTCGAGGCTGTTTCGGCCCGTCGCGGCGAGGAAGACCCTGCCGTCGAGCAGGCCTACTACCAACTAGAAGACGCCTTTCTGAACTATGAAGAAGCGCTCAGCGAGCAGTTCGAAGAGTACCTACCGATCTCACTTGCTGAGGAGGACGGCGAATGAATCTTTTTGACGCAGTAATCCTGGGCATCGTTCAGGGTCTAACCGAATTTTTGCCTATCTCGTCAAGTGCCCACGTTCAGATCGTTCAGCAACTGCTCGGCCTGAACTCGATGTCGAAGCCGGCATTGACCGCGTTTATTGCCACGATTCAGCTCGGCACCGAAGCAGCGGTCTTGATCTACTTCTGGAAAGACATCGCTCGCATCACCAAAGCTTTTATCGGCAGCATTTTCGGCGGCAAGAAGAGCGCAGACTCGAAGCTTGGCTGGCTAATCATCATCGGCAGCATCCCGGTGGTAGTTATCGGTCTTGCATTCAAGGACCTAATCGAAAATCAGCTTCGCAACCTGTGGGTTGTCTCGTTCACTCTGATTGTGTTCGGCCTGATTCTGGCGATCGCAGATCGACTTGGCAAGCGCAATCGTGGTATCGACAGTTTGACCACCAAGCACGGCATTCTCTTCGGCCTGGGCCAGGCTCTCGCGGTGATCCCGGGTGTCTCTCGTTCGGGTGGCACAATCTCGGTGGGCCTAGCTCTCGGTTATAGCCGTCAGGCTGCGGCGCGATACAGCTTCTTGTTGGCAATTCCTGCGGTTCTGGCAAGTGGCCTCTATGAGTTCGCCAAGACCTATAAAGACCTAGCTAGCGCTGATCTGGCTGCAACCGGTGTTGCAACAGTTGTCGCTTTTGGCGTGGGATTCTCGGTTATCGTCGTGCTCTTGCGTTATTTGAACCGCGGTTCATTCATGCCGTTCGTGGCGTGGCGTGTGATTCTGGGTCTTGCTGTTTTGGGTGGCCTGGTCAACGGCCAACTGGTCGCCTAAGCCATTCCTAAGACTCTGAAATAGGGGAGACTACTGGCCGTTTTCGCCGGTCTCTTCATCCTTGTTCTCTGCACGCAAGAATTTTTCGAACTCTTTGGCTAGCGATTCGCCGGTTGCCGCTGGTGATTCGACCTCATCGCGAGTCTTCTCTAGCTGGCTAATGTAGTTAGCCATTTCCTCGTCGCCCTCGGCAATCTCATCGATGCCACGCTCCCAAGCGAAAGCCTCTTCACCCAGCTTGCCGTGGTCGAACTGCACACCGAGCAGGCGCTCGACTTCAATCAAAAGTGAAAGGGTGGCCTTTGGCGACGGGGTGTTGTGCACATAGTGAGGCACCGAAGCCCACAGCGCAACCGCAGGAATACCTGCCTTTTCTAGCTCAATTCCTAGAACGCTAAGGATACCCACAGGCCCCTCATACTGGCTCTTCTCGATTTCAAGCTCGGCACGGGCGTGCTCGTTTTGACTAGTCGACATTACGCCGATCGGGCGGGTGTGTGGCACATCGGCCAGCATGGCTCCCAGAAACAAAACAGCTTCGATGTCTCGATCTTCGACCATCTCCATGATCTCGGCTGCGAAAGACTTCCAGCGTCGAGCAGGCTCAGTGCCTACCAAAACGCTGAGCTTTGAAATTGATGGGTTCTCGGCGATCGCCTCGGCAGCGGGAATGCACATCTCGGTGCCTGGCCAGTCAAGAGTTCGGGAACCGTCGGCGTCATACGAGACGGTCGGTCGGGTGAACTGGAAATCGTAGTAGTCCTCGGGATCAACCGAGGCAACAACATCGGCTTTGATCTGCTCGCAGATGAACTTGACGGCCCCGCTTGCTGATTCGGCCGCGTCATTCCAGCCCTCGAATGCAACGATCAGGGTGCGACCCGAGAAAATCTGCGCGCTCATCTTTGCCTTTCCAAACCTGAATAACCGTCTATAAAACTCTAAGCCAAACCACGAAGGTAAAATCTATTCATAATGTTTGGAAAAAAGCTCCCCGCCGCTGTTTTGTGGGACATGGATGGGACGCTTGTCGACTCCGAGGAATATTGGCTCTCGAGCGAACAAAACCTTGCCCAGGAGTTCAACGGAACCTGGAACGCTCAAGACGGACTGGACCTAATCGGCATGAGCCTCTATGACTCGTCCAAGGTAATGAAAACCAAGATGGGTCTATCGCTCGAGCCTGACGAAATCATCAACCGACTCACCGATGACGTGGTTGCGCAGCTTCAAGTGTCGATTCCTTGGCGACCAGGAGCCCAAACACTTCTGCGCGAACTAAAAAAGCGTGGCGTGAAAACTGCTCTAGTCACGATGTCTATGAAGCGAATGGCCGAGTCAGTTGCAAACCAGATTCCGTTCAAAGCCTTCGATGTGATTGTGGCTGGCGACATGGTTAGCCAAGGCAAGCCACACCCGGAGCCATACCTGATGGCTGCCCAGTTGCTCGGAGTTGCACCCGGAGACTGTGTCGCATTCGAAGACTCTCACACCGGCCTGACCTCAGCAGAGGCTGCCGGCACCAAAGCCATCGGCGTGACCAACATCGTGCCGATTCCTGAACTTCCTGGTCGAATCATTTGGCCAACCCTCGAAGGCGTAACCCTTCGAGACCTACGCAAGCTTTTCTAAAGAGGGAACCCATGACTAAGAAGACTCAGCAAATCAAGCTGCCTACCGGACCATTTCGCGCCGGCGATCGCGTGCAGCTCACCGGACCAAAGGGTCGTTTGAACACGATAACCCTCGAGGCCGGTCAGCGCTATGGCACACACCGAGGCGACTTGATGCACGATGACATCATCGGCAAGCCAGAGGGGTCAGTCATTCTGAACCAGTTCGGTGTCGAATACCTCGCCTTCCGCCCGCTTCTAAGCGACTTCGTGCTTTCGATGCCTCGCGGTGCGGCAATCATTTATCCAAAGGACTCGGCACAAATTGTCACCATGGGTGACATCTTTCCTGGCGCCCGCGTAGTCGAAGCTGGTGTTGGTTCTGGCGGCCTGAGCATGTATCTACTGCGCGCCATCGGCCCTGAAGGAAAGCTCGACTCATTCGAGCGCCGCCAAGAGTTTGCCGACATCGCTCGTGCCAACGTTGCCACCAATCTCGGTGTGGTTCCAGACACCTGGGACATTCACATCGGTGACCTACAGGACCAACTTCCGGTCAAAAAGGAAGAGGCGACAGTTGACCGCATCGTCCTTGACATGCTCGCGCCTTGGGAGTGCATCGAGGAGTGTGCAACCGCGCTTGTTCCTGGCGGCCTAATCATTGGTTACGTAGCCACCGTTACCCAGCTCTCACGCTTCACCGAAGGGCTGCGCGACAGCGGTCACTTCGCCGAGCCAGAAGCCTGGGAGTCCATGGTTCGCGGCTGGCACCTGCAAGGTCTAGCAGTTCGCCCAGAACACCGCATGATCGGCCACACCGGCTTCTTGGTAACCGCACGCCGATTGGCACCGGGAACCATCGTGCCGAACTTCAAGACTCGAGTGAAGCCAGACTTTGCCGATGAAGACATCGCGGTTTGGAACCCTGAGCACATGGGTGAGCGCAAGGTAAGCGACAAGAAGTTGCGCAAGACCATTCGAAGCGCCGAGGCAGCAGCCGTGGCCCGCAGCGAACAAGACTAATTCGCTAGATAAACTTAGATTCATCCGAGATTTGAGAGATTGAGACCCGTGCAAAAACTTCTTGCCCTAGCGGCCACCGTAGCCACCATCGCAGCGCTCAGTGGCTGTGCCGCTCAGAACCCAGCCGACGCAATCATGGCGGGCGCGACCGCAACTTGCCAGGCGAGCACAGAGCACGCAAATGTTGACCAGATTCAGGTTTCAAAAGACCAAACTCAGGCACCAAAGGTTGACTTCGCAACTCCAATCACCGCTACCACCACCGAAACTCGCGTTATCACCGAAGGTGACGGACCAAAGATCGTCGGTGACCAGCTAGTAGACATCGAATACCTAGGCATCAACGGCGGAACCGGCAAGACCTTCCAGACCTCAAAGTTTGACGGCACCAACTTCGCCTCACAGTTCCTGAAGTCAGGGCAAAAGCCTGACTTCTGTGGTGCTCTTGCCGGGGTGCGCGAGGGTTCTCGTGTAGCAGTCTTGTTCCCAGCCAAATTGGCTCACGGCGGTCAGGGCATCCCAGACCTAGGCGTCAAGGCAACCGACTCAATCGTCTTCGTCTTCGACATTCTCAAGGTCTTCCTACCAAAGGCTCTAGGCGACGAAAAGGCGCTACCAGCGACATTCCCTGGCGTTAGCGTTGTGCGCGCCGCTGATGGCACCCCTGGAATCACCATTCCTAGGTCGGCAGCGCCAAAGTCTCTTGAAATCGCAACTCTGATTCAGGGTCGTGGCGTCGAAGTAGCAAAGGGTCAGACCGTGACTTTGCACTACTCAGGCTTCCTCTGGGATGGCAAGACCAAGTTCGATTCATCTTGGGACAAGGGCCAGCCAGTTCAGTTCAAGCTCGAAGACGGTGCCCTTATCAACGGCTTCCTAAAGGCTGTTGTCGGCCAGAAGGTTGGCTCGCAAGTAGTTGCTGTCATCCCACCGGCTGAAGGCTACGGAGCAACCGCACAGGGTTCAATCCCTGCGAACTCAACACTGGTCTTCGTAATCGACATTCTCGGCGCCAACTAAAGTCTCGACAGCGTTCAATCGGGGGAGAGATGGCCAACGAGGAAACTTGGAAGCCTGCCAAGTCGGATAAGTCGGAGCGACTTTTTCAACTCACCTGCGTATTGCTTTATTCGGAACGCGGCCTAACCAAGCGCGAGTTGTTTCACTCGGTTGACGCATATCGCGCCGATCTAGCCAAGACCTCTGAAGATGACTTCGCACTGAACAAGAAGTTCGAGCGCGACAAGAGCGACCTTCGAGAGATGGGCATTCAGGTTTCCAACCCTGATTCAAAGTCAGACCCGGATGACATGCGCTACACAATTGCAGCCGACACCTTCGCTTGGCCTGAAGATGTTTCCTTCAATGCCCAGCAATTGCAACTTCTCAATCTTGCTGCGCAGGTCTGGGCCCAGGCTTCGCTCTCGAGTGAGGCAAACCGCGGTCTGGTTCGACTCCGCGGCCTAGGCATCGAGCCAGCAGCCTCTGATCTATTCGGGTTTGCCCCTCGACTTAGAACGCACGAACCATCATTTCTGCCGCTAAGCCAAGCAATCGAAGAGCGCATCGAGGTTTCCTTCGACTATCGCAAAGCCGATGGCGAAGTCTCGCGACGTCACGTTCAACCTTGGCAGTTGCGAAGCATCGATGGCCAGTGGTTGTTGGTCTGCTGGGATAAAGACCAGAAGGCTGCACGCAACTTCTTGCTCAAGCGCATTGTTTCTAAGGTCACGTTCCGCGTGGAACAGATCAACGAGAAAGATTCAGAGCAGATCAACTTCGCCGCACCAGATTCGGCATTGGTGGCCGGTGCAATCGAAGACCTCGAACAACACACCGCGAAGCAGGTAGCGACCCTGAGGGTCAAGCGCGACAGCCAGGCCTGGTTCCACTTCCACCTGGATGACCAAAAAGGTGATTTCGCCGAGGTCTCAATTTCCTACATGGATGTCCACCTCCTGGCCGAGGAACTCAGTGAGTACGCGCTCGACATTAAGGTGATTGCGCCTTCGGAACTAGCCAAGGTAATCAGAACTCGATTCGAGGCGGTGGCGAACGCACATGCCTAAAATCAAGGGTTTCAATAGCGAAGATCGCTATAACTTTTTACTTGCGCTGGTTGGCTACCTGGGCCACCGCACCGAGGTTCCGCTGACCGAGATCGCCGAGCACTTTGAACTCGAACCCGAATATGTAGTCAAGGCACTCAAGAGCCTGAATGAGGCAACCGCTCAAGTCGGCGGATTCGAGGAATGGCCATTTTATGTCGATCTAGACCTGCTCGAAGACGGCATCGTTTCGCTAACTACTGCAGAGGTCATCGATGACGTACCGAGGCTTTCAACTCGCCAGGCCGCTGCCATCTCGGCTGGTCTGAGCTATTTGGCTAGCATTCCCGAGTTTGCCGGCAATAGCGACATCCGTGATTTGATGCAGAAGATTTCAGCAGGTTCGAGTCGAGGGCTTGCCGAGGTTATTTCGGTTGCACCTGGTTCAATCAAAGCCGGAGCGGAAACGCTTCGTCAGGCGATCCTGAGCAACCGCGCAATTTCGTGCGAATACATCAACCGCAAGCAAGAGAAGACCACCCGCGAAATCGAGCCTCTGCGCATCGATTTAACCGGTGGCGTCTGGTACTTGCGCGGTTACTGCCCAATCAATCGCGGGGTGCGAAACTTCCTGATCGAACACATGCGTGCAATCGTGATTCTCGACCGTGAAATCTCGGATGTCGCGGCCAAAGTTGGCGAAATTGAAGACGCAACCTACGTGGCCGAAGTTACCGACACAGCAGTGACCGTCGAGGTTACCCCGGAGGCCTACCGACTGATCACCGAGTTCCAGACCGTTAGTGAACCTAAAGACCTAGGCTCTGGCACCATCCGAACCGAAATCATGGTTGGCCACCTGCCAAACTTAGGCCGTTTGATTGCCAAGTATGGGGGAGCAGCCAAGGTAATTGCCCCAACTGAAGCGCGAGACATCGTCAGAAACTATGCGCTGTCCGTGATTGGTGAGCACAACGATATTGACCTGAGAGAGATCGAGTAATGGGTTTTTGGGTTTGGTTCTGGATCTGGGCCGCGTTGATTCTCGGCTCACTCGCTGTCTATGCCCTGATCGGCAAATCGCTGTTTAACCGAGGCATGGATGTGTGGCACCAAGTCGAGCGAATCGGCAAGTCGGCAGCACCCCTGATGGCGGCGCTCGAAGCAAAGCCGGAACTAGTCGACAGGGAATCTGACCTGCTTCGACCGGTTGGCGAATTGGATGCCGAACGTCAGTCGATTTTGAATCGAAAGACCAAGAAACAGGCTGCTCGACAGCGTAGTCTTAGAAGTGCACTAAAACACATCGACGTAAACGAAAGCAGGTTCACCAATGATTAGAGGGCTTGAAGGCTGGCACTTCATCATCATCCTTGTAATCGTGCTTTTGCTTTGGGGCGCACCTAAGCTGCCTGGGCTTGCAAAGAGCTTGGGTCAGTCGATGCGCATCTTCCGCAAGGAGATGAAGGGTCTTGGCGACGACAAGGCCGCTGAGAAGGCCGAGAAGCCTGCAGCCACCGAGGGCGACTCAACCTCAGCTAAGTAACTGGCAACTTCATGGCCAGAAAAAAGAACCCCGAAAAGCGCATGGGCCTCGGGGGACACCTCAAAGAGTTAAGAAATCGCCTCTTTTGGTCTGCCCTTTTCATAATCGCCGGCGCAATCGTTGGCTGGATAATCTTCGAACAGGTTTTTGACCTACTTCAGGCGCCGATCGTGCGATATGCAGACGAACACCACTCGAACACCACCATCAACTTCGGTTCGGTTACCGGCGCCTTCGACTTGCGCATGCAGACCTCGATTTTCTTAGGCGTCCTGTTGGCCAGCCCATTCTGGCTATACAACCTTTGGGCTTTCATTACTCCTGGCCTAAAGAAGCACGAACGTCGCTACACCATCACCTTCCTTGCCGCGGCAGTGCCGCTGTTTGCGGCCGGCTGCTGGCTCGCCTGGGCCTCATTGCCATACTTCATCTCGAGCCTGATCGGCTTCACACCTAACGGCGCCGCCAACGTAATCAACGCCAACGAATACGTGCTGTTCACCATCCGTGTTTTGTTGGTTTTCGGCTTGGCATTCGTGCTGCCAGTGGTCTTGGTTCTGCTCAACTTCATCGGAATTCTCTCGGCCGCCAGCATCCTAAAATCTTGGCGAATCGCGGTCTTCATCATCGCGATCATTGCAGCCCTTGCCACCCCAGTGTCTGACCCGATGTCGATGCTCTTGGTCATGATTCCAATGGCATTGCTCTATTTCTTGGCGGCCGGCATTGCCTCGCTGCACGATCGACGCGCAGCAAAGCGAGCCAAAGCTCTTGGTCTCGAATTCGATGAGTTCAACAATCTCGCCGATGAAAGTGACTCATGAGTGAAGTTGAACTGACCCCGGCAGAGCGATTTGCCAAGGCCAAGAAAACTAAGTCCTACCCGCTGGTCGAGAGCTTCGTTAAGCTCCTCAAGTTTCCGATGGACGAGTTTCAGGAGCAGGCCTGTCGAGCGCTAGCTGAGGGCAAGGGCGTGCTCGTTGCCGCACCGACCGGCGCCGGTAAAACAATCGTTGGTGAGTTCGCGATTCACCTAGCCATCGAGCAAAAGCTCAAGGTTTTCTACACGACCCCAATCAAGGCACTGAGCAACCAGAAGTATGCCGAGATGGTCAAGCGCTATGGCGCCGAGCGGGTCGGTTTGCTCACCGGCGACACGAACCAGAACTCAGATGCACAGATCGTTGTGATGACCACCGAGGTCTTGCGCAACATGATTTATGCAAACTCTGACGCTCTGATGAACCTCGGTTATGTGGTCATGGATGAGGTGCACTACCTGGCCGATCGCTTCCGCGGAGCCGTGTGGGAAGAAGTGATTTTGCACCTACCTAAGGACGTCAAGATTGTTTCTCTGAGCGCGACCGTTTCGAATGCCGAGGAGTTCGGCGCTTGGCTAGACGAAGTTCGTGGCGACACCCAGATCATCGTTTCCGAGGTTCGCCCTGTGCCACTCAACCAGCACGTCTTCTTCGGCAGTGAAATGCTTGAGCTTTTCGACGAGACCTCAAAGACCCCTCGGGTAAACCCAGAGCTTGCCCAGAAGCACATGCAAAAGTTGCGTGCACCGATCAACCGCCCGCAAAATGGTCGAAAGACCAATTTCTATGACGACCGCCGCGGCGGTTCACAGGCACGCATCGAGCGCATCAGCAAGCCAGACATGGTCGAAATCCTGGATGAACAGGACATGCTCCCAGCTATCTTCTTCGTGTTCTCTCGCGCCGGCTGCGAGGCTTCGGTCAAGGCCTGCCTAAGCAGTGGAATTCGCCTGACCACCACCGAAGAAAAACAGGAAATCCGTCGCATCGTTGAAGAGAAGACTCACAACATCAACGATGAGGATTTGAACACCCTCGGTTACTTCGAATGGCTAAACGCACTAGAGCGCGGTGTCGCGGCTCACCACGCCGGAATGCTTCCCGCCTTCAAAGAGGTGGTCGAAGAGCTATTCCTGCGCAAGCTGGTTCGCGTGGTTTTCGCCACCGAAACCCTTGCTCTGGGCATCAATATGCCAGCCCGCACCGTGGTTCTAGAGCGCCTGGATAAGTACAACGGCGAAGGTCGCGTGCAGATCACTCCGGGGGAGTACACCCAACTAACCGGTCGCGCCGGCCGTCGTGGCATCGACACCGAGGGCCACTCGGTCATTCAGTGGTCGGCGAACATGGACCCTGCCAATGTCGCAGGTCTTGCCAGCAAGCGCACCTACCCGCTAATCAGCCCATTCCGACCGACCTACAACATGGCCGTGAACCTTATCGAGGCCTTTGGTCGCGAACGCGCCCGCGAAGTGCTTGAAACCTCGTTTGCCCAGTTCCAAGCCGACCGCAGCGTGGTTGGCCTAGCCAAGGGCATTCGTGAAAAGCAGGTTTCCCTGGATGGCTATGCCAAGGCAATGGAATGTCACAAGGGTGAGTTCAGCGTTTATGCCGGAATTCGCCGCGAAATCAGCGACCTAGAACGCTCACTGGCCAGCGGTCGAGTTCGCGCCGAGCGTGGCAAAGACATTCGTCAGAGCAAGGGTCGCCACCTCCAGGAGCAGCGCCTAAATCAGCTAAAGCGTGACCTACGCAGCCATCCTTGCCACTCATGTAATGAGCGCGAAGCGCATGCCCGTTGGGGTGAGCGCTGGTTCCAGCTGCACCGCGAACTCGAGGCCATCCTTGACCAAATCGAAGGTCGCACCAACCAGGTTGCCCGCACCTTCGACCGCATCTGCGACATGCTCGAAGTGATGCAATACATTCAGCCCCTGGCCGACCTAACCGGTGAATACGAAGTTCTCGATGCCGGCCGCACTCTGGCTCGAATCTACGGCGAGCGCGACCTACTGATCGCTGAGGCCCTTCGTGAGGATCTCTGGAAGGAGCTCGACGCACCTAGCTTGGCCGCCATGGCAGCAGTTTTGGTTTACGAGAGTCGCCGAGACGATGAGGACTTCGAACCGAGAATTCCAAAGGGCAATTTTGGTGACATTCTTGCCGCCACCGTTGACCTCTGGCATGACCTCGAAGGCTTGCGTCACGAGCACAAGTTGGGTCAGACTCCGCCGCTCGATTTCTCACTCGCTCAGCCGATTTACCGGTGGGCTTCGGGCGCCAAGCTGGACACCGTTCTCGAGAGCGCCGACCTTCTAGCCGGAGACTTCATCCGCTGGACCAAGCAAATCATCGACGTGCTCGACCAGATCGCCCAAACCGCTGGCCCTGAGCTTGCGGCGACTGCCAAGGCGGCCGTCGACAAGGTCAAGCGCGGCATCGTCGCCTATTCCTACTATGGCTAAACAGAAGACTGAATCGACCGACAAAACACGGATGCCGGTTGGCCGCCGGGTAGCAGCGATGCGGCCGATGATGCTTCGCCTAGTTCTTGCGATCGCCGGCGGTTTCCTATCGAGCCTCGCTTACCCTCGTGAGGGTCTCTGGCCGATGATCTTTGTCGCCGTAGCAGCGCTTTTGCTCTCCGTGTGCGGGCTCGGATTCTGGAAGGCATTCTGGGTCGGCTATGTCGGCGGCTTCTTCTTCTATGTCAGCCAAATCGAATGGATGAGCCTCTACCTGGGGCCCGTTCCACTCTTAGCTCTCTCACTGCTCGAAGCCTTCTTCTTCGGTCTCGGCATGGCGCTGACTGCGAGAGTCTGGCAGCGCCTGGAATCGGGGCCCAAGGGCAACCTTCGCAACGCTCGAGTTTCCCTAGCCATCGCCACCATCTGGACCGCGCGCGAATGGGTCTCCACCAATCTGCCATACGGTGGTTTTCCTTGGTCGCGCCTGGCCATGTCACAGTCTGAGTCGCCGCTGGCAAACTGGGTTTTCTATGGTGGGCAACCGCTGCTTACTTTCGTAATTGCACTTCTCACCGCACTGGCAGTCACCTGGGGAATCGAGGCTCGCTCAACCGGTTGGCGCACCAGCACGACCGCAACCAGCATGGGTCTCGCGGTCATCCTGGTCGCCGTGCCAATTCTGACACGCGTGCCAACCAACGCGGAAAACGGCTCGATGGTCATCGCCGCTGTGCAAGGCAACGCAAATGCCGGCCTGTTCGCCAATGCCGAGCGTGGCTCGATTCTGCGCAATCACCTAGAGGCCACCAAGTTGATCGCCAGCAAGGCCAACGGTCAGAAGGTCGACCTCGTGGTCTGGCCAGAGAACGCCTCAGACATCAACCCGCTCGCCGATGCCGCGACCGGTGACACCATTCGCCGCCTAGTCGACGACAAACTCGGAGTTCCGTTGATTTTTGGCGCCATCACAGAACGTGGCGGCAGCCTGTTCAACACATCGATGATTTGGCAGCCTGGCGTCGGCGTGACCGACTGGTATGACAAGAAGCGCCCGGTGCCATTCGCCGAGTACGTGCCAGACCACGACTTCTGGTATTCGCTGGCGCCTGACCTCATTGGCCTGATTTCGCACGGTTACACATTCGGAACCCGGGATGGAATCTTCGACTTGAACCACAAACCGCTTGGTGTCCTGATCTGCTTTGAGATAGCAATCGACGACATCTCGCGCGACCTTGTGCACTCCGGCGCCCAGGTGATTCTCTCGCAGACAAACAATTCTGACTTCGGTCGCAGTGATGAAACCTTTCAGCAGGTGGCCATCGCGAGGCTTCGAGCGATCGAGACTGGTCGCGCCGTCGTGAATGACTCAACCGTCGGTGTTTCGGCAGTCTTCAACCCGGATGGTCGCGTGCTCGACCAACTCCCAACATTTGAACCCGGAGTAATGGTCACCAAGGTTCCATTGCGCACCTCAATTACCCCGGCGATGGCTATTGGTTCAGGTCTTGATTTGGCGATAAACCTCGTCGCCCTGCTGCTAATTGGCTTCGCTGGCGGCCGAAAAGCCTTGAAGCGCCTTGGCGTGCGCCAAAACTCGGGCAAGAAAAAAGCCCCCAGCGAAGGCTAGGGGCTCAGTTCTTTAGGTCTTATAGGTCGGCTTGACCACCGGCACGACGTGCACGGATGTAGTCGAGGCGCTCCTGAAGAATCTCTTCAAGTTCTTCACGGGTGCGACGCTCAAGCAGCATCTCCCAGTGTGAACGAGGGGTCTTGTCTTCAACTAGGTCAAGCGCAATCAACTTGCCGTCTTCTAGAAGAACACCCTGCTGTGGGCAGCTCTTGCACTGCCAAGTCTGAGGAATCTCAGCGTCTGCCGAGAAAATCATTTCAGAAACGTGGTTGTTAGCGCACTGGTAGCTGTGGGTTACGCGTGCTGAGTAGTTGACTCCACGCTCGCTCTCGAGGCTCTGTGTGCCGAGACGCATACCGCGCATAGTTTGCTGTGCCATGTTTCCTCCTGTTTAGGCGCCCTTTTGGGGCTGCGAAGTTGTATAACAACTCCATAACGCCTAATCATCCCGCATTTAGCAAGATAAGGGCAAACTCAACTCGCCATTCTTAGCGTTTTCACAGCAATATCGGTTCGATCGGTGACGATTCCGTGCGCACCAAGCCCAATTAGTCTCAACATCTCAGGGGCATCATTGATCGTCCAGTAGTGCAGTTCGAGGCCAGCAGCGGTCATCTGGGTGATGAAAGCGGGGGAGTCAAAACGAATCGGCCCTTTCCCACTTGGAATCTGGAGCGCCTGAACCGGTCGCGCCAGCAATCGCACCCACGGTCCGAGTTGCAGCTTGGCCGCTAACCATAGGCCAAGTACGCGAACCGAACCTGCAGAGCTCGCCACCGGCGCATCGAATAGCCGCAAAGCCTGGTCTCGACGAGAATCCGAGAAGCTAGTGACCAAAACCCGATTCTCAGCCTTCAAAGCCCGGATGATTGCCACCGATGGCGCAATGGCCTCGGGAACCTTCAAGTCAAGGTTGAATCTTGCCTCGGGCAATGCCTGCAAGGCGCCAGCCAAAGTTGGAACTCGGCCGCCATCGTTCAATTCGACGGTTTCGAGTTCGCTAAGCGACAGTTCGCTGATTTTGCGGGGGAGTCCGGCCACTCGAAGCAAGTCAATGTCGTGGAACAACACTGGCACGCCATCCTTGGTGACTTGAATGTCACTCTCGATGTGAGTGGCGCCCAGCTCGAGCGCGGCGCGAAAGGCTTCGATGGTGTTTTCGGCAACACCTTCGCTTGCAAACCCACGATGAGCAAGAATTTTAGGCAGGGCAGGGGAGAGGTAAGGGTAAATCGCCCGCTGATTCTGCATACCTGCAAAACTACCGCCTCCACCTAGGCTGGTCACATGAAACTCGGCTTTGATTTGCTATCGATTAAGCGACTGTTCCGCCTAAACCTCGGCTTGTTCATCTATGGGCTAGCTCTTGCGATGGTGGTCAACGCTCACGTCGGCATTCCACCCTGGGATGTGTTTGCACAGGGAATCTCGATTCAGCTGCACACCAGCTATGGAATTGCGAGCATCATCGTCAGCACGATTGTGCTCATTTTCTGGATTCCACTCAAGATCAAGCCCGGGGTTGGCAGCATCATGAATGCGATTCTGATCGGCCTGTGGATGGACTTCTGGTCTCCTTATCTACCTCACCTGGATGCGTATTGGCAGAACCTCGCGATGTTCCTACTCGGAACCTGCACCGTGGCCTTTGCCACCGGTCTATACATAACCTCGAACCTAGGCTCTGGGCCGCGCGATGGGCTCATCCTTGGGCTAACCAAGGGCCTGGGCTGGAAGGTGTGGCAGGTTCGAACCATGATCGAGGTTTTGGTTCTGGCGGTGGGCTGGCTCATGGGCGGTCAGGTGCGAGAAGGAACCGTAATTTTCGCCGTTTGTATCGGCTATTTGATGCAGGGCTCGCTGAAATTCTTCAAGTACCAGCCGAAAAACCAGCACTAGCGGCGAAACTGCCAATAATTAAGTTATGTCAACCAATTCTGATATAGGAAGCTAATGCAACCGGGGCAACATCGCGAGACCGCCAGAATCCTTCTGACTAACGCTGCTGGCGAGTTTTTCTTGCTATTGACTCACTTTGACCCTGAAGTTGGCTTGCCACCGAGGTGGATCACGCCAGGCGGCGGAATCGACGCGGGCGAAACTCCAATAGAGACAGCGGTTCGAGAACTCAGGGAAGAAACCGGCATAGCCGTGTCACAGGAGGCCCTGGGAGAAAAGCTAGGTGAAATTGCCGGGCGCTGGGATTGGGGTGATGGCCAGAATCATCACACCTATGTTGATCATTTCTACAAGCTCCAGGTGAGCGATTTTGAGCTTGACGATTCTGGCTGGACCGAAGATGAACGTCGCGATGTGCTGGAATACCGCTGGTGGAGCCTCGCCGAACTAATTGAAACCAGCGATCAGGTTGGCCCACATGAGCTGGTTGAGCTGATCGGCAACCACTTCTCATCCTGACCCCCTAACGCCGATAATGAACATTATGTCAAGTAATTTTTATTTGGCGCCCCTCCCGAATTGGCGCCCTGACCGGCAAAAGAAAAACCGCAGCCTCTCGACTGCGGTCCCTCTTGAGTTCTTACCTAAAGCTGCGTTGCAGCGATCCACTCGTTGAGCTTTGATTTCGCAGCACCCGAGTCAAGGGCACGCGTCACACGAGCGATTGCGTCCTCGAATCGAACGTCCAGGTCGACATCCACGCGAGAGGCATCTTTAGCCAACTCATAGGCCACTACCCCGCCGGCGGCATTCAAAATCACAATGTCACGGATGGCGGCGAAGTTACCTGAGGTAACACCATCGAACAACTTGTTTGCGATCTCTGCGTTCTCCTGTGCGTCGCCACCAATCAACTGATCAACGGTCGCGCGAGCAAGCCCAAACTTGGTTGGGTCGAGGGTAAATTCACGCACCTCTCCCCCGGATACCTGCCAAATCTGGCTGGTTCCGGTGGTGGTGAGCTCATCCAGGCCGTCTTCGCCGCGGAAAACCAGTGCCGTACGGCCACGAGCTGCCATTTCGGCGGCCATTAGCGGTGCAATAAACGGATTGGCAACACCGAGCGAGGTGGCAATCGGCTGTGCAGGGTTGGCCAGTGGGCCCAAGAAGTTGAACGTGGTCGGCACACCGAGTTGCTTGCGAATTGGCGCGACGTGGCGCATCGCAGGGTGGAATACCGGGGCAAAGAAGAAGGTGATGCCGCACTCTTTGAAGATTTCGGCAACTCGAATCGGCGATAGATCAAGGCGAACACCCAAAACCTCGAGCATCTCCGAAGAACCAGTCTTGCCCGAGGCCGAGCGTGAACCGTGCTTCATTACTGGAATTCCGGCGCTGGCAGCCAGAATCGAGGCCATGCTCGAGATGTTTACTGTGCCATAGAGGTCGCCACCAGTACCAACGATATCTACCGCGTCTGGGCCGGTGCTCAAAATGACCGCATTCTGGAGCATAACGTCGACTAGACCCGAAAGTTCATCGACTGTTTCGCCCTTCGAGCGGAGGGCCATCATGAAGGCGCCAACCTGCGCCTCGGTGGCATCTTCGGCCATAATTTCGCGCATCGCCCAGTTGGCCTCGACACGTTCGAGGTCATTCTTGAGCAGGAGTTTGCCGAGAATCGTCGGCCAGTTCAACGCGCTAGTCATGGAGACAAGTTTATTGCCCGAAAATCGAGATAAAAACGGCTGTAATTGACCGTTTCGCTCTGGTCGCGGGGTTAGTATTTAAGCATGTCTTCGACTACTTTGACGCAGCCTGCAATCAATCGCCCAAGTTCCACTTCGGTAGGAACAATCGTTTGGCTTGGCAGCGAGGTGATGTTCTTTGCGGCCC
>ERZ650308.791-NODE-791-length-17049-cov-4.682712_pt1 | contig 17049 bp, 4 predicted proteins | sample MGYA00376244_ERZ650308 | MGnify/ENA primary metagenome ERZ650308 (study PRJEB26733, sample SAMN07839295) | wastewater metagenome | biome: small river; feature: stream; material: water | place: USA: North Carolina | collected 2016-04-26 ... | reverse complement strand
GTATTCTGTGGGGACAGGAATAAGGGTATCCCTTGCTTTAATAGAGCTTGGTATACCTACTGTGTTTGCCATTGCTGCTTTTGTATTGCAAGTAGTGGCTGTGCCACTTATCTTTAAGGAGCTTGTTGATGTTCTTGGTTTAGAGAACTCTCTTATTGTTCTGGCTATCCTGTCATTATATACAGGTAAGATACTTTTAAGTGCGGAGACTCTAAAACAAGGACTCCTATCTGCAGGAAATTTACTCATGTATGCTAACGGTCTTATTGGGGGTATCTCTGATATGACTAAAGAGTTAATAGGTGATGTATCTGAAGAGATGTCACAATTCAGTGCAGACATGAAAGTAAAGATGGATGAACTAGAGAAGCTCAATAAGGAAATGAATCAATCCAATGTATTGAATCCATTGATGTTGCTTGGGGAGACACCAGATGAGTACTATAATCGTACAGTACACTCAGGTAATATCGGTGTGAAGGTGTATGAGACGGTTAGCAAGTACGTCCAAACCATGCTAACCTTACCAGAATTTGATGGTTTTTTTGAGAGTAAAGAACATGGCATATCCTAATCCTTACGGAAATGTAAACAATGGTTTGGGGAGTACCTCTTCTACTGCCCCATTAGATTTAATGTCTACGCAGGGAACTATTACCCCACAAGCGTATATTGAATCTCTTCTGGATATGGCCAAATTTACCAAACCATCCCTACCTGTATTAAATGGTTTAGGTAACATAGATACAGACATGGCAATGGACGGATGGCAACCTCCTGAGTTTAATCCTATGGCTGCTATGGCAGACGCTGGTGGCCCTTCCTATGCAATTAACCCTACTATGTGGGATAAGATCAAACAAGGTGGTTCTGATCTAGTAGGAAGCTTTATGCCTAAGATCAATGCTGAGACAGGTAAGTTGGAAACCTTGGGTTGGGGTATGCCTGCACTCCAAGGTCTTAGTAGTCTTGGTAATCTATATCTTGGTATGAAGAACTATGGTTTGGCTAAGGATCAACTGCGTACCCAGAAAGATCAGTTCAATATGAACTACAACAATCAGAGACAACTGTTAAATACACAAATGGAAGATAGACAAAGGACTGAAGCAGGTGGAAGCAGTAAGGCTGAATCTGTTGACAGTTACATGGCTCGGAACAGGATTAAGTAATCATGGCTATCACATGGCAGAATATAAACTCCCCCTCCAATGAGGGGGTAGCTCGTTTGATGGAAGGTGCTCAAACCAGTGTAGATGCTGGTTTGACAGGTCTTCTGAACATCCTTAAGCAGAAGCAAGGGCTGAACCAGCAGATTGCTACAGACGCCTTTGACACTCGTAGTGAAGGTGCTATGGGTATCATCAGTAACTTCAAGACTGCTGCTGAGCTTCAGCAAGCACAAGACTCTGGTGCCTTGGAACAGCAGTTGGCTACTCAGTTTGGCCCCAAGGGTTATGATAAGAAGCGAGTGCGTGAGTTTGCTGATACCCGTAAGGGTTGGCTTATGGATCAAGGTATTAAGGTTAATACCTTTGAGAGTCAGGAAAGGGAAAAAGAAAAACAAGCTCTGAGACGTTCTCAAGAGCCTTTGTATGCTGAAATTCAAAACAAGGCATACAGTAATCCTGCAGAAGCTAGACGTATGTTGGCAGCTAACCCTAACTTGGTGGGTTACGGTGATCTTCTCGCCCTTGTGGATAGTGAGAGTGATCAACTCTATGGGCGTAATAGACAAAGTAAATTAGATGCTTCTGCAGAAGCTGAACGTGCACATAATAGGAGACTTGCAGACATACGTCTTGCTCGTGATCTCAAGACTTATGCCAGGGAAGATAAAACCCTAGCTGAGCAAGATAGTCTTAAAACTGCAGTAAACCTTGCAAGACTACAAGGACAAAACTACCAAGATGTTGAAACAAAGCATTATGCAGAACTAGGCAAAGCAATGGGTATGGGTAAACCATACAATCCTATCACCGCTACGGCAGATCAACGTAAGCAGTATGCAATGCTTACTGAAGGTTTTACTGATCCCGTTACAGGTAAAAAGTACGCACCTCGATATACAAAAGCACCTGATCCTGATGAATATCTTGCTAAAGCTCGTGACAATCTATCAAGATCAGTATCTGCTCCAGAGTTTGCAGTAGTATCAGAGATGCTGCCTTCTTTGTTTAACTCCGGTAGTGCAGTCTCTGCACAAACTTCTGCAGCTACACAAAAGAAACTTGCACAGACAGCGGCTGTCTTGGATAACTATAGAAAAGGAGGGCAGTATGGAGCTAGTGTGGATGTGTATGGTGCAGATAACGTGATCAATGCTGCACAGGACTATCTGAATACTACCTTAGATACGTTACGTGCGAACAATAAGGAAAAAACTGATTGGTTAGGGATGAATGCGTACATGACAGACCTTGAAGAAGTGGCGGCAACGAACATTATGTCTGTTGTACAGGAAGGACTTACAGGAGAACGTATTGATCCAAAGACAGGTATTGCAACTACTGTGCATTATGCTTTTCCCATACAGGAAGTTAAGCTTGCTATTGATAGACTTAAGGATGGTACTGAATCAGGAGCAGTAAACTATCTAAAAGGACTACAGGAGACTTTTGCTACGGGCAGTGCTAAAGACCCCAAAGCCCACAACAGACGAATAGATACTTTAGAAGAGTTACAGCAAGCACAAGCGATGGCTGCTAACTATCGTATAGCCGTAGGTGAATCAGAACTGCGTAAACCACTTAGTGAAAAGAAGTAAGCCTTTCTTTTCTCATCAATGTCTTGATACTATAGAAGCACTTGAGGGGGACACATGTCCCCTTCGCCTCTTGCTTATATAGGTCAAAACATGTCTGATCTCCTCTCTCCTGATGAAATTCTTAGTCCTTATCAAGCATTAGCAGAAATTGATATTGATAGTAAGTTGGCTAATCTTGAAGCAGAGAGTGCACTTAAGCGTGCTGGTTTTGCTAATGCAAAGGCAGTACAAAAAGCTCGTGAGGCACAGTATGCTGATTCACAAGCAGGCCGCTTGGGATTAGATGCTGGAGGTATTCCAAGTAAGGTAGTAACTCAAGGAGCTGCAGTAGCTTCCAGTATTTCTCGCTTTGGGGGTTCGGTTGAACAAGCCTTTGTAAACACGGGTAATTCTCCTTATGCAATGGCTTTAGAAGAAGGGGATTACGAAGCATATAACCGTATTGCAACAGGTAAATCCATTCCCGGTGACTACGCACGTATGCAACAAAAGCGTACAACATTCCTTGGACAAGATCGTACTGTTGCTCAACTGTTTGATCATATGGAACAAGGCAGAATGCTCTCTGATTCCATTGGAGAACAGGCAGACCTGTCTTCTTATGTTGACTCCAGTGCCAAGGATGCTTTTGCTTTTAGAAATGCAAACCAAGAAGGTACTGATGCTGCTCTTAATCGTGTAGCTGATACTGCATGGTCAGAGGGTAAGACGTATCTTCCCAGTAATCTTCTTAGCTTAGGGAAAGACTTTGTAACACTGGCTGCTAATGCTGTTAAGACAGCAGGAGATAACCCAGAGGGTACTCTTACTTACTTGATGGAAAACTCTGCTCAGTTTGGTTCTGCTACTTTTGGTGCTATAGGTAAAGCTGCTCTTGCTGCTTTTACTGCAGGTTATGCTACGGATTACTACAACAAAGGTATTGAAGCATATCAAGCCAAAAATGATGGACAACTCCCCTCAGAAGAACGCCGTACTGAGATGCTGCTGCAAGCAAGTGCTTTGGCTGCTGCCGAATATGCAGGTACAGTACTTACTGTAGGTGCTGCTAAGTTCCCTAGCTTGACTGCAGGCACTGCAGTTAAAGCAGGTGAGGCCGCAGGTGTAACTGGATTAAAGACCGCGCTTAAAGCTGCTTTGGAACGTCCATTACATGCTGCCAAATCACTTGGTGAAGCTGCTGGTTCTGAAGCCGCTACTGAAGGTGTGCAGACCTACCTTGAAGGAGAAATCATAGGTAAGCCTGCATCTGCTCAAGACATCTATTTGGGAGCTACTATTGGTGGTTTGACTGGGGGTATTGTTGCTGCCCCTAATGCTGCTTTTGGGTTGTCTGCTGGAGACATTAAGAAAGCAAAGGAAAGGTCAGATGCGCGTAAAGAAATTACTGAAGCAGTCAAATCAGGTAATGCAGATATCTTCTTGGATGAAGCATCTCCTCGTTATGATTTGGGTAAGGGTGTATCTGTCCTACATGCTGTGGCTTTAGATACTACCAAGACACCTGAGGAACGTGCTACAGCAAGCAAGAGAGTACAGGATATTGTTGATAACTTGGCTTCCCAATTGGAGGCTGATACAGCACTACTTGATTCCTTGAGTATTGCTGCTGCCACCACACCTGAACTCATGCAGTCTAGCCGAGATACCTTGATTGCCAAGATGGAAGAAGCTGCTGCAGCTATTCCTGCAGGTGAAGCTTTGTCTGATGAAGCTCAAGCTTTGCTGAATAAGCGTACCAAGAATCTCGCTATCATTGATAAGGCTATTGAAGCTCTGACTACTCCTGAAGTACAGGAAGCACAGGCTCGTGTTACTACGTCCTCCAAGCAGATTGCTGATCTCAAGCCAATGGCTGAAGAACTCAAGAAGCAACGTATTGAAGGGCTGCTTAAGACAGAAGAAGAAGGTTTGGTACTTAAGCGTGGAACATCCAAGGATGTTGCTGATCTTAATCTTAGAGCAGAGAAAGAAGCACAAGATAAACTCCAAGAGATTGATACACGTATCCGCAATCTGGAAAACAATATTGCATCGACTACCGATGCTGATAGTGTTAGTGCATTGGAAGCTATGTTGCAAAAGGCTAAAGAAGACAAAGTTGAAGCAGAGAACACTTTAACTTGGAAACAGGGGGCTGCCAAACAAGAAGTTCCTGATGTGATGATCAAACCCACTGATCCTAACTATGCTAAGTTCAAAGCATCTGCTGCAGCTTTGGCTAAGGCAGAACAAGCAAGTACAGTAGCATGGAAAGCCAAACAGAATGATGGTTCAGATGTTAATGTAAAGGCATGGGAAGCCACAGAAGACGCAGTACAGGAAGCCAAGACCAAGCACCGTACATTGTCTGATTTGATCTTGGCTGAGAAAGCCAAGGGTACCCCTGCATCTGTTGCACCGAAAGCTGCTTCACAAGGACTCATTATTCGTTCGGTTATCCGTACCAATAACATGACTCCAGAAGAAGCGGAGACAATGGCTAATGACACTACCAATGATCTCAATGAAGCTGAACGTTCTTACCTTCGTAAGTTCTCTGCTGCTCGCATTGCAGAGAATGAGCTACAGACATTGGAAAGTGTTGATGCTGGTATCTTTGTAGATAGTGGTAATGGTGGTCATAGAAGTATTGATGACTACCGTACAGCTATTGGCTTGGCTATTGCCGAGAACAACACCCAGAAGATTCAGGCATTGATGTCTGACTTACGTCGTTGGGCAACAAGCCATAGCAACAAGTACAGATTGATGAAGGAAGCCTTTGCTACTGTACAGAAGCATGAGAAGGCACAACAAGTTGTGATTCTCAAGGAGACTGATGGTTCTTGGAGGTTTGCTACCCGTAAGGAAGATTCCGAGTTCTTCCCTGATGACAACAAAATCTTCAAGAAGGATAAGAATGGGAACATCTACAAGGACAACAAAGTAGCCAAAGCTGAGTATGCTCGTGTTGATGATCTGATCCAAGAAGGTGGTCATATCACTATCAGCAAGGGAAGTGGTAAGTACGTTGCCTATGTGGGTACAGAGGCTGTGGCTCTCCGTACTGCGTATAGCGAGTTGTCTGCTGCTGTGAGTGCTACCACTGAGGGTATCACTGTTGTGGCTATTCCTGAGGCTTCTACGCAGTCCCAGACTCAAGCTACACCTATTAGTGCTACTGCCAGTGCAGCTACCCCTATGGCTTCACAGGAGGCTCAGGAAGCCCCTATTGAAGTGCAGGCTACCCAAGCACCTGTGACTACTGAAACCTCTGCAGAACAGGCTCCTGAGGCTAGTGAGACTAAGACTACATCTACTAAAGTTGGTTTGCCTGTAGGTACTGTTGTTACACAGCCTTTAATAAATGCATTGGGATGGTTTATGTCTCCCAAGAAAGGGAGAACATCTACAGGTAGAGATAACTCTACAAATGAACTGAAGAACAACTTTCCTGATGTATACGGGATCGTAGAGAAACTGGATGCAGATACCTCTGTTGCTTTTAATGCATTTAATCTGCGTATACAAGCCTTATGGAAACAAGCTAAAGCTGTGGGTGTAGATAATACAGTAACTGAAGAAACTCCTCCGGCTGTAACTCCAGAGCCTGTTTCTCCTATTCCTGTACGTAAGAATATGCCTATCTCCCCTACTACAGATGCGGTAGAAGCCACTAGTAGTACTCAACCTAAAGGGGAGAAGCGAGATCGTATTACTCGGGAAATGGTACAGGCTGAACCTGACACTATCTTCTTGTTTGGGGATAATCTACTTGGTAAAGGTTTTGGTGGACAAGCCAAGGAAATGCGAGGAGAGCCTAATGCAATAGGTATCCCTACAAAGCGTGCTCCTTCTATGCAAAGTAATGCTTTCTTTTCTGATGCTACGTATGCAGATAATGTGAAAGCAATTGATGCTGCGTTTGCAAAGATACCTCCTAATACTAAGATAGTGGTTCCTGCCGCTGGTTTAGGTACTGGACTTGCACAGCTTGATACTAGAGCACCTAAGACGTTTGCGTACTTACAGTCTAAGTTGGCTGTATTGGGCATATCTGAAGAGTCTAGTATTAAGGCACCTGAAGCTAAGATTATTAATGCTACTCCTGCACGTAAACCTTGGCGTATGCCTTTGATAGATAAGACCAAAGATGGGGTGTTAGCTGCTGTAGCTAAGTTAGGTGGTATTAACATCACTGATGCTATGTCTCAAGGTTTTAAGGATTACATGGGTGTCTCCGGCTTCCAGATATTTAAGGTGTTTTCTTCTAAAGGTTTGCCCTTTGATCAGATGGTTATACGTCTTGAAGAAGAAGGATACCGTATGGATGGTGATGTAGGTGTGTTGATGGATCACCTACATAATGCATTACAAGGACGTAACATTGAAACTGAGGATCAACTGGTAAAACTGGAGGAAGAGTACAGACAACGTATAGAACAAGGTTTCAATGGTTTGGAAGATGATGTTGTTCAGGAAGATACACAGGAAATCCGTACTGACCCTACCATTGAAGTGACTGAGATGCCTGAGGTTGAGGATGTCTTTGTGTTACCTGAGGCTACTTCATTGAGTATTGAAGAGGCACAGAAGATCATTGCTTCTCATCCTATCCTTAAGTGGGCTATGGAGCATATTGAATTCAAACTAGCTACTGATGCTATTCCCAGTGGTGCAGTGAAGTTCTCTGTAGTCCCTGCTGTGAAGACCAATCTAGAAAAGCCAACAGAAGGTTACTACTACGAGGTTGATGGCCAGAAGAAGATTGTTCTCTTTGTGAACAACATCAAAGCTAACAAGTCCCAGTCTGCTACTGATCGTTTGGTTTGGGTAGCTTTTCATGAAATTACTCACCGTGGTGTAGCTGAACTGGCTTTGGGTAAAGAGTTCATGACCATGCTCAAGAGAGCAGCGGGTAATAACTATGTGAAAGCCATTGCTCAGGGTATATATGAGCAACGTCAGCTTCTGGATAGTAAGTACCATGTGACTATGGAAGTAGCTACAGAGGAAGCCTTGTCAGAGATGTCTGCTGCTTTTGCTACCAACAATCTGAAGTATCTTGAAGAGACTTATGATGTAGTAATTCCTACCAAGGAAGAGGTCAAAACTAATTCCTGGGTACGCAATGCTATTGGTCAAGTGCAAGCATTCTATGCAAGATTGACAGGCAAAGAACTTACCCTTGCTCAGACACGTAGACTGTTGCTTGATGCTACCCGTGCAGGTATCTATGGTAAGGATATGCAGAATGGTACCTTGAAGGTACTTCAAGAAGGTCAGTCTTTCCTCTCGGGTAAGATCATTCAAGAAGCGGGTAATGGTGAGACTGTTAAACCATTGGCTTCCATTGTTGACTTCTTTACCACATGGAAGAATACACCTGAACTCACTCAATGGCTTGTTACTGAGAAAGAACTTAGCTCAGAACAAGACAGTGCTTTACAGGTATTGAAGGCTACCATTGAAGAGTGGATGCCTCTCATTGAGGGGCTGTTGAAAGTACCTAAGGAAAATTTTGCACACTCACAGCCTTACTTGGGAATGTTTACCCATGAGACGGATGACAAAGGTAATGTCACTTCTTTGGTTCTTGAAGAGAATGTTAAAGCAGCCATTGCCTATGCTTTGTATACCTACATTCGTGATGAAGGAGGTGTTACTCGTTACCTTGAAGATGAGAACATTAACCTGCTCCTCAATCGTAGCAAGTATGACGCTGTAACCTCTGAGGAAAGAGCTAAGTATGGGTACATTGGACATGGACGTGAAATGGTTATTGCTAAGATGGGTAAGACCATTGTTGATGCTCTTGGTTTGCAAGCCAACAAGAACAATGAACAATCACTACTACCTAGACTTGAGTATGGTTTGGGTAGTATTGCTTATGGTTTGGCTATCAAGACTAATACTTTGTCTGAACATTCTGTGTTCATTGGGGACGCTGATACTGCATCTGAGAATACGGTAGCAAGAAACTTTGCACGTTTCCCTAATGTACGTCTGTACAACCCTAAAGTACAGCCTGCACACCTGACAGCAGCAGATGCCAAGAACAAGACAATTGTAGTGTCTGGTCAAGGTAGTCAAAGTATTGTCGCTAAGCTCATGGGTGTTGAGTATCGTCAGACTGAGCCTACTCTCAAGCCTTCGGTTACTACCGTCAATGATGTGAAGAGCAGTGTCTCTGAAACACCCGAAAAACTGGTGGAGATCACCAATAAGGAGAATGTGGTAAAGAACTACATTGATAGCAAGATGTATACCTTGCTGCTTTCTTTGGGTGGGGACATTGCTACCAAGATCATGGGATACCAAGATGAAGATTATGGCAACGGTGAATCTATTCTTCAGAAGACTGAACGTGTAGGGGTCATTGCTGCCAATGAATCCATTCTTCGTAACTGGGATAATGCTGTAGCCTTTGTGGATAAGACATTGAAGGGAGACTTCATGCTGCCTTTCTTCCTCAAGCAAATTCCTTGGGGGCCGCAACGTGTAGGTATTGAACAGAATGTGTTGAATCCTAATGCAGACAAGATGGCTCGTTGGTTGCTTACCCGTGCAGGCTGGAAGTCTGTAATCAAGTTCAGTGAGCCTCAAGAAGTGGATTCCTTCGTGATCGTGGTAGCTGCTGCCTTGAACATTGATATTGACAAGGAAAGCCATAAGACAGCTTTGGGTAAGATCAAAGCTGCATTGGGTTGGAAGGAGTATGTAACACCTGCAGGAATCCAGTACAAGGTAGAGAACCAAGACTACGCAACAGTGATTCAAGCCATTATGGATCAGCAGTACAACGAAGTAGCTATTCCAATGGAAACCCAACAGCTTATGCTAAAGCTTGTTGGTGACGCTAAGACAAACCTGCACGCACTCAAAGCATTGGTTGCTTTGTCAGAGTTCATGTATCGTCAGAATGTTGGGGATACTACGTTCACTACCGATCTTACTGCTGAAGTAGACGGTGTGACTAATGGGCCTATGCTTACTCAACTTATGTGGGGAACTTTTCCTAATGCCAAGTTCATGGAGAAGGGGGGTTGGTTTGGCATAGACTCTAAACACACAGACTTCAATGTGTGGAAGGAAGCCACCAAAGAAAGTGACTTGTATGAGCATACTTCTACTGCTATGGGGAAAGTTCTTGGCTACGTCCAGAAATTCAATAGTAAAGGTGAAGCGCGTAGTGCTGCAGGTGTGGAACATCAAGGAAAGTTGATCTCTGCCTTTTACGTGTTCACAAAGGAACTTGTTGAGGAGAAAACTCAACAGGTTACAAGTGCCGCACGTAAGTTGATTAAGACCCCTGTTACTCAATATCACTTTGGTTCGTCTACCAAGACTGCGAGTAACAATGTGTTCTACTCCATTCTGGATGGGGTGTATCAACAAGCTAAGGCTGTAGGTAGTGATCCTGTAAAGAGTGAGGCATTACATCATACTTTGGATACGTTGATCAATGACAAGACACTAAGGATTCCTCAACCACCTATTGATACTATTCGAGACTTTTGGCTTAACAAGTTTGAGCTTACTTCCAAGCAAAAAGTTGCTATCAAGAAGTCTTATGATGAAACCATCGGTGCTGCAGTTGAGGGTGCATTGGAGGAAACTTTCTCTGATATGGCTATCACACGGGATGTGATTACTGCTGCTACCAATACAGCTTTCTACATGTATGACACTACGTTCCAGTTCTTCCGTAAACAGATTCTGGCTAGTACAGGTAATCGAGAACTTACCCGTGCAGAAGAAACTGCTTTGCATGAGAAACTCAAACCAATGTTTCCTAAGGTAGCAACATGGTTCTCTAACAATAGTGATAATGGTGAAGACTCTCAACTACCTATGATGAAAGGTACCAAGAGGGAAACCAGTACAGACAAGGCATACCGTAGCACCCTCGTCTTTAATCCTGGCCTGACCAGAGAAGATGGTAAAGATATCAACACTGCTAATGGATTTGGTCAGCAACGTGTTATGAATGCCCCTGCAGTACTCTTGGTGCCAGAACCTATTCACTCTGTAGATAGCGGTGGTAGTCACTTGTCTATTGAAGGTACAGAGGCACTGAATAACCATGATGCTAACCTGACCAGTGTGTTTGATCTGGTGCACAGAGCTAAGGCATTGAACAAGAGCATCTTCAAGGTGACCTTGGAGTACTCTCCTGTACGTGAGGTTCTCAAAGGATACATGCGTACTATGACAGAGCTGGAAGGGATTCTTGATGCTATGCCTGCTGAAGAATCTGCTGCATTATTGAAGGCAATCCATGCTCGTCTGTTAGACCCTGATCCTAAAAATCCTAAGGTAAAGAGTCTGGAAGAACAGAAGATTCCGTTCGTTACTGAACACCTTGCACACATCACTAAGTTACTGAGTGATCGTGCAAATACGGCTGATATTGAGAAACTCAAGTTTTATAAGGCTACTGGGTATATCAGTCAATACGCCTTTGAAGGGGGTAGTTACCAACTCACAGAAAAGGATCACGAGGCTATTGATGTAGCCTTGAATGCAGCAACAGTACAGGCACAAACACCACCTACTGATCATATGTCTTTGCTGGAGAAGATGGCTAAGGTTACAGGAGAAGATGTAGCTATCGACACTGCTACATTGGAAAAAGATACCTTAGCTAAGCTTGAGGAGATTTTCAGCAAATACAGCAAATCAGATATCCTCATTGCAGTAAATAATGCTTTGTTGTTTGATTCTGACAATGAAGTGTTGGTATCACTTCGGACTGCTATCACTGATCCCAGTAAGTCTAAGTTCTCTAAGTATCTTCCGGCATTGAAGATAGCTGCATATATGAAAGCTATGCAACACCTGTCTACTCAAGGTATCTGGGGGCGTGTACAACCTCGTATGCCTACTGCACTGGAAGCTGCCCTGTCTACTCTTGAGAACAACAGTAGTACTGGTTTAGTTCAAGTGTTGCAGAAGAATATTGCTCCCAGTAAGGCTGGTGGTTTGTCAGTTACCTTTCAAAGTACATTGCTCAATAAACTTGCATCCATACTGCCTAAGTTTACTGTGGTGTATTTGAATGAAAGTGTCCCAAGAGACAGTGTGCCTAAAGGAGTGATGGAAGATGCAGCTAATGCTCAGATGGTTATTGATCCTGGTAAATACACTCTGTACATCCGTGGACATGATTATGTAAACGGTGGCGTTACTTCTTTGGAAGTGATCCATGAGTTGCTGCATAGTGTCCTTACTGCTTCTCTTATGGAACCTAAGAATAAGCGTCAGATAGCTTTTAAAGCTGAGATGCTGGCACTGTTTGAGATAGCAAAGAATAACAGTTCAACTTCTCCATGGAATGATCGTATCTTTAGTCTTACTGAAGATGCAGCACTGGATGAGTTCATTGCCTATGCTATGACTGATGAGAAGTTCCAAAGTATTCTGATGGCTATTAAGCAGCCTACCAATACTGAAAAAACAGGTTGGTCTGCATTTGTTCATGCAGTTATGGAGCTTCTTGGTTTGGATAAACAGTACGACAATCTGCTTGCAGCAGTAATGGAGACAGTGGCTTCAGAATTGGAAGCACGGACACTGACTACAGATCGTATAGCCAAGGTTACTGCGATTCGTAGTCATACCCCATCGCCTGCCTCTCTGCGTGATTACACCACGGAAGATGTGTTTGATAGCTTGGATACAGGCACATTGGAAAGCACCTTCAAAAGCCATTTGAAGGGGATTCTGAATGGTATGGTGGATGTGTTCTATGGCCCATTCGGAATCTTTGGTAAAGAGCGTATGGAGCAGCAACCTATTTCTCCATTGGATGTCTTTGCCAAAGCAAAGGTGGAAGGTCGTATGCCATTTGTCTCTGACATCATTGACTCTGGTTTCACTGTTAGTGAGCAAGAGCAGTTTGTTGCAGAACAGATTGAATGGGTTGTTCGTGCTGCCTTGGTAGACAACGAAGGACACACCACTACGGTGTATACACAGCTTGCTCGTATGTACAAGGAAGCGGAAACCAAGTACCCCACTCCAGAGAGTTTTCTGGATAACTGGGCTACTGCTTCACCTCAAGAGCGGGAACAAGCTACCAGACTGCATGAGAGCCTGTTTAAGTTGGAGATGGGACAAGGTAAATCCAATCATATAGCTCGGTTTGCTGCCATTGTTCTTGGGGTCAAGGAAGCCAATGACAAGTTCAAATACGCTTCCAAGAACAGGGACAATACTTTTGATAAGAACACTATCTCTGGGAAGTTGTTGTCATGGCTTAATGCACTGCTTGAGATGTTTGAATCCAAGATGGCTAATACCTTCATTGGACAGCAAGCAGATGAAAAGCTGTTAGCTCTGGTTGATGGTTTGGTAGCTATTGAAGCCAAGAAGCTACACCGTCTTCAAGCCAAGAGACGTAACCCCAGTGACATGATTGAGGATGGTGCTAACTATCTGACTGATAAGGTCAAAGAAGGCATCTACTCGGTGGCCACAAGTAAGTGGGTGAAGGAGAACAAGAACGACTTCATTGGTGCTGCTGGTGCATTGACTGCAGTGGTTGCTGGCGAACGTGTTAATCAGATGTTGGACATGACAGCCAAACTTCGTGATAAGGCTGTGAAGCAGAAGTATGGTTTGATCATGGGTCTGTTGAATGAAACCAGAGGTGCTGTGGATAGTACTGTTCAGTTCTTTGGTTTGAACCGTATTACCAAATTTCTGGAGACACAACGTAAAGACACAATCACACGTACAGCTAACCATATCTTGGATTCGATGGGGCTTAAGAAAGACTTCACCAAGGATGAGACAGAAGCACTGACGTACTACGGTCTTCGCTCTGGTATGTATACGTTGCTACCTCTAGGTCTTGCTCGTATTGAACAGATCATGTCTAGTGAGAGTGAACTGAAAGATGAGATGGATAAGACTATTGCTGAACTGATGGCACTGGGTAAGTATAGTAACTGGTTCATTCAAGGAGCCATGAAGCTTGGCTACAGTCTGATGACAGACCAAGCCAAAGGTGTTGCTACGATGACTAACGCATTCTCTGTGGCTTCAGGGGATGGCACACTGTACTTAGGTAAGATTCCTAATAGTACCCGCGATGCAGCTATTCCTTTGATTGATAAGTTGGCTACTCTGCAAGCTATCAAGTCAGGTAAGAAGGACAAGGGACAACAAGAAATGGGACATCGTGACCTCTTTGCCAAGATGTTGCGTGAACAGATGGCACGAGAAGACAAGGGTAATGGTATTGAGTTCTTGTTACTGACTCATAAGGCACTTCATGCACAGGCACAAGATACCTTGTTTAAGGGGAGTCCCAGAGCTATTCCTAAAGCGTATCTGCCTGAAGTTACCAACCCACATGTGGATGTAATTGTTGCCAATGAAGCTGATGGTAAGCAGTTGATTGCTGCCAAGTACGTTAAAGGACGGGAGATTGCACGTTCCAAGTATGATACTTCTGGTGCAGGCACCATGCATGTGTACGTAGCCAAGGGTGGCGGTATGAAGCCATGGCTTAGCGGTATCTTCTCTTTCAGTAGTTTTGGTGTGAAGTCCAAAGCTATTGCTTCTGAAGATATGGTGTACACAGAGCGTAAGTTGGAAGTTGATTTGCAGATGAAAGCTGAACATGCAGAAGTCACGCGGATTATGACTACCCCTTACACTGGTTTTGACCCTGAGAAAGTGCAAGGTAACTACCAGTTCCCGTTGATCAATACAGCAGGTCAGGTAGCTAAGTATGAGTACCGTATGGATGCTATGACTCGGGATACTCTGCTTGAGCGAGATAACCGCTTCCATACTCTGTTGGGTACGCTGAACGGGAATATGTATGATAAGGAAACAGCTACGGTACAGAACACTAAGGGAGTCCAAGCATTGTACGATTTCTACCAAGCCAACAAGGTAGGGAACATGGATTCCTTTGCTCTGATTAGTCCTCTGAGTCCTGATCCTGAACTACGTGCTATTGCCGATATGATGCCTCCTGAGACTAGGGAAGCTATCAGTAAGATTTGGGGTAGCAAGGGTATGTATGTTCGTTATGACTTGCTGGATATCAACTTTGGGTATCGTAAGCCAAGTATTGTGGCTGGTTTGTTTAAGGATGCTCAAGCCAAGAAAGCTTATGCTGAATTTATCACTAACATCTTCACTACCTTCATAACACGAAGCAACGATGAAGAAGATAGGGCAGTAGCCAGAGAAAGAGCAAGACGTTGGCTTACCAACCAAGGTGATATCTGGGCAGAACTTGTTGCTGAAACCAAAGACTTTATTGTGGTGAAGTCAGGTATTACGTTACTTAATAACGTAACAAGTAACTTCCTGGAATTGGTAGCATTGGGAATAAATCCAATGACAATCCTGAAACATCATCGTGTTGCTATCAAAGGTATCTTGCAACATGAACGGGATTCCAAGCGGTTGGCTGAACTAGAACATTGGGTAACTGTTGGGTTCACACAAGGTAAAGAAGCGGCAATGCGTAGGGAGATTGCGGTATTGCGTGATGCTCTTCTTGGTAATCCAGTGGATAAACTTCTGAAGGATGGTTTGATGCCTACCATTGTTGAGGATGTTTCACAAAGTGAAGACATCTACTCTCACAAGAGTGACTTGACGCAGTGGGTAGAAGGAAAGATGAAGAAGGTGAATCCTAAAGTACGTACTGTTCTTCGTACTGTATACATGACTAAGGATTCCGCTTTGTATAAAGGGTTGTCTACTGCAACTCAGTATAGTGACTTCATTGCACGATATACCTTGTATCAACACGAGATCAGCAAGAAGAAAAATCCGCTTACACATGAACAAGCTGTACAGAGTGTATCGGATGCTTTCATTAACTATGACATCCCATCTCATCGTAAAGTTCAATGGGCTAATGATGTTGGTTTGGTGATGTTTACCAAGTACTACATTCGGATTCAGAAGGTGATCCTGAAGATTATGAAGGAGAATCCTGTGTCTGGTTTGTCTATGATGCTGTTGAACAATTATTGGGATGCACTGCCTATGTTGTTTGATTCTGGTTTCTTATCTGACTCTTATGGTGGTGGTTTATTCCACACAGGTGCTTTTGAGTTGCCGGGTACATTAGATGGTATCTTGACTGCACGGGTAGCTGGTACTGTGTTCTGACCCACAAAAGAAAGCCCCCGTAATTGGGGGCTTTCTCCTGCGTTACTGATCTCTTTTGTATTTCACGTACTCTGTGGCACAGAAGATAATAAGCCATCCTATGAAGAGTGCTGCACAAACTATCGCAATGATAGCTCCTGCATACACTACAACCATACAGCCTATTGCTCCTATTACCACTGCCAATATCACGAGAACTACATCAAAGAATGCACGCATGGGCAGGCACTCTTAACCAAACAGACTGCCGGTTTCCTCAGTCGGAGCAACTGCTACCGGAGCTTCAGGAGCAGGAACTTCAGTAGTGTTTTCCACTACAACATCTTCAGCCAGACCCAAAGAAAATTCACCCACAGTAGGCATCCCAATTGTAGCGTTGTAGATGTCCAGATCAGCAGTCAGACCGTTACCCTTACGACCAGAGGTAAAGGTGACATCCAGTTGCTTACCAGCCATGTCGATACCTTGGGCTGCAACATAGCCACGGATAGCAGCAACAACTTCACTTTGATTCAATGCAATTTTCATGGTACTTCCTCGGTTAAGTTGCTGACCCTTTGATTAGGGCCAGCATTTGTTGGAACGGTTGACAGGATAACCCTGCATAAATAGTAGCAACAGCATCTGCCATGTGTTCAGCCTTAGCTTCACTCATGACATCTTCACCATGTTGTTTATAGGTAGGCCAGTTAGCTTCAGGATGTTTTGCTACTGCCCACTCAATCATCTGAGCTTTAGTGGCAGTCTTAATACCTACTGATGCTTTTTTTACTTCTTCTGGACTAAGTTCAAAGAATGGGGTACCCCCTGATCTTAGTGCACCTAGTATACCAACACATATTCCGTATGAAGCCATTGCTCTAGAACTCTGGCTTCCTACAGGTACTTCAACAAATACAGCATCGGCAGTAATGATACTATCGAAGGCTGCTTTAGCTAAAGCTGCTGCTGCTAACAAGTCGAGACTATTCTGCCTTACTTGCTTGCCTTTGGGAAGTACTGGTTGTGTAACTTCCAATAATTCTATTGAAAGTCTCCCATCTTCATTAGGATAGTACATTCCTGCGGCAATACCCCAATTACGTAGTGAAGGATCAAATCCTACTACACGTAAACCACTATTGAAGAGTGTTGGCTTGTTGTTCATCAAT